>Ga0172367_10008602_pt1 | contig 11373 bp, 5 predicted proteins | sample Lak10m_FD_114542 | JGI IMG/M metagenome (GOLD analysis project Ga0172367, IMG submission 114542) | Freshwater microbial communities from Kabuno Bay, South-Kivu, Congo - kab_022012_10m | ecosystem: Environmental > Aquatic > Freshwater > Lake | place: Democratic Republic of the Congo: South-Kivu...
AGCGCGGTTCAAAATGCAGTTTGTAAGGGAATAACTTGCGAGATGGAACAGGGGTAGACTCAGCCATGGGTTTCAGCTCCTGTTATTGCATGCACTTCGATTTTATCTAACGGCGTCCCGGTCATCATCATACCGACAGTTTCCACGTCTGGGTTGCGAACTTCACCCATCAGGCGGCCTTCATAGATAACAGCTACCCGATCACTTAACGACAATAATTCTTCCAGTTCTTCGGAGACCAACAGGATTGCAGCACCGGCTTCTCGCTGCGCCAACAAAAGCTTATGAACACCTTCTATAGCGCCTACGTCCAGCCCGCGGGTAGGTTGGACCGCGACCAACAAAGCAGGGTGCCCAGATATCTCGCGCGCTAAAATTACCCGCTGTAAATTGCCGCCGGAAAGCAAGCGAACCGGTGTGTCTATGGTGGGTACGACAATGCTGTAAGCTTCTTTGAGACCGGTCGCGAAGTGCTGTGCTGCGGGTATATCCAACATCCAGCCATGCGAGATTGGCTCGTGATGGTAATTTTTCATAATCACATTATCGGTTACGCTCAAATTTGGAGCAGACCCGACATGAGTTCGGTCCTCGGGCACGTAGGCAAGGCCGCGCTCAATCGCAAATTGGGTTGGTTGGTTACTGATTTCTACACCGTTCAAAAGGATCTTTCCTTTTGTGCATTTTCTCAAACCAGAAATTGCCTGGGTGAGTTCTCTTTGACCATTTCCTGCCACCCCTGCCATTCCATATATTTCCCCTTTTCGAATTTCGAAGGATATACCGCGAATTGCAGGTAAACCCTTGTCATTTTCAGCGTAGATATCTTTTACCTGAAGGATAACTTCGCCGGCTTCCTGTTGATTTTTCTCCATTGCGAAGACCACATCACGTCCAACCATCAATCGTGCAAGTTCTTGCCGGGTTGAACCCTTGGTCGGAACACCAACTGCGGTCACTTTCCCTTTGCGTAAAACTGTTACGCGATCGGCAATAGCCATTACTTCCTGCAGCTTGTGGCTGATGAAAATTATGGATTTTCCGTCTGCCACCATACTCCGTAAGGTTTCGAAAAGTACATCAGCTTCTTGGGGGGCTAGCACGGCGGTGGGCTCGTCCATAATGAGCACATTTGCGCCACGGTAAAGCATTTTTAATATTTCAACGCGTTGCTGTTCGCCGACTGATAACTGCCAGATTTTTGCCTTGGGGTCAACTTCCATCCCGAAGCGCTTTCCTAACTCGGCGATCTTTTGGTCATACTCGTTTAGATTCATCCGAAAGTGGGGCTCATCCATTCCGAGCAGAATATTCTCAGTGACAGTTTGTGACGGGACCAGCATAAAGTGCTGGTGGATCATGCCAATCCCTGCCTTGATGGCATCCTTGGGAGAATTAAATTCAACCTGTTTATTTTTTACAGTAATAATTCCAGCTTCAGCCTTATACAGACCGGCTAAAACATTCATCAAAGTACTCTTGCCAGCGCCATTTTCTCCCAGGAGCGCGTGAATCTCGCCCTGACGTAGTTCAAAATCTGTATGATCGTTTGCCAGAACGCCTGGAAAACGTTTGACAATATTCTTCATCGTTACAACAAGGGGGATATTTGCAGAGGTTTCGATTTCGGGATGATCCATTGGGGCACTCCCTAAGTTTTATTTCTGAGACTGATCTCTTTGAAAATTAATTATCAGACAGTTTGGCCGTGTTCCAATCAATTCACAAGATAGGGCAGGGCTTGAAAAGCCCTGCCCTATCATTAATTTAACTCTGACTTATTGAGGTAATTCAGCGGTGATGCCTTCAGCCCACCACTTCATGCAAGCTTTTACTGTACATGGTAGACCATATTCGGGGAAAGCATCAAGATCAACCTGTTGCAGTTTCGAACCTGCTGGCACAACCTCATTGCCCTTGTTGTCCTTGATGGGGCCAGTGAAGACATCGAAGCGGGTGAATTCGCCTTTCTGCATCTTCGCGATGGTATCACGGATTTCCTGGATCAGGGCTGGGTCAAGATCCTTGACTCCGGCTGTTAGCTCCTGACCTTCCATGAAACCGTACAATCCGAGAGCGCCAGTGTTGGCATCGAAGTAATCCCAACCAGGAACGTAGGTCTTTTCAATAATACCCTTGGTGATGCGGGCATATTCGGGACCCCAAACCCAGTATGGAGCCGTAAGACAGCGTTCGACCTTGCAGGAACCATACCAGTCATAAGTGACGCCCCACTTGCCTTTTTCCTGAGCAACATCGGCCACGGCGGGTGTGTCAGCGCCAGTGAATACTACCTGAGCGCCAGCGTCAAACAATGAAGCAGCAGCTTCTTTTTCAATGATCGGATCGTGCCAGGTATTGATCCAGCGCACATCCATGGTGCATTCGGGGCAGGTCTTGCGCATACCCAGGGCAATCGCATTGCCCAGGCGCAGTTCTTCAGGAATTGGGAAGGTGGCCATGTAGCCGAGCTTGGTTACGCCATCTTTCTTGGCACGAGCACCAGCCAGCATACCGGCCAGGTACTTCATGTTTTCCATGGCTCCCATCAGGTTGCCAAAGTTAGTTTTATTTGATTTGATACCGGTCAGGTGGATGAAGTATGCATCGGGATATTCACCGGCAACCGTTTCCATCGGATCGCCAAAACCAAAGGATGTGCCGATGATCAAATTGAAGCCCTTGCGAGCAAGGCTGCGGAAGACCTGTTCTGAATCGGCGCCTTCCGGAACGTTTTCAATATAGGCTGTGTGAACGTTCGGGACTTCTTTTGCAACATACTCAAGGCCTTCGAAATGAGCCTGTGACCAACCGCCATCGTCATGTGGTCCAATCAGAACCATGGCGATATTGAATTTGCCTTCTGCTGTATCGGGGATCTGCATGGATCCAGCGGGGGCTTCAGTAGCGGCGGGAGCGGCCGGTGCGGCAGCGGCATCGATGCCTGTGAAATCTGCAGCCTGGTAGTAACCAGAGTCGATCAGGGCGGCCTTTACATTGGCCTTGTCAACGGTGATAACTTCGGACTGCTTGGCAGGAACATCGATCTTGCCATTGTTGTATTTGCCGGTGGTGGCGACGGTCTCACCCTTGAGGATGGAAACAGCCATACCGATGGCGTCTTTCACCAGGGTGCGGACATCCTTGAAGACGGTCATGGATTGCTTGCCATCGATGATGTACTGGACGGAAGCCTTTTCAGCATCCTGACCGGTCACAACGTAGCTCTTGACATCTTTGTCAGCCTTGAAGGCATCGGCAATCGCGCGAGCGGTGCCATCGTTCGGGGCGAGGATGGAGACATCCCCCTTATCGGCGGCGGTAGCTGCGGTCAGGTTGGCTTCGGCCAGGTTCTTGGCAGTGTTGAAGTCCCAGTTGGTGGTGACCTGCCCGACGATCTTGCTCATTTCGTCGCGGGTCAGAGTGGCCTTGCCCTGGAGGGCTACAGCTTCGCTGGAGTTCTTGATGACAAAGGTGCCATCGGCAATCTTGGGTTGCAGAACAGTCCAGGCGCCTTCAAAGAACAGGAAAGCGTTGTTGTCGGAAGCGGCGCCAGCATAGAGGTAAAGCGGGCTGCCCTTGGCGGCGTTTTTGTCGACCAGGTACTGAGCCTGGGCCTTACCAACGGAGATGCTGTCGAAGGTAGCATAGTAATCGACGGCATCGGTGCCGGTGATCAGGCGGTCATAGGAAATGACCTTGACGCCAGCCTTGCGTGCTTCTTCAACTGCTGCTGCGGCGGCGTTGCCGTCCTGCGGGCAGATGATGAGGACTTTGATGCCCTTGGTGAGCAGAGCTTCAACGTTGGCTTTTTCCTTGGCGGAATCGCCCTGGCTGAAGAGGATCTCGACCTGGTAGCCGGCGGCTGTCAGAGCATCCTTGAAACGAGTTTCGTCTTGGATCCAGCGGGGTTCATCCTTGGTAGGAAGAACGATACCAACGGCCAGGGAGCTGGCTGGGGCGGCAGCAGGCGCCTCAGTGGCGGCAGGTGCTGCGGGGGCGCAGGCTGCCAGCATGGATGCGGCGACCAGCACGGAAAGTAAAACTAAAACGAACTTCTTCATCTTGACCTCCTTGGGATCAATAGAAAAAATGTGGAGAAGGGTTTTTCTCCTAGTAGTTGCCGAAAAAGATATCAGCAGTAATTAGTATACAGCCGAATCTTCTCTAGCTAAGTAATTTTACTCTTTTGTGACCACCTTCTCAATTGGTTTGCGGACATTGTCCGGACTTACAGCGGTCATCAATACACAACCTCATGGAGAGACTATATATTCGAACAGGTAACAAGCGTAGCTGGACTTATGAAGGCTTCTTTGAGCGATATGAGGTTTCTTATCTGGGCTTGCCTGCCTCCAGGCTTTCACGAAATTAGCCCCTCTCCGATAATCGAAGAGGGGCTAATTGTATTTGTAAAGATTTTTTCTGACGCTTTTACCTGACCAAATTTCTCAATACTGTATGCAGGATACCGCCGTTACGGAAATAATTTACTTCTACCGATGTGTTTAGCAGGACTTTGGCCTGAAATTCGATGACCTGCCCGTCAATCTTTCGGGCTCTGACAGTTACAACACTCTGGGGCGCCATCTTGTCGCTTAGACCAGTAATATCAAAAGTTTCACTTCCGTTCAAGCCAAGAGATTCGGCGTTTTGGCCATCGGCGAAACGCAGTGGTAGTACTCCCATACCTACCAGGTTAGACCGGTGGATGCGTTCGAACGATTCAGCTATTACCGCCCGTACTCCCTGCAACAGAGGGCCTTTAGCTGCCCAGTCTCGGCTTGAACCTGTGCCATATTCCTTACCAGCGAGGATTATGGTTGGGATTCCGTTGTCTTTGTAACGCATGGCGGCATCAAAGATCGACATTTCCTGCCCAGCACTATCCTTGTTATAGTACCTGGTCAAGTTGCCTTCTTTGGGCGCAACCAGATTGTTCTTCAGGCGAATATTGGCGAATGTACCGCGTGCCATGACCAGGTCATTGCCGCGCCGGGCTCCGTACTGGTTGAAATCCTTGGGTTGAACTCCGCGTTCTTGCAGAAATAGCCCTGCTGGGCTGTCAGCCGCAATATTGCCTGCTGGAGATATGTGATCTGTGGTGATCGAATCGCCAAACATGCCCAATACGCGCGCGCCTTTGATATCACTGATTGAAGGCATATCCATGGTCAATGTCTGGAAGTAAGGCGGGTGGTGAATATAAGTCGACTGGTCATTCCATTGGAACAACTCACCACCGGCGACTTTGATTTCTTTCCACATTTCTGAGCCTTCAAAGACGCTGGCGTATTTATCGGTGAACATTTCGGTGCGCACATGTGCAGTCATCGCTTCGGCGATCTCGGCGCTGGTTGGCCAGATATCCTTGAGAAAAACTGGGCCAACCGTTCCCTGCCCAATTGGTTCTTTATCCAGGTCGATATCCACAGTTCCGGCCAATGCATAAGCTACAACCAGTGGGGGTGAAGCCAGGAAGTTGGCCTTGACCAATGGGTGGACACGCCCTTCAAAGTTACGGTTCCCCGATATGACTGCTGCAGCGACTAAGTCGGCAGAAGAGACAGCTTTGGCGACTTCTCCTGGAAGCGGGCCGCTATTACCGATGCATGTGGTGCAGCCATAACCCACCACGTTAAAGCCCAACTGGCTGAGAGGTTCGATCAACCCGGCGGATTGCAGGTATTCAGTGACCACTCGCGACCCTGGTGCCAGGCTGGTCTTAACGTAAGGCTTAGTCTTTAATCCCTTCTCCAAGGCTTTCTTCGCAAGCAGACCTGCGCCGATCAAAACAGATGGGTTACTGGTGTTTGTGCAAGATGTGATGGCGGCAATGACAACAGCGCCGTGCTTCATTTTTACCCCATCTGAGCCATAGGTTGTTTCGCAGCTGAGGGCAGGGCCGGAAAGCTCATACCCGCGTTCCTTGATTGGATCGGTCAGGGCTTTGTGAAAAGACGTTTTCATGTCAGCCAGGGTTACGCGGTCCTGCGGACGTTTTGGACCGGCAAGTGATGGGACGACCGACGCCAGGTCAAGTTCCAGTGAGTCGGTAAATTCAGGTTCAGGGGTGTTTTCGTCGCGGAAGAGTCCCTGTGCGCGGCAGTAAGCCTCTGTACGTTCAATGACCGCATCCGTTCGGCCGGTTATCTTCATGTAACGCAGGGTTTCTGAGTCAATTGGGAAGAAACCCATGGTGGCGCCGTATTCGGGTGCCATGTTGGCAATGGTGGCGCGGTCGGTCAGGGACATGGAGCCCAGGCCAGGTCCGTAGAATTCGACAAACTTGTCAACCACTCCTTTTTTGCGCAGCATTTGCGTGACGGTTAACACCAGGTCGGTAGCAGTGATGCCATCTTTAAGCTTGCCTACTAGCTTGAAGCCAATGACATCTGGCAGCAGCATATCCATTGGCTGGCCAAGCATAACTGCTTCGGCTTCAATACCGCCTACTCCCCAGCCTACCACGCCCAGTCCGTTAATCATGGTAGTGTGCGAGTCGGTGCCGACCAGCGTGTCAGGAAGGCGATGGTTTCGCCATTCTCGTCACGAGTGAAGACTACCTCTGAGAGGTATTCAAGGTTGACCTGGTGGATGATGCCGGTCATGGGAGGCACTACCCGGAAATTTTTGAAGGCTTTCTGCCCCCATTTAAGGAATTCGTAGCGCTCGCGGTTGCGTTGAAATTCGATTTCAGCATTCCGGTTCAAAGAGTCACCGGTCGCAAAAAAATCGACTTGTAGTGAGTGGTCAATAACCAGATCAACGGGCACAAGTGGATTGATCTTCCTTGCATCACTGCCTAATCGCGCAACGGCGGCGCGCATGGCGGCCAGGTCGACCACTGCCGGAACACCGGTGAAATCTTGCATGACCACGCGTGCAGGCAGGAAGGGGATGCCGGGCCGCTCTCCCTGCGGTTTCCAGGCAGCTATGTTACGTACATCGGCTTGCGTTATTTCTTGATCGTTACATTGCCGCAGGGCTGCTTCGAGCATGACCCTAATAGAGAAAGGCAGTTTTGCCAAATTGACCAGACCGGCTTTCTCGAGCGCATCGAGACGATAGATCACATAATCGCCATGGCTTGTTTTTAATGTTGCGCGTGATTGAAAGAAATCTTTGTGCATAACAGCTCCTTTGGTGAAAAGCGCCCCACTCGGGGGCATGTGATAAAAAAACGAGTGGAAGTTGGAACCTGCTGTACTGCGTTATTGATGTAATGGTCTTTCAGAATTTCAGGTTGTTTGTTCGCTTGGATCTTTATTCGCCGGGTACTCTTACGTATTCAGCTCTACATTAAGGGCCGCCACCAGGTTCTGTTTTTCGATCTCGGGCAGGAAAGCTGCCTGGGCCCCGGAAAGAATGATTTGCTTGAGAACTCCCAGAGGTATTTTCATTTCTTGCAGAGCTACCCTATACTCGTTCCCCAGGGTGATTTGAGAGATGGAAGGATCGTCAGTATTGAGCGTGACATTGATGCCTGACGCAACCATGCGGGTAGCAGGATGGCCCGAAAGAGTTGGGATCACACCGGTTTGGAAATTGCTCGTCAGGCAAACTTCAAAAGGTGTGCTGTGTTCGCGGGCTAGATCTGTTGTGTATGGGTCTTCCAGGACGCGAACACCGTGCCCTATGCGGTCGGAGGAGAAAATCTCGATTGCTTCACGCACATTCCCTGGACCGCCCCATTCGCCTGCATGCATGGTTATTTTCATGCCAGCCTGGCGCGCCTCATTAAACAGCGATAGGAAAGGCAGGGCTGGGTGCTCGGCTTCGTTGCCTGCCATGTCAATGGCGACAATCCCTTCGTTTTGCCGTTCAACGGAGAGTTGAACAACCTGTTCGGCAAGCTCTAGGGATTCGTGCCGGTTGATGGACGTGATCAGTTTCACGGTGATTCTGTTTTGCGTGGCGCTGTCGCGAGCGCTTTCGCAACCCCAGTCCATGACATCCCGGAGGGTAAAACTCTTTACCCGGCTGAGTGCTACCGGTGTGAAGCGCAGTTCGAGATACTTAATATTATCTCGAGCAGCATCTTCTACAGCCTCCCGGGTGACTCGCCGGATGATATCAGGAGTGCGATAAAACATGCGCAGGGTGTCAAATTTTGCGAGAAAATTTGCGAAGGTAGGGCTGTCGTCAGGCTGCACCTGCACGAGTTGGCTCAGTGCTGACAGATCGATGGGCAGGGATAAAGCATGTTCGCGAGCAACATCACGCATGGTTTGCAAGCGCAGCGAACCTTCCAGGTGCCGGTGTAAATCCACCTTGGGAAGTTTTTCAATCCCAATGAGAAGCCGGGATTGTTCCCTACCTTCGATTTGTTGCTCAAAATTGGACACAAACCTCCCGGGCGATCAGTTGAAATATTCGCCAGGACAAAGTTATTTCTTCTTATGCCGTTTGCGACCGGACTTGTTAGATGTGTCATCCATTGTAGCTGTGGATGGAACTGGCAAGACTGCTTCAGGAGTAGAATCCAGGTCGTTTTCTTCCATAACGGTGCGCGGCAAGTATCGGAATACGCGATCGATGACACCGGAACGCACTTCACCTAAAAGGGTCTGGAACATATCAGAAGCCTTGGTCTTATATTGAACCAGCGGGTCTCGCTGGCCGTAAGCTTCTAGGCCGATGGAGACGCGCAGGGCTTCGACACGGGTCAGGTAATCGACCCACAGTTCTGTGATCACACCCAGGAGCACATTGCGATGGATTTCAGCCATGCGGCGTTTTCCAAGCTCATGCATCAGCTCTGTACGCTGTTCACCGGATAATGACGCTACGGTGGTTTCGGGAGCCAGGCCAAGTTTTTCGCCGGCTGGTCCAAATTCGCTTAGAAGGGTAGCGTTCTGAGAGAAATGGGCGAAATCAGCCTGGCTCCAACCGGAAAGCAGTTTGGCGTTGGCTTCTTCCAGGTGTAATAGGACATCATCGGCAATTGTTTCTGGTTTTCGTTCTGCCAGGATCTGCGCTGCGAGGTAGAAATAGCTGAAGCGAGGATATTCCTGGGTTTCCTGTTTGTGGGTTTTTGAATTGAATACGGTCCGCCTGCCGCGTGATAAGCTGGAAAGTAGGCCGATCAGATAGGATTCGTCCATGTTGGATGCATCCATCCGGCTGAGAAAGGTTTCCAGGTCGCGAGCAGGCTGGCTGTTCTTACCGGTCAGTTTCTCACGGCGGTTTTCCAACATTTTCTGGGCGGCGGACATTAAGGCAGCCGCTGCAGCTTCCCACTCCATACGCGCCAGATCTTCGGCTTTGACGGGGATTTGCTCATTTAAGCGGTATTCAATGCTTCCCAGCAGGCGAGTGATGGCAACATTCGAAAGCGCAACATCCACCTGTTCTTTGATAGGTTCTTCGAGCGCTTCAGGCTTTGAGGTCAACAGCTTTATCTGATCGTTATTGAGGCGGATGTCAATATGCATGAGCGATTTTAGCTCGTCCAATAACTCAGCGGCGCGTTTGGGTTCTTCAGAATCCTTCAACCCTTCCAGGAAGGTTTCAAGGGTATCGAAGCGCTCCTGTATTTGGGTTTCAAGCGTTTCGGCTGTGCGGGCGACAGCGCTTTCGATCGCCTTGGCTATATGGCCTTCTTCGGCTTCCACAGCGCGGCTGATCTGATCCAGGAGAGTCTCTGTGGGGCTGCCCTGGGCGTTGGATAGCTCATCCAGTAACAGGCGGAAAGTGAAGGAAGGAAAAATTTTATTGACACCGTAAGGGAACGGCGGTTGGATTTGGTCCAGCCAGGCCAGCAATTTCCACGGGCCTTCCAAATCCTTCATTGCAGGTGGGATACGCGCGGAGATCTCATCCTGGAGTAAGGCTTGAACATCTTCCGTCAGGTCGGTTTTCGTCATGGCTTTGTCACGCTGGGCATAAATGATAGTGCGCTGTTTGTTGAGCACATCATCATATTCGAGCAAGTGCTTGCGCATGTCAAAGTTGGAACCTTCTACACGGTGTTGGGACTGTTCGATCAGTCCGGTAACCATGCGGTTCTCAAGTGGAAAATCATCATCCAAACGGAAGCGCTGCATGATGTTATCGACCTGCTCACCGCCGAACAGGCGCATCAGATCATCCTGCAAGGATAGGTAAAAGCGAGATGAGCCCGGGTCACCCTGGCGGGCTGCGCGACCACGCAGTTGGTTATCGATACGGCGTGCTTCGTGACGCTCGGAACCAATTACGTGTAGGCCACCAACCCGGCGCACAGTTTCCATGTCTTCGAAATATTTCAGGAAATAGCGAATTTCAGATTCATAGATACCGAATTCTGAAACATCCATTTTCAGGATTGCCTGGCGTTGTTCTTCAGGACGCATGTTGTATGGGTCTTGACCGGCGCGTCGCAGCACACGGCTGACGATGGCGATAATTTCATCGGCTAGTTCGCCACCAAGCTTGATATCGACACCACGACCGGCCATGTTGGTGGCGATCGTTACCGAACCAAATGCTCCGGCTGCGGCAATGATCTGGCTCTCCTCGGTGTGCTTACGCGCGTTCAAAACTTCGTGTGGTACGCCGCCTTGGATGACACCCTTCAAACGGCTGGCATGTTCGGGTTCAAGACGTAGAATGGTCAGTAAGGCGTTAAGATTGACCGGTTCTTCCAGATTGATTGAAAGATTGAAAGGTTTGGCGAAATTTCGCAGGAAGAGAGGCTCCAACTGGTCGAGCGGCTTGTAGAGTGGCTCCAGTTCGGGCACCAGGCGGCCATCTTCCTCCTTGCCGCTATGCTCAAACCAGGCATGTCGCAGCAACTGCACCTGCAGCAGGCGGCGAACAGGTTCGGACTTTAACCGGCTGGAAAGTCGTTCAGATGATTCCACCGATGTTGTACCGACCAGGATCGGGCGTCCAAGCACGTGATCGTGGACGATTTCCGTGACGATTGCGCGCAGCTTGGCTTCCACTGTGCGGTAAACCACGTCAGGGAAGTCAGCTCGGCGCCAGAAAACAGGGGTCTTTTTTTCGTCACCACGGGCGGCGAAAAAAGCAATGTCGTAGCCATCCTTATCCTTGGCTTTTACCTCAACCAGCGGAGAAGTTCCCTGGCTGGCGTTGTATTCCAGGTTTGTCGGAATAGGGAGTACATCCAATTTGTAGATCTTGTGGAACTCTTCCGCTTCTGTCAGGGCGGTACCGGTCATGCCAGCCAGTTTCTGGTACATGCGGAAATAGTTTTGCAGAGTGATGGTGGCGTAGGTAACGTTTTCTGGCTCGATCTTAACGCCTTCCTTAGCTTCAACTGCCTGGTGCAGGCCATCGCTCCAGCGCCTCCCGGACATCAAGCGCCCGGTAAATTCGTCAACGATGACAACCTTGCCAGCCTGGACGAGATAGTCTTTATTGCGC
>Ga0172367_10008604_pt1 | contig 11368 bp, 11 predicted proteins | sample Lak10m_FD_114542 | JGI IMG/M metagenome (GOLD analysis project Ga0172367, IMG submission 114542) | Freshwater microbial communities from Kabuno Bay, South-Kivu, Congo - kab_022012_10m | ecosystem: Environmental > Aquatic > Freshwater > Lake | place: Democratic Republic of the Congo: South-Kivu...
AAATGACTATTTGATTAAGGGCCTTGATTTATGCGAATCTCCAGGCGATTGTCGTTGGAATACCTCTATTGAAGCCAGACTTGAGTCTAGTTGATCATGAAATTAAACCGGATGGCAGTGAATTAAATTTAGCTATTGAAAAGTGGCAAAAAAAAGTAGAGCGCTTGGGCGGAGAGCCACAGGGCCTTTGGATCGTTGATTTTGATAACGGGCAAGGTTATTTTTGTTGGAAATTCCCAGAAGCAAAAATTGGATTTTGGCATGGATATGAAGATGGGTTTTCAAAGCGTATAGCTTTACAAAAGGAAGAAACAACAAATGAGAATTGCTATTGCACAAATCAACTCCACCCTGGGGGATTTTGAGGGTAATAAATTAAAGATTATTGAATTTATTAAAAGAGCAGTCAGTAAACGAAGTGATCTAGTCGTTTTTCCGGAATGTGCACTTTTTGGCTATCATCCTTTTGATCTTTTGGAAAGGAGAGAAGCTGTGGCTCATCAACAAAATCTTTTAAAAGAAATTAAGAGAAACATTCCCAAACATGTTGCGGTATTGTTCGGGTTGATCACTAAAAATAAAAGCAAGCTGGGTCGTCCTTTTTTTAATTCAGCTGTTTTAATGACCAAAAAAAGTGCTCCTCAATTTTTTCATAAGGAACTTCTTCCCACAGGGGATATTTTTGACGAGTCTCGATTTGTTGAACCAGGACAATTATCTAATAACTATTTTGATTGGAATGGAAAGCGTTTTTTTGTGACAATATGTGAAGACATTTGGGCCTGGCCAAATAGTCGAGGCGAAAGTATCTATGCAAATAATCCTTTAGATAAGATAAAAATAAAAAAAGTTGATCTTGTTTTAAACCTAAGTGCGTCCCCATATTTTGGTGGAAAATTCAAACTTCGCCAAGAAGTTGTTGCAAAAACTGCAAAGAAATTCAAAGCTCCCATGGCCTACATAAATCTTGTCGGAGCGCAGGACGAAATAATTTTTGATGGCGGAAGTTTTGTTGTCAATTCTGCTGGTAAAAAAGTTGTAGATTGCCTCAAGTTTCAAGAAGATTTAAATATATTTGATCTAGACACTCTAGAATCTTGGAACCCTTCTGTTGAAGTTAATGAGATTGAAGAACTTCGTCAGGCTTTGGTTTTGGGTATTAGAGATTTTTGTTCTAAAACTGGCATTCAGAAAATTCATTTAGGATTAAGTGGAGGAATAGATTCTGCCGTAGTTGCTTGTTTGGCTGCGGATGCGATGGGGCCAGGAGCAATTACGGCTTTAGCATTGCCAGGTCCATTCAATGCAACTGAAAGTTTAACATTTGCACAGCAGCTTGCTAATAATCTGAAAATCCATTTTCAGAGTGTTCATATTGGCAATATATTCAAAAGTTTTTGTTCTGAGTTAGAGAATAAATTGAGTGTAAAGAGCTTTTCAATTGTCCACGAAAATTTGCAGTCGCGAATTAGAGGGAATTTGCTAATGGCATTTGCAAATATTCACAATAGCTTACTGCTTAATACTGGAAATAAATCTGAATATGCTACAGGTTATTGCACTCTTTATGGAGATACATGTGGTGGCCTAGCCCCCATTGGAGACTTGACTAAGGAACAAGTTGTTAAATTGGCATTGCACTATAACTCCGATGTTGAATTGATTCCTAAATTCATTATTGAACGTCCGCCGAGTGCAGAGCTTCGCCCCCATCAAACGGATCAGGACTCATTGCCTTCTTACAAAAAGGTAGACGCTGCAGTTATAAATATTGTTGAAAAATGTTTACCACCCAAAAATGCGACAGAAAAATGGCTTTTACAAAAGATCATGCAAACTGAATTTAAGAGATGGCAGGCTGCTCCTATTTTAAAAGTTTCCAGCCACTCCTTCGGTAGGGGGCGACGATTTCCGATTGCTCACAAAATAACCAAGTTTTGACCAATTTCATTTTAAATAAGGAAATCTAGTTGTTTGGGCTGACGAATAATTTGTGGAAATCGCAATTCAGGCTTTCCAGTCAGGGTGATGAGATTTGAGATATCTGGAAGTTTTCCTGCCACTGAAATTCTTTGCATCATATGGATAAAAAGGTGGCCGCAGTAAGTGGCATCTTCTTCTGCTCTGTGAAAATCTGTTGTTGGAATTTTTAAATGTTGAACAAGAGTTCCAAGCTTGTAGTTCGGTAATCCGGGAAGAACCTTTCGGGCAATGGGAAGTGTATCTAAAATGATGCCCTTTGGAGCTCTTGATTCAAATTTCTTAATATCTGAAATTAGAAACTGTGCATCAAATGGAGCATTATGGGCTACAAGTGCTAATTCCTCACAGAACTCAGAAAAAGGTTCCAGTAAAGTATCAATAGAAGGCTTACCAGCAACCATATCATTTGTAATACCATTGACTGCAGAGGCCCCAGGAGGAATAGGGCGCAATGGATCAATGAGAGTGGAAAAAATAGCGTCCGGAGAACCATTTCTAAAGCGAACGGCACCAATTTCAACAATGCGATCTACTCCTGGAACGGTACCCGTAGTTTCTAAATCAAATGCAATAAAATCCATTTTTAATGTTTACCTTTTCTGAGGGTTCAAACCTTTTCTAAAATATTGATTCCAATTTAGTAATACAGAAGGCCACTTAAGTGGTCAAAATTAAAAATTACCTTACAAAAAAAGGATTGGAATAAATCCAGGTTAGCCATTTTTTTGCATCTGGAAGTGGAAGAAGAGGAATTAACCGAACTTGAATCCGATATACTCCCGATTCAGTAAGCGGAAATCCAAATTCCGGTTCACTCCGTGCTATTATTTTCTCACCATTTTTATAAATGATTACTTCATAGGGAATAATGGGGAGTGCCCCGAGCTTAACTTTTAACACCTGACCTCGTTCAAATTTTAATTCACTTCCTACCATATGAATTTTGCCGTGATCCTCTATGTAGGTTACGAAACCCTCCGGGTTTCCTAAAATATCCATTGCCAAGTAAAAATTTCCCTTCTTAAGAGCATCATATATTTTCCCTTTATCTATTTTGAAATTTCCTGTGAGTTCGGATTTCAACAAAATATGATTGCTCATGATTTCAAAAGTCTTTTGATAAGAAGGAAATCGAATCAAATAATTTGCCAATGGAATAGCTCGGGCCGAAGCTTCTGCGCCTGCATATGCATAAATAGGTCTTTGGAGGGAAAGTTTATCCAATAATTCCCCTTCTTCAGTTGGCTCTTTAAAAAGCCGCGAAAAAGCGAGCTTCTGATTGAATGGGTATATAAAAATACTCCAGAAGGTAGAAAGTTTTGAATCCTCCCAGGCTCTTAATGACATTGTTTTTAAATTCAAAAACTCAAAACCATCAATTCCAGCAGGGTATTCTCCGTTCCAAGAAAATCCAGTTTTAAAAGGATGGGCTAAAATTAAAAGCTGATCCTTATTGTTCTGAGCTTTTTGAGAAAGATAATCGGTTAACCGAACTTGAATTTCACCAAGAGTGCTTCCAATTGTTGAGATATTCTTAGAATAATTGATAATTCGGGAATCCAAAAAGCTGAATTTTCCACCGACAAGACTTAATAAATTGCCATTGTAACCTTCAAAAGAAGCTTTTGAATCAATGGGATTGAGGTCGGTGAACATTATAAAATCCATACCAGCTTGTTTAGCGCTATTAATAATAAAACTGTGATTGGCAGATCCTATGGATTGATTCGTATGTATATTTATGATTCCACGATAGTCATAAAACATTTTAGCTTCATTACTTCGCAATCTATGAGAAATATAATTCACTTCAAATTGAGACAAAAAGAAGCCATAGGTAAAATAGCAAATTAAGAAAAAACTCAAATAGACAATGGACTTCATATTTTGGAAATTTCAAGAACCTCAAATCGATCTTGAATGACCTTCAACTCCTTTACATTATGCGTTTTATTGGTGATCCAATCTGGAAGCTCGTGGTACTTTTCCTTTATTAAATAAAAGGTTTTCTCCTGGGGAGTCGATTGCGGTAAAAAATCGAAGAAATCAACTCGCGACATTCCTTTTAATTTGTAAAAAGGTTTTTTATAATGGAACCAAAGTTTTGAAGCCATTTGATAGGACTCAGCGTAAACTGGTTTGTATTCAGCAGCAATTGAATAAATTGGTTCATAGTAATAAGGTTCTCTGAGCTTATCAGCCCATTTCCATTGGTTCAAGGCAGCAGCAAAAAATATACTATAAATTGTTATCCAGTAACATAAATTATATTTAAATAGCCCTCTATTGTTCGAAAGTTGATGTGTGACTACTGCTAAAAGTGAAAGTTGTCCCACCATAGGCCAATTGGGTTCAGTCGAAGATTTTAGTGAGCTCAATAAAAAAAATAAAAAAATGGGCCAAGCATAATAGTGAAAAATGGACATCGATCCTTGTTTTAGACTTTTATAAAGAGATGTTACGAGAAGAGGCGACAGAATCAGAACCTGTCCGCCGATATATTCAAGGGGCCAAGTCCATTCCCAAGACTTAGAATTTGAAAATCCATGATTTACTTGAAAGAAGAATGAGATGAAATCATTTTGATAATTCCAAATAAGTACAGGAAGGCTGGAAATGAAGCCTCCCACAAATGTATATAAAATGTACCTATAGATGATTCTTTTCCGAATATATTCTGAAAAAATTATTGCAATGGCTGTGCAAAGTACAAATAGGACAATGTGATACTTACTACAAAAGCCTAAACCCAAGGAAAATCCCAAAAGAGTGTAATACAAACTTTTCTGGGTTTCTATACCTCGAAGGATCAACAGAAGACTGAGGGACCAAAAAACTAGAAGGGGTATGTCGGGTGTTATTATTATTAAACCAATTCCCAACAAAGGCGATAAAAGACAAAGGCAGAGCCAAATGAGAAATTCTCGTTGATTTAAGTAAGGTTTCAAAATTTGATACCAAAGCCACAAAGCAGAATGTCCAAAAATTATAGCTGGAAACCGGGCCGCACCTCCCCATGATTCAAAAGGGGAACCCAAGTAAAAAAGCCAGGAAACAAATCCAGGGTGGTCGAAGTAACTAAGTTGTAAATGCTTAGACCATACCCAATAGTAGGCTTCATCAAAGCTGAATGGCAAATAATAGCCAATAATGAGTTTGGCAATTAAGCTCGCAAAAAATATAACATAAAAAAGTAATCCCATTTTGGAAGTTTTAATGAGCAACTCTTTTTAATACGTAAGTTTTATTGGTTTTCCAAGATCCCCAGGGACACCGATGTCTTTTCCGTTTACGAATAAATTTACTGCGCCGCCATTGCTAATATTGAGCTTTACGCCCCCCTTGCTTTTAATAGTATAAACTTGTTCGGCGCGGAGATTTATCTTTTCGGCCTTAGAAGATGATGTTGAATATTCAATTTCAACGCCATCTAGAGCTTCAACTAAAACCTCAACAGGTTTTATTGTGTTAACTGTGGGGAGAGGAGGAGTAGGTGCTGCTGTTTCTGATTCCACTGATGGGGAATTTGATTTTTTTTCTGCTGATGGATTGGAAGGTGGCGCCCCAGGCCCTGCAACTGAGGAATTGATCTCCCCGTTGTTTGAAATTGTAGCTTTTGAGGTGGGATTTTGATTGTTTTCATTGGAGATTTTTTGTGAAATTGAAGGAGATGCAGTATGTGCGCCAGTAGTGTCCGAGGCAGAATTATTGACCTCAGTCCCTTCAGGATGCGATTGCTTCCCTGGCTCTTCAATGAGGGGGTTGGTCTGTTTATTTAAACCAGAACTATTAGAAACTTCACCTTTAGGCAATGGGGCGGTTTCTGTTGATTTCATTTTCTCTTCAATTTTTATTTCACTGACTTCAGATTCCTTTTCATACCGATCAATCATTTTTTTGACGAAAAATATGCATGTGATTATGACTGCTGCCAATACAAAATAAAGGGCACTGGGACGACTTGAGTTTTCCTTCAGTGGAGACGGTTCAACTTTTTTGAGTTGGGGTCTAGCTTTCACGAATCCTGAATCCCCTTCAGAAGGAGATCCTTCGTTGGATTCCGGATTTGAGGAGATCTCTGTTTTAGGGTTGGTTGAACCAACTTCCTTCATAAAGGAATCTAAGATTTCATCTGCATTGGATTTTAAAAAAGTTGCATAGCTTTTTACAAAGCCACGCAGAAATGTTTTAGCTGGAAGATTGTCAGGATCCCCGTCTTCAATGGCTTTTAATATGCGGCTGTTTATTTTTAACGCTAAACTAACTTCATTTAAAGACAGATTTTTGGATTCTCTTGCATTCCTTAATAATTCTCCGGTTTTTTTCATCAATTTACCTTCCGCAAAATATCGAGCATTGCCTTGGATTTCTCACGATACTTACCATTTGGATATAGTTTAATAAGCTCTTCAAAACGAGCCTTAGCGCGCTCCTTGTCTCCGAGGCGAAAATAGGTCAGGGCGCTGAAGTAATGAGGCTCATCAAAGAGTAACCTTTGACAAAATCCAATAGCTTTGTCCAGTGTTTCTGCAGCTCCTAGGTAATTTTTTGCTTCGAAATAGGTACGGCCCAAATAGGAGTAAGACGGACAATTTTCGCGCTGCAAATCGAGTGATTTGAGAAAAGCTTGCCGAGCCTCCTCATAATTGCCTTGATTGAACTTTGAGAGCCCCAAATTAAAGAATCCCTTTTCTTGATTGTTGTAGGTCAAATCGTGAACAACCTCGCTGAGAATTTTGTCTGCTTCTACATAACGCTTGAGTTCAATGAGAATTCGCCCGAGATTATTTTTAGCATCCGTGTAAGTTGGCAAGAGCTTAATAGCTTTACGTAAATGTATTTCTGCTAAATCGTATTTCTCTCTTTCAAAATAAATAAGCCCTAAATTATTTTGGACAATGGGATTTGTCGCGTCATACTCTTCTGCTTGAAGGAGATCTCGCAGTGCTAGTGGGTAATTGCCATTCTGGTAGAATGAAACACCTCGCTCTAGGAGCAATCGTGATCGTTCACGATTTTCAAGTGTTGACGAGCAAGAAGTAATAAATACGACCATAAATAAATAAAAATGCAAAAATATGAATTTCATTTATTCAAAGTAACATTACAATTGGGAGTGTCAACGTTCACGATTGAGAACTGGCAATATGGAGGATTGTTTCGACATGGTCTGTTTGCGGAAACATTTCATAAATATCAATGGATTTAATTTCAGCATTCGACTTTTGATAATTGATTGAGGTATTATTATTGGAGGATTTAATCTCTGAAAAAAACCATTTGAGATCGCGAGCTAGAGCTACTGGATTGCAGCTAATATAAATTAGATGTTGCGGCCTTGATCTCGCCAAGGAGCGAACAATATTTTCTGAACATCCCGTACGAGGTGGGTCGATTATAACAAGGTCGTCATTTTTAATTTTAAATTTCTTAAGAAATGATTCGACATCAGATGTATGAAACTGAATCTGGTGGTTTAGACCTTTCGAGTTGACTTGCTTGCGTCCAATATCGATGAGAGTAGAATTGAGCTCTGTTCCAAAAACAGGAATTTTTGAAAATTTTTGAGCAAGTGGAAAGGTAAAATTGCCAGAGCCACAGTAAAGATCAATGATTCTTGAAAAATGCGGACTCAGTTTCTCGGAAATTGTAATTACTTTGGATATGAGTTCTTCATTTTGAAATCGATTTACCTGAGCAAATGCAGGTGGCAGTTCCTGATCGGAAAGGGGAGCGAAGAAAACGCTCCCATCAGGATTAAGGCGCAACTCAAATTTGAACAAATCATTTTTTGCTAGTTTTTGAGCCCAGGTTCGGACACGTTGCCAGGACTCCATCAGAGGTTTTTCAATGAGTAAGCAATTTTCTGTATTTACTATATCGTGAGTACCACGAGCAAAATATCCCATTTTCCCACTTTTAAATTTCAATTGAACACGATTTCGATAATGAAAAGAAATCGGGCTTGGATAAATATTAACAGATTCGGAGTTGAAGTTTAAATCGCGTAATTGCTTTTTTAATGAGGATATTACAATTTTTTTCTTTTGATTCAGCTGTTCAATTTCATGAATATGTTGCCAATTACAACCTCCACAAGTCTCAGCTACGGAACAGGGAGGTATCCGTCTCGAAGGGCCTGGACTTTCGAGTTTAATAAGTCTGGCAAAGCCGAAATTTTTTTTTAACTCAGTTATTTTAGCGATGATAACATCTTCAGGTGCTGTTTGATCCACAAAAAAAACAAAACCCTGGTAGCGGGCAACCCCGGCGCCACCAACTGCCAAACTTTCAATGGTTAGGAGAATTTCGTCCCCTAACTTAAAAATCCGAGCATGATTCATTATTTTGGAATAAATTCTTTAGTATTCAAGAGAAATTACTTGGTATTGCAAATTTCATGTTTTTCAAAGAAAATAGCTAATTCTCTTTGTGCACTCTCTGCACTGTCAGAGCCATGGACCGCGTTTTCACCAACGCTATCACCAAATTTAGAACGGATAGTTCCTGAATTTGCTTTTTTGGGATCTGTTGCTCCCATTACTTCGCGATTTTTGGCAATAGCATTTTCACCCTGGAGGCACATCAACAGAACGGGGCCAGAAGTCATAAAAGAAACTAATTCACCAAAAAAAGGGCGAGCTTTGTGTTCAGCGTAAAATTCTTCGCATTTTGCTTTTGAGATTACAGTGAGCTTGGCTGCCGCTATTTTTAAGCCATTTGCCTCAAAGATGCTAATAATGTCACCAATTGCATTTTTGTTCATTGCATTGGGTTTAATAATTGAGAATGTTTGTTCGATAGCCATATTTTGTACTCCTTTTTAATTATTTAATCATGGACATTAGTGTTGAGCCCATATCTGCAGGACTTCTTGCAATTTTGCAACCAGCAGCTTCAAGAGCTTCAAATTTAGCTTCTGCAGTACCTTTGCCACCGCTTATAATTGCTCCCGCATGTCCCATTCGCTTTCCTGCCGGAGCCGACGCGCCCGCAATAAATGCTGTAACAGGCTTTTTAAATTCACGTTTGATATAGTCAGCAGCTTCTTCCTCAGCAGAGCCCCCAATTTCACCAATCATAATGACGGCATCTGTTTCGGGGTCCTTATTAAACATTTGCAAGACATCAATGAAATTGGTTCCATTAACAGGATCCCCCCCAATGCCTACACAGGTGGATTGCCCCAAGCCCAGGCGAGTCAATTGACCAACGGCTTCATAAGTTAAGGTACCTGAGCGAGAGAGAACGCCAATCCGTCCAGGTTTATGAATATGGCCAGGCATAATTCCAATTTTACATTGTCCTGGAGTTATTACTCCCGGGCAATTGGGACCAATCAGGCGAGTTCGTTTACCCTGCATAAATTTTTTCACTTTAACCATATCCAAAACTGGAATTCCCTCAGTGATACAAATCGCCAAATCTAAATCTGCATCGACTGCTTCCATTATGGAATCTGCAGCAAAAGCTGGCGGAACAAATATCAGGGAAACATTGCATTGAGTCTTTTCTTTAGCTTCTCGTACCGTGTTAAATACAGGCAAACTAATATGAGTGGAGCCCCCCTTACCAGGAGTTACGCCGCCCACCATCTTTGTGCCATAGGCCAAACACTGCTCAGAGTGAAAAGTCCCTTGAGACCCCGTAATCCCCTGACAAATAACCTTTGTGTCTCTGTTGATTAAAATAGACATTTTTTTACCTATTACCCTTTCACAGCTGCCATAATTTTTTTGGCAGCATCAGTGAGATCATCAGCTGGAATGATGTTCAAGCCACTTTCCAATAACATTTTTTTACCAAGCTCCACATTGGTTCCTTCAAGTCTAACAACGAGAGGAACCTTGAGCCCAAGTTCGCGAGATGCTGCCATTACGCCCTCTGCAATAATGTCACATTTCATGATTCCACCAAAAATATTGACCAAGATACCCTTAACATTGGGATCCTTCAGAATGATTTTAAAGGCGGCAGTAACTTTTTCTTTGTTGGCTCCACCGCCAACATCTAAAAAGTTTGCAGGCGTTCCGCCATGCAATTTAATAATATCCAGAGTGGCCATCGCCAGACCCGCACCGTTTACAAGACAACCAATATTTCCATCCAGCTTAATGAAGGCCAAATCAAACTTAGAGGCCTCAATCTCCGAAGGTTCCTCTTCACTGAGGTCTCGCATTGCAACTATGTCGGCATGGCGATAAAGGGAATTCGAATCGAAGTTCATTTTTGCGTCCAAAGCGAGCAATTCATTGTCTTTAGTGAGAACTAAAGGATTAATTTCCGCAATGGAGCAATCAGAGGCCACAAAAGCGTCGTATAGACTCTGAAAAAACTTAGTGGCCTTACCCATAGCTTCCACAGGAAGTCCAATGGCAAAAGCCAAAATGCGAGCCTGATAAGGTGCCAATCCTACTGCAGGATCAATATCCACTTTTTTAATCGCATTAGGATTATGAGCGGCAACTTCTTCGATATCCATTCCGCCCTCACTGGAAGCCATCATCGCAACTCGACCCGTAGCTCGATCGATAAGGCATGCGGCATAATATTCTTTTGCAATATTACATCCCTGCTCTATGAAAACCTTTTGTACTTTTTTTCCCTCGGGACCAGTCTGATGAGTAATCAACTGCATGCCAAGCATTTTTTCAGTGAAGGATTTCACTTCATCCAAGGACTTTGCTACTTTAACGCCACCCCCTTTTCCTCGTCCGCCTGCGTGAATTTGAGCTTTAACAACCCAAACGCTTCCATCGATTTCTTTTGCTGCAGAAACAGCCTCATCGGCGGTAAATGCAACCCTGCCCTTCAAGGTCGCAACGCCAAATTTACGAAGCAACTCTTTTGCCTGATATTCATGTATATTCATTTGCCTAATTCTTTCTTTAAATTTATTTTATTTTAAATTAATAGCTTAATTTCTTAAGAGCTTCGACAAGTTCTTTAACAGCCTTTGTTGAATTATCTAGGCCGGACTTTTCGGTATCATTTAATTTAACTTCAACAACTTTTTCCATTCCAGCTCCGCCTAATTTACACAGTACCCCAATAAAAAGACCCTCGATACCATACTCGCCGCGAAGCTCAACGGCGCATGGAAGAATGCGCTTTTGATCTTTGAGAATGGCCTCGGCCATTTGCACTGCGGATGCCGAAGGTGCATAGTAAGCAGACCCCGTTTTCAATAGCCCAACGATCTCAGCTCCGCCATTTCGCGTGCGGGTTACAAGAGAATCTACTTTTTCAGAAGATAGAATTTCTGTAAGGGGTACTCCACCAACAGAACAGTGTCTCGGCATTGGAACCATGGTATCGCCATGTCCCCCCAATACGAAAGCTTGAACGTCTTTGACGGAGACATTTAACTCTTCAGCGATAAAAG
>Ga0172367_10008605_pt1 | contig 11368 bp, 13 predicted proteins | sample Lak10m_FD_114542 | JGI IMG/M metagenome (GOLD analysis project Ga0172367, IMG submission 114542) | Freshwater microbial communities from Kabuno Bay, South-Kivu, Congo - kab_022012_10m | ecosystem: Environmental > Aquatic > Freshwater > Lake | place: Democratic Republic of the Congo: South-Kivu...
CCAATGTAGATGGATGGGTATCTACCGGATGTGCAATGTTGGATGTTGCAATTTCTAACCGCCCTTATGGTGGATTGCCAGTAGGTAGAATCGTTGAGGTAACTGGTTTGGAACAATCAGGTAAATCACTACTATCCGCTCACCTCCTAGCTGAAACACAAAAGCTAGGTGGTGTTGCGGTATTGATTGATACTGAAACTGCAGTAAGTAGAGAATTTTTAGAGGCAATCGGTGTGGATGTTTCTAAATTACTCTATGTATCAGCAGATTCGGTAGAACAAATCTTTGACTTTACTGAAACCATTATTGAAAAAGTTAGACAAACTGATAAGAATAAGTTGGTGACAATCGTAACCGATTCGGTTGCAGCAGCATCAACTAAAACTGAATTGGCAGCTGATTATGGAAAAGATGGATATGCTACTGATAAGGCGATTATCATCTCAAAGGCAATGAGAAAAATTACCAACATGATTGGTAGACAAAAAATCCTTTTGGTTTATACTAACCAACTCAGACAAAAACTAAATGCAATGCCATTTGGTGACCCTTGGACTACTTCAGGTGGTAAAGCCCTTGCATTCCACGCATCGGTTCGTTTAAGATTGAAGGGTATGGGACAAATCAAAGTTAAGACTGGAGGACAAGATAAGATTGTAGGAATGAAGGTTCGTGCGCAAGTTATCAAGAATAGAATGGGCCCACCATTAAGAGCAGCAGATTTTGATATTTTCTTTGATAGAGGTATTGATAATTATGGTTCTTGGTTGGGAGTTATGAAAGATAACAAATTAGTTAAACAAGCAGGTGCTTGGTATTCTTATATTGATACTGAAACTGGCGAAGAAGTGAAATTCCAATCAAAAGATTTTATTGATTTGATGGAAACTCGTGAAGATTTAAGAGAGCAGATTTACAAGAAAATTTGTGAAGAAACCATCTTACAATATAAATCAGATACTTTGGATATTGATAATATGGAAATCACCGAGGGTGGTGAAGGAATGGATGATTAATTTAGAATTTGAAATAATGAATAAGAATTTATTAACAATGTTAAAAACATCTGCAGAGGCAGATAAGGCAAAGGCTCTACTTACTTTAGATTTATTAGGAAATACTGGTGTTGGTATTGGTGACCATTCAACAACTGATTTTTATAACAATGCAGAAGATGCATTGAAAATGTTAGTTGATGCCGATGATAGATTGAAAGCGTTAGACAAATATTTTTCCAAATAATGAAGGAACTTTACAAGAACATTTTGAATTCGGTTGAAATAGAACGAAACCAAAATATTGATAAACACAAGAATTCCCGAGTATTAATTATTGATGGGTTAAACACATTTATCAGATGTTGGACATCCATTCCTACAATGAATGATAATGGTGACCATGTCGGTGGTGTAGTTGGTGTTCTAAAATCAATAGGTTACGCAATAAGACAAGTTCAACCAACAAGATGTATTGTAGTGTTTGATGGAAAAGGTGGTTCTCAGACTCGTAAAAAACAATTTGATGGGTATAAAGCACAAAGAGAAGAAAACCGTTTTAGAGTAAATCGTCAGTATACTGATTTAATGACAGTAGAAGATGAAAAAGAATCTATGAAACGGCAATTCGTCTGGTTACATGAATTATTACATTACCTTCCAGTTACATCTATGATATATGATGGAGTGGAAGCAGATGATGTAATGGCTTATATTACAACTCAATTGTTAAAAGAGGATGAGCAGGCGGTGGTAATGTCTACTGATAAGGATTTTCTCCAATTAGTAGATGATAAAACCATCGTCTGGTCACCCACCAAAAAGAAAATCTATAACAAAAAAGTTATACGAGAAGAGTTTGGAATCGAATCAAAAAATTTACTTTTATATCGAGTATTAGATGGTGATATATCTGATAATATACCAGGAGTTTATGGGTGTGGAATTAAAACAGTTATTAAAAGATTCCCTGAAATTACTGAAGATAAACAATTATCAGTCTATGATTTATTCCAACTTTGTGAAACTAAAAAATTAGAAACTAAGGGTAAAGTAAAATTGTATAATGATATTCTTGAATCAAAAGACCAAATTCTAATGAACGAGAAACTGATGCAATTAAAAGACCCTGATATTAGTGGGATAATTAAAATGCAAGTATTAGATAGATTTAATGAAGAAGTTAAACCTCTAAACAAAATTGATTTTCTAAAAATACTTTTAAAATATAAAGTTGTCAATAACTTTGGCGATGTAAATGATTGGTTAAAGGGAACTTTTGGAAACATTATAACTGATTAAAAAATGGAAATAAATTTATACGATATATTAGATTCTGCCATAGAATTTGGTTCTCTAAAACCCGATGGTCCTGATGGAAATCCTGATTTTTATGATGATGCTATTGTTGGTATAACCGATGATGGTAGATTAGTATATTCAAAAGAAATGATGGTTCAACTACTTTATGAGTTTGATGAAACTGAATATACTGAAGCAGTTGATTTTCTAGGATATAATTGTTGGGGTGCGTATGTGGGTGAAATGACACCTATTTATGTCAATCAGTATTGGTAATGGAGATAAACAAACTCTATAATGAAAGTTGTTTAGACACTATGAAAAAAATAGAGGAAAACTCTATTGATTTAATAATCACATCTCCTCCTTATGCTGATAGAAGAAAAACAACTTACGGTGGTATTCATCCTGACAATTATGTAGAATGGTGGTTGGAGATTAGTAAAGAATTACAACGAGTACTAAAACCCACAGGTTCATTTATATTGAATATAAAAGAAAATGTTGTTGATGGTGAAAGACACACTTATGTTTTAGAACTTATAATTGCAATGAGAAAACAAGGTTGGTTATGGACCGAGGAGTATATGTGGCACAAGAAAAACTCATTTCCTGGTTATTGGCCAAATCGTTTGAGAGATGGTTGGGAAATATTATTACACTTTACAAAAGAGAAAAAGTTTAATATGTATCAAGACCAAGTTAAAGTTCCTATTGGTGATTGGGCAAAAACAAGACTTGAAAATCCAACCGAATATGATAAAGAAAGACATCAGTCATCAGTTGGTAGTGGATTTGGTGTAAAAAGAGTAAATTGGGTAGATAAAGATTTAGTATTACCAAATAATGTATTACATCTTGCAGCAGAGACAGGTAATAAGTCTCACTCGGCAGCGTATCCCGAAAAACTACCCGAGTTTTTTATCAAATTATTTACTAAACCAAACGATTTAGTTTATGACCCATTTATGGGAAGTGGCACAACTGCTAAAGTATCAATAAATTTAAATAGAAATTTTATTGGAAGTGAAATATCAGAAGATTACTATAAAGTTGCTAACAAACGAATAAATCAAAACAACAATATCAATCAGTATTGGTAATGAATATTAAAGAATACTTTAAAAAGTTTTATGGAATGGTTCCATATCTCACGATTGAAAAAGAAGAGTGGGATTGGATTAAACAAACTTGGGAGAAAGAAGAAGTTGTAGAGGCAATTTCCGAAGTCCTCCATACCTACCCATATCCTTTACCCGATATGTCCGATGATGATGTTTTAAAAGATTATCAAAAGTTAAAAGGAACTTGGTGGAAAGATATTCTTGTAGAAGGAGTATGGTTTCCAAGAAATGGAAGAGATTCAAAATATGATTTGAATTTTGATGGTAAACCGATGTATTTTAAAAAGATAAATACAGGAAATAAGGCATCAAATAAATTCCATATAGAAAATCGTCATAAAGTAGACTGGGTTAGAATGCCATCAGGTTTTAGAACTTGGCAAACTCCAAAAGGAATACAAACTGTAATTCGAGCATTTTATAGTTTGGAGAGTTATATGGAAGAAGTTAACAAAACCAATATAATTCTTGCGGTTCAGATGAGAAAGTATGTTGCTTCTCAATTTAAACCAGTAATTGCAAAGGCATTTTATGATTACTTTAAATCCGAGAATGTATTAGATTTTTCAGCAGGTTGGGGAGACCGTTTCTGTGGGTTCTACGCGGGTGAAACTACTAAACACTATGTTGGTATAGACCCGAACTTAAGCAACCATGAGAACTACTTAAAACAAGAAAAATATTATAGTAAATATCAAACTTTCTTTGAGGATAAGAAAACCGCAACATTTATACCTCAACCGGCAGAAGATGTAGATTATTCTCAATACGAAAATTACTTTGACACAATATTTACATCTCCACCGTATTTCAATACTGAAAGATATTCAAATGATGAAGGTCAATCGTATTTGAGATACAAACAAATTGATGCTTGGAATAAAGGATTTTTACATACAGCTTTGGATAAAATGATTCCAACTCTTAAAAAGGGTGGAATACTTGCAATTAATATAGCAGATGTTTATTCTGCACCCGATAAGGGTTATTTGGAAATTGTAAATCCGATGAATGAGTTTTTAGAATCAAAGGGATTGAAGTATCGAGGTTGTATTGGAATGCAACTCGCTGCAAGACCAAACAATGGTGGTTCGGGAACTGCTAAATCAGAATACTATTCGGATGATATGAAAGAACTCGCCGAAGAAACCAAAAATCAAGCATTTGGTGAACCTATTTGGGTATTCGAAAAATAAATTTTTAAAGGAATTTGTATATATCATACATTTTTCGTATCTTTGTAGAAAATTAATGCAATGCAAGAAGTAGATACTTTATCAAAATATGGTCAATCGTTTCAATCAAAAGTTATATCGGCTTTACTTACCGATGGTAGATTTTTAGATTCTATTTCCGAAATTACAACTACGAAGTTTTTTGAGAGTGAGGCTAACAAATGGATTGTTGGTGAAGTACTTGATTACCATAAAGAATATAGAAAAACTCCAACTCTTGATGTATTCAAAGTTCAATTATCTAAAATGGATAATGATGTTTTGAAGAAAACTATTGTTGATCAGTTAAAACATATTTTTACCCAAGTTGGTAATGTTGATTTAGATTATATCAAAAATGAATTTACCGATTTTTGTAAAAACCAAAATCTAAAACAAGTAATCTTACAATCAGTTGATTTACTTAAAGCAGGTTCTTATGATAGAATCAAAGATTTGGTAGATAAGGCAATGAAGGTTGGTATTGAAAATGACTTGGGACACGATTATCTACTTGATTTTGATTCTCGTTCAACTGATGAGAAACGAGATACTGTCCTTACCGATTGGAAACCAATAAATGATTTGATGGATGGTGGGTTAGGGCCAGGTGAGTTGGGAGTAGTAGTTGCTCCATCTGGTGTTGGTAAAACTTGGATTCTAACTGCTTTAGGTGCTTCTGCAGTAAGACAAGGTCTTTCGGTAGTTCATTATACTATGGAATTATCCGAACACTATGTGGGTGCTAGATACGATACTGTCTTTACCCATATTCCATCTGCTCAACTTAAACAAAAAACCGAAGAGGTAAAACAAAAGATAAGAGGTCTTCGTGGTAAATTACTTATCAAGTATTATCCACCGAAAGGAGTGAGTGTCAAGAAACTACAAGCACACATTGAGAAGATGATTGCTGCAGGTAATAAACCTGATTTGATTATCGTGGATTACGCTGACCTTTTACTTTCTCATTCCAACAAAACCGATTCTACTTACGCCGAACAAGGTGGGGTGTATATTGACCTTAGAGGCATGGGTGGAGAATTAAAGATACCAGTTTGGACTGCATCACAAACAAATCGTTCAGCTATAGATAGTGAAGTTATTGAGGCAGATAAGATTGCAGATTCCTACGCTAAGGTAATGAATGCAGATTTCATTATGAGTTGGAGTAGAAAATCAAAAGATAAATTGAATAATACTGCTCGTGCTCATATTATGAAAAACCGATTTGGTCAAGATGGAATCACTTTTCCTTGTAAAATGGACACAAACACAGGTTTTATTGAAGTGTATGAGGGAAATACTCCTGATGGAATCTTGGCAACAAAAGAAGCAGCAAGTGGGCAATTAGAAACAAAACAACTACTTCATAAAAAGTATGTTGAGAATATGGGAGTTTTTATTGGATTACCTTATATTTATATGAATTTTGATGTAATTTCTAATTTTATAACTAATATAATATAAGGAGAATATAATGAATAAATGTATAATATGTGATAGTGAAACTATAACTAAAAAATTGATCTGAATGCAAATCAAACCTATACATAAAAATACTGCAATTCCATTTATTCAACAATACCATTATAGTAAAATACTACCGAGATTGACAAAGTGGTATTTGGGGTATTATGAAGGAGAATCGTTGGTTGGAGTAATTACCCTTGGGTGGGGAACACAACCCCTACAAACCATCCAAAAAATCTTCTACAAAGATGATGTAATCACTACTGATTATTTTGAAATTGGGAAGATGTGTTTTAGACCTGATAAAAATGGGAGTAATTTTGGTTCTCAGGCTATCAAACTTCTATTGGATTGGGTAAGAAACAATACCAATGTAAAGTTTATCTACACTCTTGCTGATGGTATTATGGGTAAGTGTGGGTTTGTATATCAAGCATCTAACTTCAAATATATCGGTAATTTTAAAACCGATGTCTATATGGATAGGGTAAGTGGTGAAAAAATACATCCAAGAAGTGCTAAAGAATTATGTAAGGAAAATGCTAGATGGGAAGGGAAAGAAAAAGTATTTTGGTTGACTCATGATTTTTGTGAATACAAACAAATTGATAGAGTTAGGGGATTGATGTTTAGGTATATTTACCCATTATCAAAATCAGCTAAAAAAATACTCCAAAAATACGAAGAATATAATGGATTAAAAAATCCAAAAGAGGTAGATTTAATTTTTGAAAAAAGGGTAAAACTTGGTGGATACGAAAGAATCCAAAAGCCAGAATTTAATATGAATGTTTTTAACCACAATTATCAAAAATATAAAGAAAATACTAATGTAAATAAATTTTTTGGATAATCAATATATCAAAAAATTATTACATACCCGAGTATAAATTAGGATAATATAGAACAATTAAAAAGTTAAAATTTTTTTCCAAAATTTGATTTTCTTTTTTAATATATATCATAGTTATACTCACCTACCTACACGAGGTAGTAATAAAAAATGTTTAACTTAAAAAAAATTATTTATGGCAAATTCACAAGAATTGTTTGAGCAAATGAAAGATTTATTTACTCAATTTGAAGCAGAACACAACGGAACTACTAAGGCCGCAAAATCAAGAGCTAGAAAAGCGATTGGCGAATTGAAAAAATTAGTGACAGAATATAGAAAAGTATCAGTAGAAGAAACTAAATAATTTTTTTAAGAAATGAGCAAACTATTCACAGAAAGAATCCCTTTCAAACCATTTGAATTTCCAGTATATTATACCGAAGGTTGGTTGAAACAAGCCCAAGCGTTTTGGTTACATACTGAAATATCAATGCAAGGTGATGTCAAGGATTGGAATGAAAATCTTACCAAAGAAGAAAAACACTTGGTTGGAAACATTCTTCTTGGTTTTGCTCAAACCGAATGTGCCGTTAGTGATTATTGGACTGGGATGGTAACCAAGTGGTTTCCAAAACACGAAATAAGACAAATGGCAATGATGTTCGGTTCTCAAGAAACTATTCACGCTACTGCTTATTCATATTTGAATGAAACTTTGGGGTTGGATGACTTCTCTGCATTCTTGCACGAACCTGCAGTTGCAGAGAAGTTTGAACTCCTAACACAAACTTCTGCAGATTGGACACCTGAAGATTTAAGAACTAACCCAATTGCAAGACAAGAAGTGGGTAGAAGTCTGGCAATCTTCTCTGCGTTCTCGGAAGGAGTATCACTTTATTCATCATTTGCTGTTCTTTACTCATTCCAAATGAGAAACCTATTGAAAGGAATCGGACAACAAATGAAGTGGAGTGTTAGAGATGAATCACTACATAGTAGAATGGGGTGTCAATTATTCCGTCATATGTGTGAAGAATATCCCGAACTAAAAGAAGAAGCTAAATCATCTATTTATGAGGCAGCAAAACTAATTACCGAATTAGAACACAAATTTATTGATAAAATGTTTGAATTGGGTGATTTAGAAAATCTTAAAAAAGATGATTTAAAACACTTTATTATCCAACGAATAAACGAGAAATTGGTTGAGTTGGGATATGAAGGAATATTTGAATATGATAAAGAGAAAGCATCAGAGTTAGATTGGTTTTATAATCTTACTGGGGGAGTTACCCACACCGATTTCTTCGCAATCAGACCTACTGATTATTCCAAAGCGAATGAAGGAGAAGATTGGTCAGATTTATTTTAAAATAATATAGAAAAAATGGCAGTTAAAAACTACGGTGAAGAACTTGGGTGGGAACTTGATGTTGACTTCCCATCATGGGGTAATACAGAAATTTATGTAAAAACAATATCAAAGGGGTATTTACTTCCTGGCGAGAAACCAAAAGATGCTTATTGGAGAGTTGCAACCAAAGTAGCTCAGAGATTAAATAAACCACAACTTGCAACCAAATTCTTTGATTATATTTGGAGAGGTTGGTTGAATTTGGCAACACCGGTATTATCCAATACTGGAACTGATAGAGGTTTGCCAATTTCTTGTTTTGGTATTGATGTAGCTGATTCTATTTTTGATATTGGAAACAAGAACTTGGAGTTGATGCTACTTGCAAAACATGGTGGTGGGGTTGGTATTGGAATCAATCAAATCAGACCAGCAGGTGCACCAATTACTGGTAATGGAACATCTGATGGAGTTGTACCATTTTGTAAAATTTATGATTCAACCATTCTTGCCACAAATCAAGGTTCAGTAAGAAGAGGTGCTGCATCAGTAAATTTGAATATAGAACATAAAGATTTTGAATCTTGGTTAGAAATCAGAGAACCAAAAGGTGATGTCAATAGACAATCACTAAACCTACATCAATGTGCAATTGTTGGTGATAAGTTTATGAGAAAACTCCAAGATGGGGATGAAACTGCTAGAAGAAAGTGGGGTAAATTACTTCAGAAAAGAAAGGCAACAGGTGAACCATATATCATGTTTAAGGGTAATGTCAACAAACAAAACCCTGATATGTATAAACAAAATGGTTTAAAAGTATTCATGACTAATATTTGTTCTGAAATCACCTTACATACTGATGAATCACATTCATTTGTTTGTTGTTTATCATCTCTTAACCTTGCGAAGTATGATGAATGGAAGGATACTGATTTGATTTATACTGCAATTTGGTTCTTGGATGGTGTTCTTTCTGAATTTATTCAAAAGGCAAAAGGTCTTCGTGGATTTGAAAACTCAGTTCGTTCAGCAGAAAAAGGTAGAGCATTAGGTCTTGGTGTATTGGGATGGCATACATATCTACAACAAAGAGGTATTCCATTTGAAGGAATGACTGCTCAGTTTGAAACTCGTAAAATTTTCTCTCAATTAAAGATAGAATCTGAAAGAGCATCAAGAGATTTAGCATCAGAATATGGAGAACCATTATGGTGTAAAGATAGTGGGTTTAGAAATACACACTTACGAGCAATTGCTCCAACGGTATCAAACTCTAAATTAAGTGGTGATGTTTCTGCTGGTATTGAACCTTGGGCAGCAAATGTATTCACCGAACAAACTGCGAAAGGAACTTTCATTCGTAGAAATGGTGAGTTGGAAAAGGTCTTAAAGAAAGTTGGTTTAAATACTAAAGAAACTTGGGATAAGATATTAGAAGATGGTGGGTCAATCCAAGATATTCAAGAATTGGAAAATTGGTGTTTCTTAAATGGAAAAGTGGTAAAATGTGATGAAATATCATCAGAAGAATCACAAAAAACATTTAGAGTAAAAGATGTATTCAAAACATTCAAAGAAATCAACCAATTAGATTTGGTAAGACAAGCCGGTATTAGACAACAATATATAGACCAAGCAGTTTCTCTAAACTTGGCATTCCCTGCAGTTGCAGAACCAAAGTGGATAAACCAAGTGACGATGGAAGCATGGAAACAAGGTGTAAAAACACTTTACTATATGAGAACCGAATCAGTTCTTCGTGGTGATATTGCAACTAAGGCAATGGACCCTGATTGTTTATCATGTGATGGCTAAAATATTAACTTAAACAAACAAAAAAATGGTAGAAGTGAAAAAATTCTCAGCATCTTGGTGTGGACCATGCAAGATGTTGGCTCCGGTTATGGAGAATATAAGTAAAAAATCAAACTTTAGTAGTGTTAGATTTACTAATGTAGATGTGGATGAGCAATTTGAACTTGCTTCAAAATATGGAATTCGTTCGGTTCCAACTGTTGTAATTGAAAAAAATGGACAAGAGGTAAAAAGAATTAGTGGTTTACAATCGGAGATTTTTTATACCAATGTTATAAATGAACAACTCCAATAATAGAAGAGGTGAAAATCATCCTCGTGCAAAACTTACTAATGATCAAGTTAGACAGATTAGAGAACTCCATTCAAAGGGGTTCTCTACTTCTGTAATATCCCGAAATTTTAAAGTATCCAAGTGGAATGTGGAAGAAATCGTAAAAAAACACACTTGGACTCACATCTGATTCAAAACAATTTTGATATATCAGATATTTTTTGTATCTTTGTTAAAAATATAATGAAATGGCAGTTATAGAAGCAGTATCTCCTGGTGATGCATGGGTAAAAGTATCCAAACATCTTTTAGCAAATGGAGTAAAAGTAGGTAATCTTACCGAAGAATTGAATGTAATGACAGAAATTACACAATTCGAATCTGATGAATGGTTTGATTCTCATTTTAGAGAAATTATGGGTGATGATAGAATTGATTACGCAAAGACAGTAACATTCTTAAAACCTGAACCCAAACAAGCACCCAACGCGTTTTTTCAAGCAGAAGAAGGATTGGAATACAAATTCATTAAAGACCACTGGCACGATTCTTATTGGGGTAGAATGGTTTCTTGGGGTGGAACATTCAATCAAGTAGAAAATGTAATCAAAATCTTAAAGACTGGGAAGGCAGTTAAGAGATGTGAATTGATTATCTTTGACCCAAGTAGAGATGCAAGAAATCCATACTCGCAGCCTTGTATGATAGCAATTGATATTAAACCAAGAAATGGTAAAATTTATTTGACATCAATTATTCGTTCCAATAGAGTATCCAAATCAGGTTACGCAGATTACACCGCGTTGGTTGAGATGGGTAAATTCCTTGCAGAACAATCCGATATGGAACTAGCAAAAGTATCGGTTCTTGCTTGTTCGTGTCACATTGGTGATATGAATGATGAGAAGAAAAAAACTATAAAGTTGTTAGAAGTTTTAAATAAATAATATGTGTGGAATCGTAGCAACGATTGGTTATA
>Ga0172367_10008606_pt1 | contig 11367 bp, 4 predicted proteins | sample Lak10m_FD_114542 | JGI IMG/M metagenome (GOLD analysis project Ga0172367, IMG submission 114542) | Freshwater microbial communities from Kabuno Bay, South-Kivu, Congo - kab_022012_10m | ecosystem: Environmental > Aquatic > Freshwater > Lake | place: Democratic Republic of the Congo: South-Kivu...
AGCATCGATGCCTGTTAAAACCATCATTCCCCGATACGACACATAATCGTTGATTTGGAAATTATGAGAAGAAACCGGTCTGATTTTAGCAAATCCATCCGCATTTTCGGATGGCAATTCGTAGAATGTACCTCCCAGACTGAATAAATCGCGCTCTGTTGCTACTTCGCGACAAATACGCAGCTTGTCGTTTTCAATTAAATTCCTGTAATTTTCAGCACCAAGGGGTAATCTCCAACGACGTTTGGCATCATCAACAATCAGGTATGATCCGTTATCAACCACAACTGATTTGGTAGGGATTGCCATTTTTGTACGAATAAAATCAGCCGTTTTAGCATCAGTAACAGGTACAATTTTCATATTTTCATCCATCTCGTAATAGCCTGTTTCCGTAGTCAAACCGTTTATTGTGCTGTTTGCCAAAACTCCCAATACACGGCGATTATTACCCAAACTGTAAAGCAATCCTCCATTCACTTTTGTTTGTTTTGCCGGAGCTAAACCTGCAAAAATCTGATCACTTTTAGCAGATCTCTTACGTGAATCCGAATATACAAAGCTAACTGAAACCATAGCATCTTTGTTAATGCTGACGCGAACCCATTCTCCCGACTCGTTTGCTGTGAAAACAAGTTGCTTAGCACCTTTGGCTGATACAACTACATCGTAAAGTTTCGTCCATTGATTGTTTCCTTCCTTATCCACTTCAAATGTAAAATTTACATCAGTATTGCCGTCGTTTTTAATCCAGGCACTACGATTTTGCCAGCCGGAAAATAAAAATGGCTCTGAAACATTTCCAGCTTTTACTACTTCTTTTTGCCAAACAGCACCTCCGGCATCGGTAGTTCCGGTATTATCGGGTTGTTCAAGACTTGTAAACCAAAGGTTCGACTGAGAATTTCCGGGACCTTCAACAGTACCTTTAATTTTTCGTGTGTTCAGGAATTCTTTGTTGGCCGCATCGTCGCATCCAAAAACCAATTGGTCGTTGTAGCGGGTAAAATCGCCAATCACTTTCAGATAAGATGAGCGCGGACGAATACCTGCCGTATTGGCTGCAGTGAATGTTTGAGGGAAACGCCAGAACATGCCGTGCATGGTCATCAGGTAATCGCGGTTTTCGACATTTTCATCAACACCAATATTACGAATACGTGGCCATTCGGTATTCCAGCCGTGTGCACCGTCGTAACTGTTGCTGGCTTTTGGTAAACGGTAAAATGTCCATTTGCCATTATCGCGACAAGCTAAAATTACCGATTTATAATCCCATCCGGTTGCCCAGATTGGATCTGTTGCCGGATTCTCGTTGCCGTATATTCCACCAGGACCTGTTACTTCAACAAACTGATTGCGGCGGATGAGTTTCCAGTCTTTGCCATCCCATTCCGATAAACTACCTGCTTCGATGCGTGGATCAATACGGGCTTTCCAGCCATCTTCGCCATTGTTCGAAAATACCATAACACCCTGACCGGAATACAATCCTTTACCATGAACGCCCTTCAACAAGTTGCTTTCGTAGCTTTTAGAAATTCCTTCGCGCGCTTGTTGATTTCCATCTTTATAAAGGGTTTTTACATCGAGAGTTTTCACATCCACTTCATAAAAGCCTTCCTCCATAGTACCAATCACAACTTTATTAACCGGATCAAAAATATCGCGTGCAATTCCGGTATGACGACCCGGCGCAACTGAAACAGGAATTGTACGCACATTACGGTTGACATCAATGGCATAAGGACCAATAAACAACTGATTGGATTCCTTGTGAATCATGCGGTTAGCTGGTGTACCACCAATACTTTCCGGACGAGTAATTTGCTTTAAATCAGGCGTAATTTCGTATAATTTATCCGAAGAACCCCAAGGTAAGTGAGGGCCATAAGTAATAACCCAAAGTCGGTCGGCAAAATGAACTACAGCACCTGTTCCACATTCGCCCTCGTTATTAAAATAAGCTAACGAAGGATAAATTCCACTTACCTGAAGTGGTTTTTGGTTGGATTGAGCTGTTGAAATATGCAACAGCATAGACAGTGCTAGAAGCACGAAAATAGATCTTCTCATTATTTTTTATTTACAAATACAGCAAATAAAGTGTGTATTTGAGTTAATTTGTATTTAAATTTTTTATAAATATTTTCTCAATACAATTATTGTAAAATAGTTGTGTATGCAGTTTTAAACGTATCTATACTTAGTTTATCAGGCATATACATCATTCTATATCTGAATGAACCACCTGAAGTAGGATAGTTTTTCAAAATTGAAACACTTGTAACTGCCGACTGATACGAGTCAATTAATGTTGTATCATTTCCGGATTTAGTCAGGTATTTAATCTCGTGACCAATAGCCGCTTTGCCAAAAACCGGTTCCACCACATTATTTGTTTCCCAGGTTACAGTATACGCTTTGGTTAGTAAATTAAATTTTGCTGAAACAATTTTACGTGTTTGTAAAAATGATTCATACTTAGGTCCCCAGGTTGTAACAGTAGTACCTCCCTTAATTGAATGTACAGTACTGTCGCTGTTCCAGGTATACCAACTTAAAATGTTTGTACCCTCACGAAGCGAATTTATGTAAAATACCATAGAATCTTTTCTGTTGGTTGAACTCAGTGCATATTTGTACTTCAGAGTTGAATCTGGTCGGCTAATTACCAGGTGTGAAGCTCTGAAATCAGTAACCCAAACTACTATTTTTGCTCTTTGTCGGCCTCCATATACTTTGAAAGAGTCTAATTTACCGATAAGTAAATCTTCGCCCTGAGCTAAGTATTTATCGTGCATGTAGTTTATATCTTCGCAAGCTGCAAAACTAATTGCGGCAATAACGATTATGAATGAATATATTAACTTTTTCATTTTCAAATATTGATTAGTATTAATTTAAAACTTTACCGTACCAGGTTAATTCTGCAATTGTAAATGAAGTATTTGTAATTCCACCCCACATCTCAGCCATTTCAATACGCACATAGCGAATTGGTTTGGTACCCGGAGGAAACACAAGGTCAAAACCTTTATTTTCGATGGCAGCTTTATCGTCGGCAGTAGCAGTAAGGTTTGTTGCACCCGATGGCGGAGCAATCAAAAATCCTTGTGGAGGACTAAGTAAAACCCATGCATTTGGACCTTCTGTATTTAATGTAGATACATCGGGCGAAGTTGAACCCCAAACACGCACATACTTTCCTAAAGCGCTATAACCATATCCATTACGACTATGTATCAATACACGACTAGGAATAACCCAACCTTTTCCGGTTGAATTGTTAGCCTGACTATTTAGATCGTAAGTTATACTGCTTGAAATACCACCACCGGCTTTTGTACTAAAACAATCACCACCTGCAGTGCTACCATACTTATTATTCCATACCATTTGAACACCAAATGAGCCATTGTATTCCTGATAAGGAATTGTTAGGTCGCCATTCCATTTTGCCTGAAAGGTTTTTGGTATCATTTGTTCAAAAATTGGTTTAGCTTGTTTAAGCGTGTCAATTTTAGTTACATTTCCCCAGCGATCCTGCACCTGAATGTAGAAATTACGTGGAATGGTATCATAACCCCTAATGTTGGTCACAACATCTTTTGCCTGCGAGTAAATTTTTCCACCATTAGCTTGTAGTTGTTTACCTGCTTTATCTTCCGTATTCACAACCACAATAATTTTGTGTCCTAAAGGATTTTTCCATTTCAGGTAAATTCCACCAAAATCAACACCCGCCTCTATTGAATTCATAATATCATAAATAGGTGATTTTTTGGGTTTTACCTTAATAACTATGGGTTTTGATACATTTTGATTTAAATCCACAGCATTCAGAATTACTGTACGCAACGAATCTGAATTACCATAACCATCAATCAGCATTTGATTGGTAAATGCTGAAGCTGTTGCTTCCATTTTTTTCCCATTGTCCAAAAAATAGGTTGCCTTAACATACAATAAGTCCTTATCAGAAGGCAACTTGTATGTGATTTTTACCGCACCCGGCAAGCTGTCATAAGTAACAGTTGAAACCGAATCAGGTGCAACAAATTCAACCGGATATTGTCCGATATATGCCTCATTGCAGGAGAAAAACAGCACGGCAAGAAAGGCTATCAGAATAAAATTATTTTTTTTCATATCATTATTATTTTTAAGCGTAATTATTGTTCCCAACCGGGGTTTTGTACTAAATTCGGATTAACCTTAAGATTTGAGATTTTTATTGGCCATAAATAATCGCGGAATTTAAAGTCGGTAGTCCAGGCAACATAAGGTTTAGAATAATCCTCAATATTGGCCGCTGTGTATGTAAATCCTCTGATGGAACCTTTTGCAAGCAACTTGTCCATCATTTTCCAGCGCCTGCGGTCGAGTCCACCTGTACCTTCAAAAGCCAGTTCAATCATACGTTCACGTTGAATTATTTCACGCATACCGGCTTTGGTTGTAATTTTTGAAGGATTCAAAGAAACAGCTTGTTGCCAGGTTTCTTTCACTCCTTTTAAACCGGCTCTTGTTCTGATTTTATCAACAAATGAAATCATTTCATCTGAAGGCGCTGCTTCAACTTCGTTTAATGCCTCGGCATAAAGCAGGTACAAATCGGCCATACGCATAATTGGCCAGGAATACTGCCAATACGATATTGAAGGTCCTGTACTTGCTACCTGACCGGTGCTTAACGACACTTTGTAAGGTACAAACTTTTTGATAAACAAACCGGTGAGTGAGTTTCTTCCCAATCCGGCATTCATTGCCTTAACAAAATATTGTTGTTCCTGATTTACAATACCAAATCCAAACCAGTTAGCACCATCAAAAGCTATAGAGCCATAATAGCGTGGTTCACGATTGATATTAAACAATGTAGTTTGATATTTCTCTTTTACCCAATATTTGTGGTCGGTACGAATGCTGTAATTAGGATCGGGCTTAAACCTGTCGGCATACGGAAAACTTGAATCTTCGTCCATAGGCAAACCATTGTTGGTATAAAACAATTCGGCAGCATTAAGCGAAGGAGCATCAATCGAAAACACTTCAACCGGACTTACAAAAGTAGAAGCAGCGCCACTTGCACCAAAATACAGTTTTGTAGGGATAGAATTGTTCTGAACACCTTTAGCATTTGTTTGCAACCATATAACTTCATTATTTGTAGTTGTTTCACCCAAAATCATTGCCGACTGAACCGATAAACGGGTACTATCATTCATAACCATGGATGCATTTGGTTTTACAAATGTAAATAAGCCCAAACCGGCTGCTTCACAAGCAGTAATCGCCTCTCTGCAAGCTGTTAAAGCACGTTGCCATTTGGCCGGACTTGCATCGCCTGTAGGGAACAGATTTATACCTCTTTTATCTTTGAACGAAAGATAATCGTTGTTTCCGTTAAACAGCGGACTGGCAGCTGTAACCAATATACGGGCTTTAATAGCCATGGCAGCTGGCCGGGTAATGCGTCCGAGTTCATCAATTTCACGTCCGATTACATCGTTTGGCAAATCAGTTAAACTTTCGTCGATTGTCTTTACAATATAATCAACAACCACATCAACCGGTTCGCGATAAACACGCATTTCTTCGACACTGGCATCAATTGGTAAGTTTTTATCAACGATTGGAATTGGTCCGTATAATTGAAACAAAAACCAATGATAATACGCCTTTAAGAATTTTGCTTCGGCTTTCCAGCGAAGCGCTTCGGTGGCTGTAATATCAGGGATATTATCGATTTGTTCGATAAACAGATTACAACAGCGAATACCATTGAACATACTCTTTGAACTTCCATCCCACAAGTTTATACTTGGGTTTGAAGCACTGTTTCCGGTTTCAGTAAGCAATCTGTTTGTGGTTATTTGTCCTACTGTTGTAGGCGCAATACAAAATTCATCTGAAAGCATATTGCTTGGATTTGATGAAGTATTGTTATGAGCAGGCATAAATGAGTAGCATGTATGCAAATAACTTTCAGCAGTTTGACGATCGCGGAAAACTGTTTCGATGGTTGCTACATTATCAGGCACCACATCTAAATAATCACATGCCGGTAGCAATGGGAGCAGAATTACTGCAAGTATAAATAATTTAATTTTTTTCATATCATTCAATTTAAAAAGCCATTAGAGTGAAACCTGTAAACCTATATTGTGTGTTTTCTGAATCGGATAAGCTAAACCGTTTCCTCCCATTTCAGGATCCCACAATTTGAATTTGCTGAAAGTAAGCAGGTTGGTGCCTGTATAATAAACACGTATACTTGCAATCCCAATTTTTTTCATTAGTTTTTTTGGTAACGAATAACCGGCTTCAACATTTTTTAATCGCATAAAACTACCATCGCGCATAAACCATGTGCTGTAAACACCATCTTTAGAAGCAATGTTGTTGCCTATTAGGTTAGTTGATAAGCGAGGCCACAATGCATATGGATTACGGTTATCTTCGGTCCAGTGGTTATCAGCATATACCTGTAATAATTGGTTAAATGCACCACTGATGGATGAGCCTGAATAACTGGAAGAATTTACGAAAGGTGCAGTTTGTGCCGGATTAATCCAGAATGCTCTGCGGGCTGATCCCTGAAAGAAAACGGAAAAGTCAACACCTTTGTAACCCATTGAAACACCAAACCCGTAGTTTATTTCCGGCACTTTCGGGAATCCGATAGGTACAATATCGTTATCATTAATAACTCCATCTTTATTAATATCCTTATATTTTATATCGCCGGCCATAACTTTACCAAAACCCGATTGAGACGGTGAATTGGCAATGTCGTATTCGTCGATAAATAAACGCTCGGCAACATAACCATAACCCTGATTTACATTATTTCCAACTTTTGACAACCAGGGAGTTGAACTATAATCCGGTTCATCAATTTTAGTGATTTTATTGGTTGAATATGTAAATGTGTTGTGCGAAGTTATCCACAAACCGCTTTTGAAATTTTTCTTGTAATCAAGTGACAAATCAATACCTTTGCTATAAACCGATCCTGTGTTTGCACGTACTTTTGTATAGTCAATCAATCCCATTGTTGTTGGCAGATTTGTTCTGCGCATTAAAACATTCTGACGATCGTCGGTAAAAAAGTCAAATTGCAATTCAAGTGCTCGTAATAATTCAATTTCAAAGCCATAGTTTGTTTTAGTAGAAACTTCCCAGGTAATATCTTCGTTAGCATAACGATTTATTGATACACCTGTTTGGTACTTACTCCAGTTTTGACCAAAAGTATAACCATAAGTTGAATTAGACATTGAAACCTGCGATAAATAGAAATACCTGTCGGCTGCATCGTTACTCAGGTTATCGTTACCAACAAGTCCGTAAGTAGCTTTCAGTTTTAATTTTGAGATAGTGCTAATCAGATTATCCTGCCAGAATTTTTCGTTCGATATTAACCAGCCTCCACCAAATGATGGAAATAGTCCAAATCTGTTTTTCTTAGCAAAACGTTCAGAACCATTGTAGCCGAAGTTTGCTTCGAGGAAGAAGCGGGTATCGTAGTTATACGCAAAACGACCCGATATACCCATATTACGCGAGGGTAAAGTTGCAATAAGCGGATCGGTATCGTCTTCTTTAGCTGTGCGGTCGAAATTACGAAGATAGCCAACCAACATTCCGTTTACGCCATGTTTTCCAAAAGTACGATCGTAATTTAAAGCAGCTTCACCGTAAGTTGTAACGGTAATGTATGAAGCCAACTGATTATAATCCAGATATTCCTGAGCAACAGTCGGATTCAGATTAATAAGTGTATAATCATTCGAAATAGGGTCGTAACTACCAATATTATAATAAAATGGTTTGTACTGACGTGTAGAACCCGACGTAGCATAACGATTGGTATTAAACAATGCTCTGAAATTTAATCCTTTTGTTAATTCGTTTAAATCCTGCTTTAATTCAAATGTTGAAACAACAGTTGATTTACCGGTTGCTCTGTACCCTTTTACCATATCGGCATACGGGTTTAACATATATCCACCGCTATAATCTCTGTTACCAAACATAATGTGATGTACATGCGAATACTCGTCGGTTTTAGGATAATAGGCAGGGAAATCAACCGGGCTCGACATTACAACTTTTCGATACAGTTCGTTACCTCCATCGATAGGACCGGTATAATTATCCATTGTAATACCTAAACGCATTATTACTTCGGTAGTTTTGGTAATATTTACGTTAACGTTTGAACGTAACTGATATGTATTCAGGCGGATGTTGTTGTTAAAATTATTTGTACCGTTTTGTTTAAGCATACCCTTATCAACATTGTAAGTTGCTGCTACATAATAACGGGCAATTTTACCACCTCCCGAAACGTTAAAATTTACACGTTGGTTAGAGGTTGAGTTTTTAAACAACATTTCCTGCCAGTTTACCGAAGGGTAAACGTAGGGATTGGTTCCGGCAATTGTATTGTCAATTTGTTCAGGAGTGTATGCAGTAACACTTGTAGGTGTATTTTCAACACCGCGAGTAGTAATCGCTTCATTTTTCATTAACATATAGGTAACAGGGTCGGCAAATTTCACCATGCTTGTTGGCATTGAAGTTGTGTTCTCAACACGTATAGATAATGATGCTTTACCATCTTTACCTTCTTTGGTTGTAACTAACATAACACCGTTTGCACCGCGAGCACCATAAAGCGCAGTTGAAGTTGCATCTTTCATAATGGAGAATGAAGCAATATCATCAGGTTGTAACCGCGCTAAATCAGTAGTTGTACTTTCAATACCGTCGATAAGAATCAGAGGACTACTCGAAGCTCCCATGGTTGATACCCCGCGAACGAAAAAGTCCACATTATTATCCACGCCCGGGTCACCACCTTTTTGGTAAGCAATAACACCAGCTAAACGTCCGGCAAACGAAGTAGTAAGGTTACTCGATGGAACTTTCAGTTCTTTGGTGTCGATAGTAGTAATGGAACTGATTACACTCGATTTTTTTTGCTTTCCAAAAGCAACTACCTGCATTTCGTCGAGCATTTGCGTGTCATTTTTCAGCGATACATTAATGGATGTTTGTTCACCTACTTTTACACGTTGTTTTTTGTATCCCACAAATGAAATAACCAACACATCATTTGCATTTGCCCTGATAGAAAACTTTCCATCAAAGTCAGTTACCGTACCGGTCGATGTACCTTCAATAACGATACTTGCACCGGGTACTCCTGCACTTGTTTCGTCTGTAATTACCCCGGTAATAGTTTTACTTTGCTGTGCAAAAACACTCAAAGTTGAACTCCCTAAAATCAGAAATGCTATCAAAATAATCTTAATGTTACCTAAAGGATAAATTTCGAAAGTAAGCATTTCTTTAATCTTGCTTTTGTTTTTCATACTAGAAAATTAAAGTAACTAAAATTGTAATTAATTATAATATCTTTGTTTAATGGTTCAAAAATCATCTTGCAACTCAAGTTGATATTTGTTCAAAAAATCACGATACAAATTAAACGCATATTATCAGAAACTAGGGTATTTATAAAATAATAATATGGGTCTGAAATTATAACTAAAAAGCTAAATACATGCCGATTTAGGATTTAAGTATGATTTCATATATTTGTTATTAATATTTTATACCCATAATGCATAGTAAAGTGTACTATCTTTGTGTTCAGTTATGAATGTCAAAAATTAAAAATTAATACAATGAAAATTTCTCAATTCAAATTAATGAAAAATATTTCAATTATTTGCAGTCTTTTACTGTTTCTTTTTCAAATGAATGCACAAACACCGACTTATGGTTATGTGAAAGTTGGCGGTGGGGGTTATGTTTGTTCCATCGTTGAAAGTGTTACCGAACAAAATGTTTTTTATGCAAAATCTGACGTAGGTGGTTTGTATCGATGGAACGAATCTACGAAAGACTGGACACCGCTTTTTGAATGGGTATCCCCCGATCAAACCACCTATATGGGTACTGAAGCAGTTGCTATTGACCCCAATGCTCCGAATAAAATCTACACAGTGGCTGGCACAAGCTACTGGAATGGAGGAAAATCCGCCTTATTGCGTTCGAACGACTATGGCAATACCTGGGAGGTGTTTGAAACTACCGCAAAATTTAAAGCTAATGGAAATGGTTCCGACCGACAAAAAGGGGAGACTTTGGCAGTTGATCCGGCAAATGGAAACATCTTATATTTTGGTAGTCGCTATAATAACGGACTCTTCAAAAGTGTTGATGCCGGTCAAACATGGAACAAAGTTACCACATTTCCGGATAGTATTGGTACAACTTCGTCGTTCAGTTTTGTACAGCTCGATTACGATTCAGCTACTCCACAGGGTTGTTCAACTATAATAGTTGGAAATCACAAAACATCAAACAACATATTTATAAGTGAAGATTTTGGTGTTACTTGGAAATCCATAGGCGGACATAGTACCGGTAAACCTCAACGTTGTGCATATTCAATTAACGAAAAGTCGATTTATGTCACTTATGCAAATGGAACAGGCGCCGTGAAAAAATATAGTTTGATAACAAAATCATGGATTGATTTAACACCTGTTTCTGGCAGAGGCTATAGTGGTATTAGTCTTTTGTTGGATTCTCCAAACAAAATTACCTGCTCCACATACAACTACTGGGGTACACAGCAACCTTGGGGTTGGGGCGACGAAATTTATTATAGCCAATCAGGAGGTGCCGCCGGTTCATGGATTCGCAAAAGTTCTAACTGCACCATGCTAAACAATGGTATTGGATGGATGCAGGGTCGTTCCATGCATTGGGTTGGTTGTGTAACCATGAGCAATACCAAACCGGGATTAGTATATGCTGTTTCGGGTAACGGAGTTTTTATGACCGAAAACATTGCTGCATCAGTTCCTGTTTGGAAGGTTGTTTCACATGGTTTAGAAGAAACGGTGCTCATTAATCAGGGAATGATAAGTATCCCAAATGGACCGCTGATTACTACTTTTGGTGATATTAACGGATTTGTACATACCGACATTAACCAATATCCGGCATCAACAATATCGCAATCGATAAGTTTTGCGTATGCCACACAAAAAACAAATTACATAGTCCGGACAATAAATAAAGAAAAAACAGTAAACGGTAAAGCTGTTAAGTACAGTGTTGTTTTACTTAGTCCTGATAATGGCAAATTATGGGCTGAGCTTCCGGCATTACCAGTTGACATTTTGGGTGGTGCAACTTCAATTTCGGCTGATGGTAAAATTATTTTGTGGCGTGCTACAAGCACTGCTACAGGCAGTGTCTTGTACTGGACTGCTAATAATGGAACAACCTGGAATAAAACTGCTATTATGCCCTATAACGGCACGCCGGTTCCCG
>Ga0172367_10008611_pt1 | contig 11362 bp, 13 predicted proteins | sample Lak10m_FD_114542 | JGI IMG/M metagenome (GOLD analysis project Ga0172367, IMG submission 114542) | Freshwater microbial communities from Kabuno Bay, South-Kivu, Congo - kab_022012_10m | ecosystem: Environmental > Aquatic > Freshwater > Lake | place: Democratic Republic of the Congo: South-Kivu...
ATTCAGCACAATAATATCTGATCCTGGTGATGAACAAGATGGTTCTCACATTATATCTCAAAGCGATAATATTTATCTCAAACTAAATGCTAAAAATGGAAATTTTGATTTTTCAGTTAGCGTAAATAAAATGAAATTTGAAAATTTTATGCGATCAATACCAGATGGTACAAAATTAGATGTTTTTATTTCTTATAGTACAGATAAAGCAAGCACTGCTCAAATTGCTAGAATTCACGCTATGTGCCGAGAGTTAGCAACATCCGTGGGTCATACTTTTAATGAAATTAAAAAATTAGTTAAAACTAATTGCGGTTTATGCTATATAGATACTAACTCCAAGGAACTTCAGTATAAATCTTTTGCTGAATGTACTAAAGCAGAGTTAAATCTTGCAATTATAGCCTGTTTTGAAATTGGAGACTTTAATAATATAAACTTAAGATGATGGTTTACCCCATTTTTGGTATAACTCTTTAATTTTTGCAGAATCGTTGGTTTTAAAAGCTTCCATTAAAGACTCAATTTCTTCACTGTTCATATTATTTTCAACTTTACTTACTAAATTTTGCTCATAAGCATGAGATCTAAGAAGTTGCTGTAAAGCAAAGAGAGTGTAAACATGAGATTCAAAAAGATTTAAGTTTACACTTTCTGCTTCTTCTTTATTTTGAGATAACAAACTCTCAAACTTTTTAAACATAGCGGGGATTGTAGTTTTATCTTCTATTAAATCTGTTACAAAGTACAATATTATACGCTCTAAGCCAAGAATAAAACCAGTATTTACTTCTACATTTTTAATATTTTGCGTTAAGTCATATGACTCTGGCACAAGATTTTTCTTATTTTCCATTTCTTTTTAAATTTTAAAGCAAATATACATATAAATATGGATAAATCAGAGATAAAAGAAAAATTATCTGAATTATTTTTAAGTTATAATTGGCATATATTAGACTTTTTTCTGAATCAATTTGAATATTCTATACTTATAGATAGTTTATTAGAAGAAAAGAAGAAAGGTCATAGTTTTACACCAAGACTTAAAGAATCTTTTTCAGGTATACTAACATGTCCCCCGGATAATATAAAAGTTATAATAATTGGTCAGGATCCTTATCCACAGCCGAATGTAGCTGATGGTATTGCATTTAGTTGCAGTAAAACAATGAAAGAGCAACCGTCATTACGCTACATATTTAATGAGATTGAAAAATTATACCCGAATGGGTATGAAAGAGACCCAAATCTAATTAAATATACCCGACAGGGTGTAATTATGCTTAATACAGCTCTTACTTGTAGAGTTAATGAAATTGGAAGTCATTACCATATATGGAAAGGTTTTACATCTTTTTTTCTAGAGCATATTAATAACCGGCACAAGGATTGTGTTGCTGTTTTATTAGGTAAAAAAGCAGAGGAGTGGGTAAGTCACTTATCTAATTTACATATAATAAAAGCATCTCATCCTGCATCAGCTGCTTATTCTAAAGGTTCTTGGGATAGTAATGATCTTTTCAACAAAGTCAATAAAAGACTTGAAATAATTGGAAAAGAACCTATAATTTGGTAAATTTGTATTCATATGTGGGAACTACTTCAAAAAATATTAGAAAATAAAATATCGCCAGATGCATGTTTGCTTTTATTTTCTTTTAGAGAAAATGTTCAATGTCCATACATTGATACAGAAAAATGTATAAAAGAACTTGTCTTTGCTGAATTTATAGTTTATAAAACTACTGAAAACGATCCTATTTTCAGAAAAATAGAAATAACAGATAAAGGAATGAATTTTATTTATTCTTTAGATAATTATTTCATAAAAGCTAAAGCAAGAACAAACACCCAGTTGATGGGTAAAGATTTTTTAGAAAACATAGAAAAATATAGATCTATTTTTCCTAAAGCAAAATTACCAAGCGGAATGCCTGCCAGAAATAATGTAAAAGCTTTGAATGAATCTTTTAGATGGTTTTTTGCTACATTCGATTACACTTGGGAAGAAGTTCACAAAGCAAGTGATATGTATGTAAAAGAATATGCAAATAATAATTATTTGTATATGATGACAAGCCAGTATTTTATTTCTAAACAAGATAAACACAAAGTAAAAAAGTCTACTCTTGCTGATTATTGTGATTTAGTGCGAGATGGTGTTGATACTAAACCCAAAGAGTTTTTTAAAGATAGAGTAGTATGAGTGAGCATTTATGGGAGGGTCAACATTCAGCATTTAATGAAGCATTAAAATATATAAAAAGTAGGCAATCAGGTCAAGATAAATCTATCTATACACCTTGGCCAAAGTTTAATGATGCAACTGTAGACGGATTAGAATGGAATAGTTTAACTGTAATTGCAGCAAGACCAGGTTCAGGTAAAACTTTAATTAAAGACCAAATCATTAGAGAATCTTTCAATCTTAATCCTAATGATGATTATAGAGTTTTAGAATTTCAATTTGAAATGGTAGGTAGAAACTCTGCGATTAGAGAGTTTACATCTGTTACCGGAAAATCTTATAAAGAATTAACAAGTGCTTCTGGTTCAAAAGTTCTAGACAGTACTATAAATCAATGCTACGAATATGCTAAAAAAAGAGTTAAGTATCCTATTGATATTATAGGAACACCACTTACAGTAAACCAAATGCGTGAACAAGTAGATATGTATATGAATTACCATAAAGGTAAAAAAACAATAATAACTCTTGATCATACATTACTTGTAAAAAAAGCACCATATCAAAAAGATAGATTAGATACTTTATTTGAACTTGGTGAATTTTTTACACAATGTAAAAGAGACTATCCTTGTTTGTTTATAACTTTATCTCAATTAAATAGAAATGTTGAAGATCCAGAAAGAGCTATAGATGGTAAATATGGTAATTACATTACTGAACAAGATATATTTGGTTCAGATGCAATGCTACAACACGCGGATAACTTAATTGGTATTAATAGACCTGCACATAGAAAAATTAGATTTTATGGCCCGGATAGATATATTATTGAAGATGATAGCGTTTTAGTATTTCACTTCTTAAAAGCTAGAAATGGAGATACACGCATAAGTTTTTTTAAAGGTCTTTTTAGTACAATGGAAATAATAGAAATACCAACTCCACAAACACAATCAAGATGATGAACACAAAAACAGAAAAACAAATTACACCTGATGAAAGAAGATTGAAAGTTCTAGAATTAAGACAAGAACATCAACCTTATTTTGAGTCAATTTTTAAAAATGCTGCTATTTTTATACCTAAAATGGCGTATAGACCACAAGGCAAAGATGAATTATATATTAGCTTTTTTGCAAGTGAATTACAAAATAATCAAGATATTTACACTGAATTTGTAAGTATTAATTATGAGTGTGAAGATCCAAAACGCACATTATATTTTCTTCAGGCTAATCCTTTTTGGCAAGAAGAATATGAATTAATTGTATCTAATGCCGGTTTTCAAAGATATTTAGTACCTGTAAGTGATTTAAAAGTAATTAACGATATTACAAATAGAAACTTAAACGTAAATATCCCTATTACAAATAGAAACCAAGAATCAGATTTAAAAATTGAGAATCCTGAATGGAAGTATTCTAATATTGGTATAGTAGATGCTTTAGAAAGAATAGCAGATACTTTAGTAGAAATAAAAAACATAATTAAAAATAAATAAAATGGCACACAGCATATTAGTTATTGCAGAATCTGGATCTGGTAAATCAACTTCCATTAGGAATTTAGATCCAAAAGAAACAGTTATTATAAATATTGCAAATAAACCTTTACCATTTAAAGGTTGGAAAAGTAAATATAAACCCTTAAACAAAGAAAACCCAGATGGAAATTTAGTAAATGTATCTTCAGGTCCCGGAGTTTTAAAAACAATGACCTATGTAAATGAAAAAATGCCACATATTAAGAATTTAATTGTTGATGACTGGCAGTATATGTCAAGCTTTGAGTACTTTGATAAAGCTTCTGAAAAAGGGTATGATAAATTTACTTCTATTGCTGCTAATTTAGCTGCAGTTGCAAAACTACCTAAAGATTTAAGAGAAGACTTATATATATTTTTTCTAACTCATTGTGAAGAAAGTACTGATATCAATGGAAAAAGAAAAATTAAAGCTAAAACAGTGGGTAAAATGATTGATAATGCTCTCACTTTAGAGGGTTTATTTTCAATTGTTTTATACGGTAAAGTAATCAAACAAGAAGATGGTAGTCTATCATATGTATTTGCAACTAAAACAGATGGCGAAACAACATGTAAAACACCAATGGAAATGTTTGATCAGGAATTCATTCCTAATGATTTGGCATTCGTAAAAGAATGCATTAAAAAATATGAAAATTAACCTTTAAACCAAAAAAAATGCTAAGTACAAAAAATGTTTCATCAAACCGTGTAAGTCCAGTTATATCACCTGGTAACTGTAAAGTTAAAATTAACAGTTTATCTTTTGAGGCAACTCCTTATGACAAAAACTCATTTAATATTATTTTAAATGTTGAAAGTGAACCTATAGGCGGAGAATTTCAAGGATTTTTAGTTGATGCTAATAAGCCGGATGGTCCTCGTTATAAAGGTCAAGTTGGAAGAGTTAGAATAACTCCATATCCTTTTAAAGATGCTGTTTTAGACAGTGGTAGAAAAATTAATAAAGACCAAGAAATTTTAAAGTCTGTAGCTTTTCTTGCTGATGTGACAGGTAAAAGAAATGAAGTGGATGATATTAATGTTGATACAATTGAAGCTTTTATGGATAAATGTAAAAGCATTTTCAAAAATACAAATTATATCAACACTTGTATTGGTGGCCGTGAATGGGAGAATACTGAGGGTTATATTAATGTAGATTTACATTTACCTCGTATTTCTAAAACCGGCGTTCCAATGGAAAGTCTTAGTGTTGAATCTAGCCGATTGATTACATTTAATTATGAAGAACATGTCAGAAAATTTGTAAAGAAAGAAACAAGTGGAGTTTCTAGTTTTGAAGCGCCAGCTGTAAATTCTGGAGATGATTTTGAACTCTAAGATTTAACATTTTAAAATATAAAAGAGCAGGTTAATAGCCTGCTCTTTTTAATTTTATGTATACTACAAAAAATATTATTTTTGAAATAAATCAAGTACCAAGTTACTGGGCTTTTAAATACTATTTAAATTTAGAAGATGATCTTACAGGTCAATCTATAAAACTTAAATCTATTTGGAATCCTTTAGAAAAAACGCCAAGTTTTTGTATTTACGTAAATAGGAAAGAAAACCAATACTATTTTAAAGACTTTTCATCTGGAAAATATGGTGATAAGATTACATTAGTAATGGAAATGTTTAGCATTGATTATTCAGCGGCATGTAATAAAATTATAAGTGATTACAATACTTTTGGTAAAAGTAACACTATTACAAACTATGAATTAAATTTTGACTCTAAATGGCAAGTAACAAATGTAAATTTTAGAGATTGGAATACTAATGATGCAAAATATTGGCTTTCTTATAGAATTGGTAAAACTTTACTTGAAAAATATAATATAAAACCTGTGTTGAGTTTTGAAATTTGTAGAGATGCAAATACTAAATTAAATATTCAAACTGAACATATTTATGCTTATTGCGATAATTCTGATGAAGTATATAAAATATATCAACCATTTAAGAAAAATAAATTTTTAAAGATCAAATCTTATACACAAGGTTTAGATCAACTGGAATATACACAACCTTATTTAGTCATTTGCTCTTCTTTAAAAGATGCAATATGCCTTAAAGGTTTTGGTTATAATTTAGATGTTATAGCTCCGGATAGTGAAAATACACTAATCAAAGCCTATATAATTGAAAATTTAAAACTCAAGTACAAAAAAATTATAACTCTTTTTGATAATGATAAAGCAGGTTTAAATGCTATTCAAAAATACAAAGATGTTTATAATATTGATGGTACTTTTCTTGAAATGAGTAAGGATATATCAGATTCTTTAAAAGAATTTGGATATGATAAAGTAAACCCTATTTTATTTAAAACTTTAAAAACTATACTATATACATAATGAAATTTTTTATACCAGGTAATGTGCCATCATCCAAAAATGGAAGGCGTTGGACAGGAAAATATTTCATTGCAAGTAAAGCAGTTGTTAATTACAGAAAGAATTCAAAAAAATATTACTTAGAATATGCAGAAAAATTTAAAGCTGAATTAGCAAAATTTGATTTACCTGTTGAAATTGGAATGACATTCATTAGAGGTAATAGACATAAGTTTGATTATATCAATCCTGCGCAAACTGTTCAAGATGATATGGTGACTTATGGATGGATCACTGATGATAACTCAGATTTAATTAAACCTGTTTTTTTTGATTATGAATATAATAAAAATAAACCAGGTGTAATAATTGAAATAAATCCTAAAAGAAAATCTAAAAAAAAGTGATTGTTAATATAACTTATGAACAACTTTTAAGTTTAACTAGTATGTTAAATGCTGGCGATGATGATTTTGAAGTGGCAAAATCAAATATAGAAAATTTAAAACTTGACGTTTTAGTTCTTAATTTATTTTATAAAAATATTAAAGATATTAGGCGTAAAGTTGAATTTAGAAACGAGTTTAATCTTTTAAAAGAAGATTTGTCAATAAATAAAATTAATATAATTATTAGAATGAAAAATAAAGAATATAGAGATTTTGTTTTAAATGAATATTTTAGATATACTGTATTAAATATATACAAAGACAGTTTCAACTTTGTAAATAAAGATGGCGTTTTTGATTTTAAAATTTAAATTATGAAAAAAAATTTAATGGCTATTACAGATAAAATAGCTAAAATAGCAAAAAATTTAATTTTTGTAGAACCTTTTTATGGTCTATTTTTAATTGGACTTAATAAAAAATATAGAGATGATATACCAACGGCTGGCGTAAGTAAAAACGGAATTGGTGTAGATCTTTCAATAAATCCAACTTTTGTAGAAGGTTTACCTGATCTGCATATTCAAGGTTTATTGAAACATGAGTTATTGCATATTGCGTTTAATCATCTGATATTACGTGATATGTTTAAAGATAAAAATCTTTTTAATATTGCTGCTGATTTAGAAATAAATCAATATATTGATGAAGAACATTTACCTATAGGAGGTTTACTTTTATCTACTTTTCCGGAATTAAAACTTCCAATAAAAGCAGGTACAAAAGTTTATTATGATATTTTATCTAAAGCAAAAGAAAACGGAACTTCTGAAACTTTAAATAATATTTTATCTCAAATGGATGGAAATAGTAAATATGACCATCCAACTTGGGATGAATTCGATAATTTATCTGAGTCAGATAAAAAACTTATAACAAAACAAATTGAACATCAGTTAAAAGAAACTGCAGAAACAGTATCTAAAAGGCAAGGTTCAATTCCTGGCGAACTATCAGAACTTATAAATAGGATTAACACTATTGAACCACCAAAATTTGATTGGCGTGGTTATTTAAGAAGATTTGTTGGAAGTTCTGTTATTATTTATACAAAAAAACTAAGAAGAAAGTTTAATAAACGTTATATTGAAAATCCAGGATTAAAGATTAAACACAAAAATAATATTTTAGTTGGTATAGATACTTCTGGTTCTGTAAGTAGTTCTGAACTTCAAGAGTTTGCTCAAGAATTAGTTCATATGCATAAGACAGGACATGTCATTACTATTGCGCAATGTGATACTTCTATAAACTCTATAGAAGTTTTTAATCCAAAAAAAGATTTATCTGTTAAAGGGAGGGGTGGAACAGATTTCCAACCTGTTATTGATCTTTTTAATAATAGTAAATCTAAATACACAGCTCTTATATATTTAACAGATGGAGAATGTAGTCCACCCATAAACTGCCCTAAAAATACATTATGGGTATTGAGTAACCGTTCAGAAATGAACGATAATTTACCAGGTAAAGTAATTAAACTAAACTAAAAAAATGGCACAAGTAAATTTAAACATTGATGAATTAAAGAATTTTATTAATCATATTATTGAAAACAATAGATTTTTACAATCTAGTAATAAACCTCCAGTTGCTGTTGAAGTAATGGGTGAATCCGGTATTGGTAAAACTTCTACAATTGTGGAAATTGCAGCCGAAAAGAATTTAAATTTTGTTAAATTAAATCTTGCTCAAATTGAAGAGCTAGGTGACTTGGTTGGATTTCCGGTTCGTCAATTCCAAATGTATACAGAAAAGCAAGTAGCTCAAGATAGTAACAGTGTTAATTTTACACCAGCTCAAAGAACTGCAGCTGCAAATAATATAGCTCAAATAAATAATCCAACTGTAGTTAAAAAAGTGGGTGTTTGGGTTGATGAACTTGCTGTAACTGAATATTTAAAGAATGGCTACAAAATGACAGGTAAAAATAGAATGTCATATTGTGCTCCAGAATGGATTGCTGATAAGAAAGAAGGTGGTATTTTACTTCTTGATGACTGGAATCGTGCTGATATAAGATTTATTCAGGCTGTAATGGAATTAATTGATAGACAAACTTATATTTCCTGGTCACTACCTAAAGATTGGCATATTATTCTAACATCTAATCCGGACAATGGTGATTACATGGTTAATTCTATTGATAATGCTCAAAAGACAAGATATATTACAGCAAACTTAAAGTTTGATATAAATGTATGGGCTCGTTGGGCAGAAGATGCTGGGATTGACTCACGTTGTATTAACTTTTTGCTTTTACATCCGGAGTTAGTAACTACAGAAACTAATGCTAGATCTATCACTACATTTTTCAATTCAATTTCAAGTATTGAATCTTTTGATAATAGTTTATCTCTCATCCAAATGATAGGTGAAGGTTCTGTAGGAGACACTTTTGCAAGTATGTTTAGTATATTTATTAATAATAAACTGGATAAACTTGTAGCACCTAAAGATCTTTTATTGAATGATAATGAAAGTTATGTTTTAGGTTTGCTTTCTTCCTGCATTGGAAAAGATTCAAGTTACAGAGCTGATATTGCAGCAACTCTAGCAACTAGGTTGTGTAACTACGCTCTTGTTTATGCAAAAGATAATACTATTAATCAGAAAATAATTGATCGTTTAATTGCTTTATCAACTAAAGATTATTTTACTAATGATTTAAAGTATTTGATTGTAAGAACTATTTTTAATGGTAACAAGCAAAAATTCAATAAAATGATGATGGATCCTGAAGTTATGAAAATGACAATGATTTAATTTATGAATTTAGAACCCAGAGACGAATTTGGTTTTAGTATTGCTGCTCTTCAGCATTTTGGTTTAGAAGGTGCCCCTATAGTAGGGGTACCTTCTTTAGCAATAGATAGTGTAGAGCCCTATATACAATTACGTTCAAGCAAGTATGCTCATATTCTTAATATTTTACAAGAAGAAAGATCTGATGGCTCTGCTTTAAAAAGTTTTTATATTATGAGCAGATGCCCAGTCTCTTCTGATAGAGTAAAGCATATGGCAAAAAATAATAATTTAAAACTTACAAATGATTATTTAAATGCTGATTGTTTAGTTACACATAATAATTTAGAAAATCATTATTATCGTAATCATAGACCTAATACAACAGCTCTTTTTATAAAAAATGAAAATAATACAATTTATACATTTGAAAATAAAATAGAAAATATTGCAAGCGTTGTTAACAATAACTATATGTGGTTTCACAATGCAAAAAGGCATAATTATATGAAAGAATGGCATGAATCAATTTTACTTATAAAAAATAAAACTTTAGATATAGCATATTTAATTGATACAGGTGTTATAAAAAATGTAAAAAATATTGAAACTATTTCTAAAAATTCTCAAATGCTCGTAGCTATGGATGAAAAACTTTTAGATCTTTTAGTTGGTATGACTAATAGTTCTAATAAAGATGATATAGCAATTGCAGGTAAAATAATTCCAACTTTAAAACAAGATGAAAACTTTCACTTATTATGGCAATTCTATCAACGTGTTTATAATGTTTCTACAAAATTTCCTAGAAATAAAGATGTTCTTTATTGGATCGAACAAAACTATTATGACTATGTAAACTTAAGTGCTATACAGTTTATAGTAAGATTAAAAGAAGATTCTAAATTAACCAATGATTCTTTTAAATATTTAGAAACAATTGCAAGAAAAGAAGTATATGTAGTTAAAGGTGACATTTATAAATGCACTTTTTCAATTAAACCTGAATACTTAAATTTATAAAAAATGAACGAAGATTTAAAAGTTGCAAAAACACTTCTTATAGAAATATCAAATATAGGTAGAGAAATATTTTTTAAATTACCTAATTATGACAATATGCTAAGACCTGTATATTGTGTATATAAAGAAAATGAAAGATCTAATATATCTGAACATTTTAAAATTAATACTATAAAATTTGAATCTATAAATTTAAAAGATTCTACAATTTATAGGTATCCAAATATAAATTTACCTAGAGAGAAAGTTGATACCCTTAAAACAAACTACAATCTTTCAGTTACAAGAGATGAAACTAAAGCTAATTATCGTGTTATTTCTAAATCTAGTGTAACTAACTTATTTGAATTTGAATCTAGAGACTGGATAAGATTAAATGATTTTTTAACTTTTTTCAATCAAACTTTTTATAATAATAATAAAGGTTATACTCTAAATACAAGCTATAAAGAAGTGGTTGATATTTTAAATTTAGAATCTAATAATTGTCAAGATCCTTTTGTTATTACACTTAGATTAAGACTTGTTATGGGTGTTAAAGATGATCTTTTAGATGATTTAAATATTATATGCAGCTATAGTGATACTAGACTTTTTAATATAAAAAATTATAACACCTATTTAGATTTAACTCAAATTTCAAATTTTGTTCTTGATAGTGACATTTTAAAATTTGTTAACTCAAAAGCTATAACTTTAACGCACGAAAATTATTATTATTTAACTAATGTATTAGAAAATAGTAAGTCTATTCATGATGTAAATATGGTATTAACTACTATGGCAAATTGTAATTATGAATCTTCTTTTGATATATTAGCTTTACTTATATGGAAATATGATTATAAACTAAAAACAGAATCTGATATCTGGAATAGTGTTAATGTTAAAACTTTAAGATCTTATTTTGAGAAATACTTTAACCGATCATATTCAAGATTGGATAATTATTCTAAGTTATTAGATCTTTTGTTTAAAGATGGTAAATTAACAGAATTTGCTTTTAAAATAGTTTCTGAAGATCTATTGGAGTATATGCAAAAAAACATTGGTTTTGAAGATTCTATTTTTGAATTTCAAA
>Ga0172367_10008612_pt1 | contig 11361 bp, 9 predicted proteins | sample Lak10m_FD_114542 | JGI IMG/M metagenome (GOLD analysis project Ga0172367, IMG submission 114542) | Freshwater microbial communities from Kabuno Bay, South-Kivu, Congo - kab_022012_10m | ecosystem: Environmental > Aquatic > Freshwater > Lake | place: Democratic Republic of the Congo: South-Kivu...
CGCATCCAGGTTGATGGCGCCAAGGTGTTGGTCATGGGCCTTACTTTCAAGGAAAACTGCCCGGACCTGCGCAATACACGGGTAGTCGACATTGTGGCCGAACTCAAAGACTACAACTGCAAAGTTGATGTTTATGACCCTTGGGTCTCCAAAGATGAAGCAGAGCACGAGTATGGCATTACGCCGGTGGGCCAACCGGGCACGGGGATTTACGATGCGATCATTTTGGCAGTCGCTCATCGACAGTTTAGAGAGATGGGGGGGGGCTCTATTCGCTCACTCGGCAAATCAAACGCCGTCCTCTACGACTTGAAGTATGTGTTAAGCCCTCAAGAGTCGGACTTGAGGCTTTGAACATGACCGCCTACGAAACACTATTGGAAAAGCTAAAAGCCGAACAGCACTCATGGCTCATTACCGGAGTGGCCGGGTTTATCGGCAGCAACCTTCTTGAGGCACTGCTCAAGCTGGATCAACGAGTAATCGGTCTCGACAATTTCAGCACCGGCTATCAACACAATCTCGATGAAGTAGAGGGATTGGTTAGCCCAAAGCAATGGTCGCGCTTTACCTTCGTCAATGGAGACATCCGCGACGTCGCCACTTGCCATCAGGCCTGCATTGGTATTGACTACGTCCTACACCAAGCCGCCCTCGGCTCTGTCCCCCGCAGCATTGAAGACCCCATCACGACCAACCAGAACAACATCGATGGGTTCCTCAACATGCTGGTTGCTGCACGCGATGCCAAGGTCGAACGATTCGTCTATGCAGCGAGCAGCTCGACCTACGGTGATCACCCCGACCTGCCCAAGGTTGAGGACAAAATCGGCCAGCCCCTTTCGCCATATGCAGTTACTAAGCTGGTTAATGAGTTATACGCGAATGTGTTTGCCCGGACGTACGACTTCAAAACCATCGGTTTACGTTACTTCAATATCTTCGGCCGGCGACAGGACCCCAACGGAGCATACGCTGCAGTAATCCCTAAATGGATCGCCGCTATGATCAAGAATGAGCTGGTATTTATTAATGGCGATGGCGAGACAAGTAGGGATTTTTGTTATATCGACAATGCCATTCAGGCCAATTTGCTTGCCGCTACGGTTGAAGCAGACAATGCCACCAACCAGATTTACAACGTTTCAGTTGGCGAACGTACAAACCTGAATGATCTCTACCGCTACTTGCAACACAGCATCCAAGCCAGTTACCCACACCTTATAGATGCACAACCCAAATATAGGGATTTTCGTCAAGGTGATGTGCGCCATTCATTAGCCGACATTACAAAGGCTAAACAATTGCTTGGCTACTGCCCATCTTGGCGCGTGAAGGAAGGCTTGCACGAGGCGATGGGCTGGTACACAAAAGCAATCACTGCGTAATTAAATTAAAAGGATTTTCGTATGCTCACAAATTCCACAATATTAGTTACAGGGGGGACTGGATCATTTGGTAATACGTTCGTGCCAATGACACTCGAAAAGTTTAATCCGAAGAAAATAATAATCTTCTCTCGTGATGAAATGAAGCAATGGGATATGGCCAAGAAATTCAGCACCGACGAAAGGGTACGGTTTTTTATCGGCGATGTAAGAGATAAGGACAGGCTTTATCGAGCTCTGGATGGCGTTGATTTTGTTGTCCATGCCGCCGCGACTAAGATTGTGCCAACGGCAGAGTACAATCCTTTCGAGTGCATTAAAACCAATATTAATGGCGCAATGAACTTGATAGATGTCTGTATTGATAAAGGGATCAAGCGCGTCGTTGCCTTATCCACAGACAAAGCGAGTAGCCCAGTTAACCTTTATGGCGCAACAAAACTAGCCTCTGACAAACTGTTTGTAGCAGGAAACTCCTATGCAGGGGGGCACAACACAAGATTTGCAGTTGTCCGGTACGGTAATGTTATGGGGTCGCGTGGCTCTGTTATTCCGTTTTTTATGTCAATTAAAGACAAAGGCATTTTGCCAATTACTGACCTCAGGATGACTCGTTTCATGATTTCTCTGGAGCAAGGCGTCGAGCTAGTCTGGCATGCTTTTGAAGACATGGTGGGCGGTGAAATATACGTCAAGAAAATTCCCTCTATGAAGGTTACTGATTTGGGCAAGGTAATTGCTCCGGATGCAAAGCAGGAAGTCGTTGGTATTCGACCCGGTGAAAAACTGCATGAGCAGATGATTGGATCGGAAGATTCCTTCTACACGTATGAATATCCCGATCACTTCAAGATACTTCCTGCGATTCATTCTTGGGACAAGGATGCTCATCGGATAAAGGATGGCATCAAAGTCGCCGAGGGCTTTAGTTATACAAGCGATAACAATAGCGAATGGATGTCGTCTGATGAATTAAGTGCATGGATTGACTCTAATAAAGAAAAAATCGGACAAATTTGAGCCATGATTCCCTATGGTCGCCAGGAAATTACGCAAGACGACATTGATGCCGTCTTGGATGCGTTGCGGTCAGATTACTTAACTCAAGGACCTCTTGTTCCTCGCTTTGAGAAATTGGTCGCATCACATGTCGGAGCCAGGCATGCTTTGGCTGTTAATAGTGCTACTTCAGCGCTGCATGTAGCATGCTTGGCCCTTGGGCTGGGGCCAGGCGATATCCTTTGGACCACTCCGATCACTTTTGTGGCATCGGCCAATTGCGGCTTGTACTGCGGAGCACAAGTGGACTTTGTGGATATTGATCCGCGAACTTACAACCTTTGTCCTCAAGCGCTGGAAGAAAAATTGATGGTTGCCGCCAGGAATGGCAGGCTCCCCAAGGTGGTAGTAGCCGTACATCTTTGCGGCCAATCATGTGACATGGCCGCGATCCATGCACTTGGGCAAAAGTACGGATTCAAAATTATTGAAGACGCCTCGCACGCCATTGGCGGCAAGTACAAGGGCGAATTTATTGGTCATGGCTGTTTCAGCGATATCACGGTTTTTAGCTTTCACCCGGTCAAGATCATCACCACCGCCGAAGGTGGCATGGCGCTGACCAATTGCGACGAACTAGCCCACAAGATGGCCCTGCTGCGCAGTCATGGCATCACACGCGACGCTGCGCATATGACGCGCGCCCCTGATGGCCCTTGGTATTACCAGCAAATAGACTTGGGCTACAACTACCGCATGACCGAACTGCAGGCTGCACTGGGTGTGAGCCAGTTGCAACGGCTGGATGCCTATGTCGCCAGACGCCACGAACTGGCCAAACGCTACGACCACCTGCTAACTAAATTGCCAGTGACCACCCCTTGGCAGCACCCTGACAGTTATTCCGGTCTGCACTTGTACGTGATTCGTCTGCAGTTGGACAGGAGCAGCAAGACGCATCGCCAGGTGTTTGAGGAATTGCGTGAGCAGGGCATTGGTGTAAACATTCATTACATCCCCGTACACACTCAGCCCTATTACGAGCGCATGGGTTTCAAACAGGGAGACTATCCACAGTCCGAGCGCTATTACGCCGAGGCTATCAGCCTACCCATGTTCCAGACGTTGAGCGATGGACAACAAGATGAGGTTCTTGTGGCATTGCAAAAGGTGCTTGGCATATGAAGCTTGCTCTGGGTACGGTTCAGTTTGGTCTGAACTATGGTGTGGCCAATACTACGGGCCAAGTCACCAGGGAGATGGCTGGTGCAGTTTTGTTCAGGGCGCAGGCATTGGGCTTGGACACGTTGGATACGGCCATTGCGTATGGGGAAAGTGAGACGGTTCTTGGCGGCTTGGGAGTGAAGGATTGGAAGGTCGTTTCCAAGTTGCCGGCGGTGCCCGAGGGTTGCCCCAATGTGGCTGAGTGGGTAATGCAGCTGACGCAGGGATCTTTGCGGCGCCTTGGGCTGAAGCGATTGTATGGCCTACTTTTGCACCGTCCGGGGCGGCTTCTTGAAAGCATTGGGCCTGACCTGTATGTCGCGTTGCAAACACTCAAGGCTGAGGGCTTGGTGGACAAGATAGGTGTATCGGTTTACGGTTTCAAAGAGCTTGCTGATCTGTGGCCAAAATACAAGCTTGATCTGGTCCAGGCACCGGTGAATATTCTAGATCGCCGTTTAGTGAATTCTGGCTGGGCAGATCGGCTAAAGGATGCCGGTGTCGAGGTCCATGCCCGGTCTATTTTTTTGCAAGGACTATTGCTAATCCCTCCGGACAAACGTCCTGCACGTTTTGATCGCTGGTCAGAGGTCTGGCAAGAGTGGGATCACTGGTTGTCGGAAACAGGATTGACGCCGGTTCAGGCATGTTTGCGTTACGCCAATGCGATCAGTGCTATTGGCCGCGTGGTCGTAGGGGTGGACTCGGTTGCTCAGCTTGATGAAATCGTTGCTGCGGTAGACGGCACACTAGACAGCTTACCGGCATTCAAACCTCTGCAGGATGAACGATTGATCAATCCTGCAACCTGGGATCAATTATGAAAGTCGTTGCCATCGTTCAGGCCCGCATGGGCTCCACCCGCTTGCCAAACAAGGTAATGAAGCCAATTGGCGGGGTTCCAATGATTGAGCTGTTATTGATGCGTTTGACCCAGTCCAGACAGATCGACCAGATCGTCTTGGCCACCTCAACCGACGAACGGAACATCCCTTTGGTCGCGCATGTGAGGAAACTCGGCTACACCTGCGTGCAGGGTAGCGAAAACGATGTGCTTGACCGCTATCTGCTTGCTGCCCATCAGGTAAAGGCCGATGCGGTGGTCCGTATCACTGGCGACTGTCCGTTGATTGATCCAGTGTTGGTCGACCAAGCGGTCGAAAACTTCAGATCTTCTGGTGTTGATTACCTCAGCAATACAGCACCCGCCACATTTCCCGATGGGCTCGACACAGAAGTTTTTACCGTTAAGGCTTTGGAAAGAGCAGGCAAGGAAAGCAAAGAAGCATTTGATCACGAACACGTCACGCCCTATCTGAGGCGTCCTGGGTTGTTCAAGACGACTGCCCTGAAACACATGGAAGACTTGTCAGGATTGCGTTGGACGGTGGATGAGCCGGCAGATTTTGATGTGGTCAGTCAGGTATTTGCGTATTTCGCACCAAACATTCATTTTCGATGGACCGAAGTTCTGGACTTGCAACGCAAACAACCTGAGCTTTTTGCCGCCAATCACAACATCATTCGCAACGAAGGAGCCGCCATGGGTACCGGTCAGAAGCTATGGAAACGCGCCAAGCAGGTCATCCCAGGGGGCAACATGCTGCTCTCCAAGCGCGCCGAAATGTTCCTGCCGGAACTGTGGCCGGCCTATTTCAGCAAGGCCAAGGGCTGCCAGGTCTGGGATCTCGACGGCAAGCAGTACACCGACATGTCGATCATGGGTATCGGCACCAATATTCTCGGTTATGGTCATCCCGAGGTCGATGCTGCAGTGCATCGCACGGTAGATGCCGGCAACATGTCGACCTTCAATTGCCCCGAGGAAGTCTATCTCGCCGAAAAGTTGATCGAACTCCATCCCTGGGCTGACATGGCCCGCCTGGCGCGCTCCGGCGGCGAGGCAAACGCGGTCGCCATCCGCATTGCCCGCGCTGCTTCCGGTCGAGACAAGGTCGCTATCTGCGGCTACCACGGTTGGCACGACTGGTATCTGTCGGTCAACTTGGGTGATGACAAGGGGCTCGACGGTCATCTGCTGCCCGGCCTTGAGCCAAAAGGTGTACCGCGCAACCTACGCGGCACCGTCTTCCCGTTCAATTACAACAACTATGCCGAACTTGAGGCACTGGTCAACGAACACGACATCGGTGTCATCAAGATGGAAGTCGTACGCAACAACGGCCCGCAGGACAACTTTCTGCACAAGGTCCGCCAACTCGCGACCGAGCGCGGCATCGTGCTCATTTTTGATGAGTGCACCTCGGGCTTTCGCCAGACCTTCGGCGGTTTGCACAAGCTCTACGGCGTCGAGCCCGACATGGCCATGTTCGGCAAGGCACTTGGCAACGGCTACGCGATCACTGCAACGATCGGACGCCGTGAGGTTATGGAAGCGGCGCAATCGACCTTCATCAGCTCGACCTTCTGGACCGAACGCATCGGCCCGACGGCAGCGCTTGCCACGCTCAACGTGATGGCTCGCGTCCAGTCTTGGGAAAGCATCACGCAGACTGGCCTGACCATCCGCGAACTCTGGCAGCAACTGGCCGACAAGTACGGTCTGGGGATCGACCACTGGGGCCTGCCGGCGCTTACCGGCTACAGCTTCCGCAGCCAGAATGCGCTCGCCTACAAGACGCTCGTTACCCAAGAGATGCTAGCGCAGGGTTTCCTTGCCGGCAACAGCGTCTATGTCTGCACCGAGCACACGCCGGCCGTCGTCGACGCCTATTTCGCCGCGCTCGATCCGGTTTTCGCACTAATCCGCGAATGCGAGGACGGCCGTGATGTTGGTGAGATGCTCAAGGGCCCGGTCTGCCATGGCGGATTCAAGCGGCTTAACTGACTGGATATGAAGTTCGTATTTCGCACAGACGCATCGCTACAGATAGGTACCGGCCACGTTATGCGTTGCCTGACGCTGGCTGAAGTGCTGCGCGGGCGCGGTGCGCATTGCCGCTTTGTTTCCCGCAGTCACCCCGGCAATCTGAATAAAGAGATCGGGCAACGCGGTTTTGACGTGATCGATCTGCCATTTGAGGGCAACTGGACTGGGACCGATGTGACGAATCCTCCACACGCTGCCTGGCTGGGTGCGGACTGGCAAACAGACGCCGAGCAAACAAAAGTCGGCGCTGGCGGGACGGCGATCGACTGGTTGATCCTCGACCACTACGCGCTCGATGCCCAGTGGGAAAGTGCCTTGGCGGCGAACTACCGCAAGTTGATGGTAATCGACGACCTCGCAGACCGGCCCCACGCCTGCGACCTGCTCCTCGATCAGACCTTCGGTCGCGAGGCAGCGGATTACCGGACACTTGTTCCGGACGACTGCCGCGTATTGTGCGGCTCGCAATATGCCCTGCTGCGTCCCGAGTTTGCTGCCCTTCGCCCCTACAGCCTGCAGCGCCGCGCCCAGCCGACCTTGCGCGAACTGCTGATCAGCATGGGCGGCGTCGACAAGGACAATGCGACCGGGCAAGTGCTGCAGGCGCTGCGCACTTGCCCCTTGCCTGCGAAATGCCGGATCACGGTGGTCATGGGTGCGACGGCACCATGGCTGGATGAAGTTCGAAAAGAAGCGCAAGACATGCCCTGGCCTACTCGGGTGCTCGTTGGCGTCGGCGACATGGCGCAGCTGATGGCCGATAGCGATTTAGCTATCGGAGCGGCTGGCGCGACATCGTGGGAGCGGTGCAGTCTGGGTTTGCCTACCATCATGCTTGTATTAGCCGACAATCAACTCAAGGTTGCAGAGGGGCTGGAGCGGTCAGGCGGAGTCTTGATCATCAAGCCTGGCCTGAGTGCAAAAACCCAGATCAGAGAACAGATTCTGCAATTGGTTGACGATCCTGCGCAACTTTTACACATGAGCAAGTGTGCCGCGAGAATCGTTGATGGATCAGGGGTTAATGCCGTGATCTGCAATTTGGAGGTCATCGGTGAGTGACGCCCCGCTGACCGGAGTTCGGTCGATGAATGAAGGTGATCTTGAGCGGGTACTGTCCTGGCGGAATCATCCAGAAATACGACGCAATATGTACACGCAGCATGAGATATCCATTGAGGAACACGCAAGCTGGTTCGCCCGTGCATCGCAGGACCCGGAGAGGCACCTGCTCATGTTTGAGACTGATGGGAGCCCATTTGGCTTCATCAACATCCATCAGATCGCGAGTGGCGGTATTGCAGACTGGGGCTTCTACACGGCGCCGGATGCGCCAAAGGGTACGGGGCATGCGCTTGGACAGGCTGCTTTACGGTACGCCTTCGAAGCTGCGGGGCTGCACAAACTGTGCGGCCAAGCATTAGCCTTCAACGAACGCTCCATCCGCTTTCACCTTAGCCTGGGCTTCCAGCACGAGGGTGTTTTGCGACAACAACACTTCGACGGCCAGCAATACCTTGACGTGGTTTGTTTCGGCCTGCTTGCCAACGAATGGCATCAAGCAAATTGAGAGAGAAACCGATGTCGAACACACCATACATTTCCATCGCCGGGCGCCGCATCGCCGCTGATGCACCGCCTTACGTCATCGCCGAGCTCTCCGCCAACCACAATGGCAAACTTGATACCGCGTTGAAGATCATCGAGGAAGCCAAGACGGCTGGCGCCGATGCGGTCAAGCTTCAGACCTACACTGCCGACACCATCACCCTGAACTGCAACGCCGACGAATTCCAGATCCACGGCGGCCTTTGGGACGGCAAGACGCTCTACCAACTCTACCAGGAAGCCCACATGCCCTGGGAGTGGCATAAACCGTTGTTCGAGCGGGCCCGCAAGATCGGCATCACCATTTTCAGCTCGCCCTTTGACAACACCGCAGTCGACCTGCTCGAAGACCTTAACGCCCCGGCCTACAAGATCGCCTCCTTTGAGGTGGTCGACCTGCCGCTGATCAAGTATGTCGCCCGCACCGGGAAGCCGATGATCATTTCCACCGGCATGGCCGACGCGGAAGAGATCCAGGAGGCCATCGACGCGGCGCGCGAAGGCGGCTGCAAGGAACTCGCCATCCTCCATTGCGTAAGCGGCTACCCCGCTCCGGCAGAGGACTACAACCTGCGCACCATCCCAGACATGATCGAGCGCTTCGGCATGGTCACGGGCCTGTCAGACCACACTCTCGACAACACCACGGCGATAGCCAGTGTGGCACTAGGTACCAGCATCATTGAAAAGCACTTCACATTAGATCGCAGCGGAGGAGGGCCGGACGACAGCTTTTCTTTGGAACCGAAAGAACTGGCGGCACTGTGCCGTGACAGCAAGACCGCATGGGCGGCGCTAGGGAAGGTAGATTACGGACGAAAGTCAAGCGAACTGAGTAATGTCAAATTCCGGCGTTCGCTTTATTTTGTAAAAAATATGAGCGAAGGCGAAACGATTACCGAAGATTGCGTTCGAAGTGTTCGACCAGGGTACGGAATGCCCCCAAAACATTTAACGAAAGTCTTGGGCAGAAGCATCGTGACTGATGTAGAGGCCAACACACCGGTGATGTCGAAGCACATTAATAAAACATAAAAAAGATGAAAACTGTACTTGGCTTTGATAGTTGGACTGGGGGAGCGCATAACTTTGCCCGTCTAGTACCCGCACTCCGAGAAAAGGGCTACGATTTAAAACTATTGCATATTGGATCTTGGGGTGGTGACACTTGCCGACCGGCAGAGGAAATAATTGGCGAGCTAATAGTTCGCGATGTTTCTTATTATGGAGGTAAGAATCTTCTGTCGATATTGGAAATTGAAAAACCTTCTGTAGTTTTGTTTCTTTCAAATGATGTATTTGCTCACCGAGCTTTTAATCGCTACTGTAGATTGAGAGATGTTCCTTCGATACACGCATATCATGGGCTGGTGGGGATACAGGCAACAGAAGGGACGAAAATATACAAGGCGAACCCAATCAACCAGATTGGATATGTACTAAATCGAGTCCCTAAGGCGCTGATGAGAGTATGGCCATTATATATCGACTCTCTTATACGCACTAGAGCCAGTTTAACGGAGTGGTTTCGGTTTTTGAGCGATATAGTTAATTTGGCATTAGGTAAATATATACGCTTTGCGGCAAGTGATTCAAAAACCAATGCTTGTATTGTATACACGCAAACTGATGTGCATCATGCACAAACCAAATACGGATACGCAACAGATGAAGTGCATATCGTTGGCAATCCTGATCTGGGCACATTTGGATTAAGCGAAGAGATGCTGAGTGTCGGATCATCTGGAACCAGCGATCGAGTCAATGAAGTTATCTATATCGACACAGGATTAATCTACGCGGGCATGGTGTTTTCTGGCGCGGAAGATTTCCGCTTACATTTAACCAATATTTCGTATAAATTAGCGGATCAAGGGTTAAAGCTTGCAATAAAACTTCATCCAGATCATTATCGCACAAATTTTCCGAAAGAGATTTTGAGTTGTGGTATACGTGTCGTTGCTAATGATGACTTTATACCCACCTTGCTTAAATGTCGTGCGGCGATGGTTGAGCCGTCAACTGCGGCTTTAATTCCTGCCCTCGTCGGGCTCCCATTGCTAATGGTTTCATTCGGCAAGTTGAAAGATCAAAAGTATGGGAATATCTTAATGGATTACCCGCGCGCCTCCCTTCTTACTGATATAGAAATGGCAATGACCACTATTGCAGAAATTGAAGACCGTGACAGTTCCAATCTAAAAGAGTGGATTAAAAGCAACTCCGGCCCCCTACCTGCAGAAGAAATGCCAAACCGAGTTTCTGAAGTTATTAAACAAGTGATAGAGCAATGACATGATAAGTGTCGCTAATCACCCTATTGGTACTGCTGGATTTGTTCATATCAGCGCTGAACCAAGGGCTAGTCATCTGTTGGTTTTATTGTATACGCTCTGTCTCTTGCCGTTATCAATTGATGGCTTTAGCGTGAACTATTTGTTCGCTCTCATTCCTGTCGGCGTTCTAATTTTCGGAAAGAGCTTAATAAGACCAAAGGAAGACGTTGTTTTATTCACATATGCATGCTTTGCATCATTTGCGATTTCGAGTGCTTATCAAATAAATTGGATTGAGTTTTTTGATCGGCGAATGATCAGTTTCTTGCTATTTATGACCATGTTTTCAATGTGTTTTGTTCGTATAACGGGAAAACATGTTGGATCGTTTAAATTTGCCGTCATTATAGCTGCCATGTACTTCTCGTTTCAATCGCTAGCAATGTTTGTATCATTGGGAGCGGCGGCGCAGGCCTTTGAATCAAAGGATATCGTAGGTGGCCAGCGATACGGATTTGTTTATATTTTGGCATTCTGGATTATCTGGTACGACAAATTATTAATCACATCACGACCCCTTAAGGGGGTTATTTTGCTTGTGCTAGTTTTGGGCATAGCATTAACATTTTCAAGGGCATCTATCGTTGCTTTTTCGGCAAGCATTATTGTTTCGGTTGCATATTTTATCTCTTCGGCCCGTCTCTTGTCTTTGAGGTTTGCGAAGTATTTAGCTACGGCTTTTTCATTTGTTTCGCTTGGTATTTATGTCGTATATATGGTGGCACCTATCGTCTTTGATTTCTTTATTGTACGTTTAATAGACTACATCGCATCAGGCTCATCAGCCGAGGCGTTAGCGGACTCCGAAACGTCTGACGGAACCAGAGTTTTTATATGGACGCATATTATCGAATTTGTTCTACATAACCCACTGACCGGGGCTGGTTTCTTGGGTGTTTGGATATTGAATCTATTC
>Ga0172367_10008615_pt1 | contig 11360 bp, 11 predicted proteins | sample Lak10m_FD_114542 | JGI IMG/M metagenome (GOLD analysis project Ga0172367, IMG submission 114542) | Freshwater microbial communities from Kabuno Bay, South-Kivu, Congo - kab_022012_10m | ecosystem: Environmental > Aquatic > Freshwater > Lake | place: Democratic Republic of the Congo: South-Kivu...
AAACGACCAAGCTGCCATGCTCGCCTTTGCGGACGTGGCCGCCGAGTTCCTGCGCTTGCTTGAAGGTCATCCACAGCGGGGCGTTATAGCCTTTTTCCACCGCTTCCGCCCATAACATCAGCACATTGATGCCGGAATAGGGCAGGCCGTTATGCCGTAGCGGGCGGGTGATCTTTCCAGCGGCGTGTTCGGCGTTCCACGGTTTCAGCCAAGGCCGTTCGCCTTTTTCAAGTTCGGCGATTATTTTATCCGTGACACGATTGTAAACATCGGTGGTCATGGTCGGAATCCTTTCCTCTTTTTTAGCGTTAAATCGGCGGTCTGGCAAGCCGTCACCCTGTCCTTATCTTTGGGCTTGGGGTTCAGTGCTGCTGAACCTCTGCCCGTCGGCGAGACTGGGGGTAGCAAGGGCAAGCAAAATCACGGAAGGTTCGCGGCGGAAAAACGGAAGCTTCGGCCACAGCGCAGCGGCGGCTGAAAGCCGTTTTTCTGCGGGGAAAACCGTTATTTTTCTTGTCCCGCGCGAGGGGCGAAGCTCCTTAGCCTTAACCGCCAATAATCCGTAGATAATATTTTTAACAAATCAACATGTAAACATGTTGATTTGTTAAAATGCACCAAGCCTTTGCAAAAGGGGGAGTTACCGGCTGGCCGAGACTGCTTAGGCTCGGTGCGCGAAGCGCATAGCACCCGCCCGCCGCTGGAAAGGCGGGTTTGCCATGACATAATCCCTTATGCACGGAAAACCTTGTCTCTTATTTCCATATCATGTATATATAATGGATAATTTATGTATGTTTTATGAGGTGAATCATGCACATCAATCTATCGCCGGAAATCGAGCAATATTTGCAAGCCAAAGTCGGCACGGGCTTTTATAGCAACGCCTCGGAAGTGGTGCGTGATGCCATCCGCCGCATGGCGGCGGATGATGAGGCTCTGGAAAAGTTACGCGCCGCCGTTCAGGTCGGCGAAGCCCAGCTTGAGCGCGGGGAGGAGATTCCTTACTCGGCGGCACGATTGGAAACAATCACTGAAAAGGCATTGAACAACGCCCGCCAGGGCAAGAAAGTCAATGCCGATGTCACGCCCTGATTTGCCGCTTTACCTTGCGCCACAGGCGGAAGACGACTTTGCCGATATTTTGCAATACACCTTGGAAACCTGGGGCGAGGCGCAAGTCTTCGCCTATCGCGCGGTACTGGACAAGGCTTTGCTGACACTCCAGCAAAACCCGCATATCGGCCAGCCACGCAAGGAATTGTCACCCGCGCACCGGATATTCCCAGCCGGAAAACATATCATCGTCTATCGCGCAACCGAACAAGCGGTCTATGTGTCCCGTATTCTGCATGGGCGCATGGATATAAGGCGGCATCTGTAAACCAAATCCACCGCCAGAAACGGGCAGGAAAAACGCCCCAGCCCGAAAGCTGGGGCGTAAGGCTAATTGGCCTAATACTCGCTCGGCAACAGGATGGTGTTATTGACGAAGTAAAACTTGATTTCAGCCAGCGGGAAGTCGGTAAAAGGGATTTCCTGGGTATGCACCGCATGGCCGTTGCCGTCCCCGCATACGAGGCGGGCGGTGTGGTCTGGGCAAACGATCAGTGTCCAGAGCTGGAACTCCTCGGCGGCCACGGCAGGGATCATTTGCGCGAAAGCAATGGCATCCAGCAACCAGTAAGCCCCGCCCTGGTCGGCAACGTATTTTGCCCCGTCGCTGTAAACCACCTTACGGACAAGGGCATGGCGATACCAATGCTCTGAACCGCTGAACTGCCGCAGGTCGGATTGCTTGAGGGCTTTTGTGTCGGTCATGGTCTTTGCTCCTTCGTTTAAGTGACCCCCACGGCGGGGGCGAAGGAAAGAGGGACGAAGCTTCTAGGCCGGATGTCACACCCCCAACACGGGAGCGCAGCGAATGGAGCGGGCAGGGGGTTGATAGACGGCCAGCTTCGGCTAGATTCCGCCACGCCCTGCCGTTCTGGGGTAAGCTGAAGGATAAAGACCTGCAAGACCAAGCCACGATGAAACCGCAAGGGGAGGGAACAACATGATGGATTTCGCTATTCACCTTGAAGCCCGTGATCCGGCACGAAACATCTGGCGGGCTTATAGCATCACGGGCGGGCAAGATTTGTTCGGGGATTGGATCGTCGTCCTCAGTTATGGCCGGATCGGAGCGAAAGGCCGGACAAAGACCGTCATGCTGCTCGATGAAGAGGCAACCCGCCGCTATGTGCGACAATGCCTGAAGAAACGAGAAAACGCGCCAAAACGTATTGGAATCGGCTATACCGTAATAAAAATTTCTGGGAATTGGGAAACCGAATGGCAAAGCTAACAGATCAAGAAAAACAGGAAATCATCCGCTTTATGGAGGCTGAAAAGCCCCTGCCTGACAAATACCGTTTTTTGCTGTTTGATGACAAGCGCGAGGTCGAACTGGTCTGGAACGGCAAGACCAATGACGTTTGCAACGTCGTGCTGCCATTTCAAACGATTGAACAGGTGGATGAACCGCGTTCGGAAAAAGACCTGCGGATTCAAAGCGATTTGTTCGACATGGATGCTCGCGGTCGCCAGCTCAAGGGCTGGACGAATAAGCTTATCTGGGGTGACAACAAACTGGTTTTATCCAGCCTAAAAAACGGTGTGCTGCGGGAAGAAATTGAAAAGCAAGGCGGTATCAAGCTGATTTACATTGATCCGCCGTTTGATGTCGGTGCGGATTTTTCAATGGATATAGAAATTGGCGGCGACACCTTCACGAAAAAACCCAGTATTCTTGAAGAAATCGCCTACCGCGATACTTGGGGCAAAGGCGCGGATTCGTTCATTTCGATGATTTATGAGCGGTTGGTGCTGATGCGAGATTTGTTGGCAGAGGATGGCAGTATTTATGTTCATTGCGACTCACGGCTCAACAGTTATATCCGTCTGCTTATGGAAGAAGTCTTTGGATCAAATAACTTTCAAAATCACTTAACTTGGAAACGAACTGCGGCTCATAACGATTCCAAAAAAATCGGTACTGTGTCTGACACAATAATGTATTTTTCTAAGAGTCCGTCCGGAGACATTATGAGGGATTGCAAAGTTTTCTGAGCATGAGGCGGATGGAGGCGAGACGGATATAAGCGAGAGCCGTGCGTGTGAGATTTTCCCAATCTTTAGCCAGACGACGACAACGCCCCAACCAGGCAAAGGTGCGTTCGACCACCCAACGACGTGGCAGAACCTCAAAACCTTTGGCCTTATCGGATCGTTTGATAATTTCAGTTTTCAGTTGCGGTAAAACTTTTGCGAGGGCGCGCTGGAACTTCGCGCCTTGATAGCCACCATCAGCAAAGAGTTTTTTCAGAAACGGGAACATCCCAAACAACGTCGAAAGCAACAGCGCACCGCCATCACGATCCTGAATGTCGGCGGGATGAACGATAGCGTGCAGCAAAAGTCCTACCGTATCGACGACGATGTGACGCTTCTTGCCTTTGATTTTCTTGCCCGCATCAAAGCCATTCGGATCAATCTGCGCCCCCCTTTTTCTGCGCTTTTCACGCTCTGGCTATCAATCACGCACGCTGTGGGACTGGCTTCACGCCCAAGTTTCTCTCGGCACTTCACATACAGCGCATGGTGCATGCGCTCCAACGTGCCATCATAATTCCAAAGGTCGAGATAATCGAACAGCGTGCTTTTCGGCGGCAAGTCTTTCGGAATGCTTCGCCACTGGCACCCTGTGCTTAGCACATACATGATCCCGTTGACCACCTCGCGCATGTTCACGCGTCGCTTGCCGCCGCCACGTTTTGCCGGCGGGATCAACGGTTCAATATGACCCCATTCCTCATCCGTTAGGTCACTTGGATAACGCAGTTGATCTCGGTTGTAGCGGTGGCGGTTCTCGGTTGTCCACATCAGCAGCCCCTCCTATCGGGCTGCCTCCAGTGAATCACAAATGATTCACCTTGTTCAACAAGATTCCGGACGGACACTAAATCTGATAGCCGCATCTGGAACCCCCAATACAAGCCATATGATCAAGAATATCTCGATAGTTTCTATCGCCATGTCGAAGAAGATGGACGAAAATATCGTACTCACCAAATCGAGAGGAACCCAGCCCTCGGTATTCGTGAGAACTTGATTTATGAGTATCGTAGCTATACTCCAAAATATGGATGGATGGTTGAGAGAGGCAAGCTGGAAGAGATGGACTCTAAAGGCATGTTACTTTGGTCAAAGAACGGTAAGCCATTAAGGAAAATATATCTGGGCGATGACTCGGAAGGGCAACCTATACACGATATATGGGATGATTTGTCAAATGTTGGGAGCCAAAGCAAAGAAAGAGTAGGTTACCCCACCCAAAAACCCGAAGCCTTACTCGAACGCATCATTAAAGCCTCCTCCAACGAAGGCGACCTAATAGCCGATTTTTTCTGCGGCTCAGGCACTACCGCCACTGTCGCCGAAAAACTAGGCCGCAAGTGGATCACCAGCGACTTGGGCAAGTTTGCTATTCACACCACGCGCAAGCGTCTGATTGGCGTTCAGCGGCAATTGAAAGCGGAAAATAAGAATTACCGCGCCTTTGAAATCCTCAACTTGGGCAAGTATGAACGCCAACATTACATTGGCGTAAACCCTAACCTGCGTGATGTCGAAAAACAAAAACAGCTAGAAGCCAAAGAAGCGGCTTTTCTCGATTTAATCTTACGCGCTTATCGTGCTGAAAAAACCGACGGCTTCCAAACCTTCCACGGCAAAAAAGCTGGGCGGCTGGTGGCAGTCGGGGCGGTTAATTTACCTGTCACGCGGCTGTTTGTGGAAGAGGTGATTCTGGAATGCCGTCAAAAACATATTACTCGTGTGGATATTCTCGGCTTCGAGTTTGAGATGGGCTTGTTCCCTAACGTGCTGGACGAAGCCAAAACTAAAGGCATTGATATTGCCCCTAAATACATTCCCGCTGACGTGTTCGACAAGCGGGCGGTCGAGAAGAACCAGGTCGTCTTCCATGACGTATCTTTTATTGAAGTTAAACCGCATATCAAGGGCAACACCGTCGCCGTCGAGTTGACGGATTTTTCGGTGTTTTATTCCCAGGATTCTATCGCCAATGCCGAAGCCAGCCTGAAAGATAAGCAAAGCAAGATCGTGGTCGATAAAGGCCAAATCGTCAAAGTCAGTAAAGATAAGGACGGCATTATCACCCGCGAAATGCTCACTAAAACCTGGACGGACTGGATTGATTACTGGTCGGTGGACTTTGATTTTGAGAACAAGCGCGAAATCATCCGTGTGCAAAATCCAGAAAGCAACGAATGGGAAGAAGTCTGGACGGGCGATTACATTTTTGAAAACGAATGGCAATCCTTCCGCACTAAGAAAGACCGTTCATTGGAATTGAAAAGCATTTATCAGGAAGTCATACCAGGGCGGCGCAAAGTCGCGGTCAAGGTGGTGGATATTTTCGGCAATGACACGATGACGATTATCGAAATCACAGTAGGAGGGAAAAAATAATGGCTTTGCACAAGGATTTTCCCGACTCTCCCCACGCTATTCTTGATCCGTCTATCCGCTGGTTTCCGGCGGACGAGGCACTTCGGGAAACCAGCATGGAAAAATTGATGCCGCCTCTGGTCTCGGAACTGCGCAAGCAAGTGAAGATATGGCGAGATAGCGGCTATGCCAAAGCCACGGAAACCAGCCGTAGCCTGCTCAACTGGTGGTTCAAAACGCCTCACCTGTTGCCGCAGTCGGACGGCACAATGGCGTTGTTCCAGTATTATTTCGCCCAACGGGAAGCCCTGGAAACCATCATCTATCTGTATGACGTAGTGGGGGTGAAGGATAAATACGACCTGATGCGCTTCGATAGTTCGGGGGCAGTTTCTAGCGGTATGTTCGATGAATCCTGGCGGCGGTTCGTGGTCAAGATGGCGACCGGAGCGGGTAAAACCAAAGTGATGAGCTTGGTGTTGGCCTGGAGCTATTTTCATAAGCTCTATGAGCCAGATTCGGAACTGTCCCGTAATTTTCTGGTAATCGCCCCTAACATTATCGTATTGGATCGGATTGCCAAGGATTTTAACGGCCTGCGTATCTTCTTTGATGATCCGGTATTGCCGGATAACGGCGTGGACGGGCAGAACTGGCGGGATGACTTCCAGCTTACCTTGCATCTTCAAGATGACGTGCGTATCACGCATCCCGTCGGCAATATCTTCCTGACTAATATCCATCGGGTTTATGCGGGCAATGAAACCATTCCGTCACCTGACGATGACGACACAATGGATTATTTCTTAGGGAAAAGACCCACGGGCGCAACAACCGATTCCAAAGTGGATTTGGGCATGATCGTGCGCGATATTGACGAATTGGCCGTATTGAACGACGAGGCGCACCATATCCACGATAGCCGTCTGGCCTGGTTTAAGTCTATCGAGGACATTCATCATCGGCTTAAACAAAAAGATAAGTTGCTGTCCCTGCAAATGGATGTGACCGCCACGCCGAAACACAACAACGGCGCAATTTTCGTGCAGACGGTCGCGGATTACCCGCTAGTTGAGGCCATTTCGCAGAACGTGGTGAAACATCCGGTGCTGCCGGATGCGGCCAGCCGTGCGAAGTTGGCAGAACGCCAGAGTTCAAAATATACCGAGCGATACGCCGACTATATCAACCTGGGCGTGGTTGAATGGCGCAAAGCCTATGCTGAACATGAAAAACTGGGCAAGAAAGCTATTCTGTTCATTATGACCGATGACACCAAAAATTGTGATGATGTGGCCGACTACCTGGAAGGCAACTATCCTGATTTGAAGGGCGGCGTTTTGGTCATCCATACCAAAAATAACGGCGAAATTTCCGAAGCGTCCTCCGGCAAAGCCAAGGAAGAGCTGGAACTGCTGCGTCAACAAGCCAATGACATTGATAGCCTGGCAAGTCCGTTTAAGGTGATTGTCTCAGTGTTGATGCTGAAAGAAGGCTGGGATGTGCGCAATGTCACAACGATTGTGGGGTTGCGAGCTTATGCTGCTAAAAGCAACATCCTGCCGGAACAAACGCTAGGCCGTGGCCTGCGCAAAATGTATCCAGGCGGAATAGAAGAATGTGTTAGCGTGGTCGGCACGGATGCTTTCATGGAGTTTGTGGAATCTATCCAGGCCGAAGGTGTGGTCTTGGAACATAAACCGATGGGCGAGGGGACAAAACCCAAAACGCCGCTAGTAGTCGAGATTGATAAGGAAAACGACAAGAAAGACCTCGACACGCTTGATATTGAAATTCCGGTAATGACCCCGCGCATCTATCGGGACTATAAAAATCTGGCCGATTTGAGTATTGAGGCATTGGGCAACAGCAAAGTGCCCTATAAGGCGTTCAGCGAAGAAGAGCAGCGGGAGATTGTCTTTAAGGACATTACCACGGGCGAAATCACGCATACCACCCTCCTTGATACGGTGGGCATTGCTGATTACCGCAGCGTGATCGGCTATTTCGCGCAAACCATTATGAAAGACCTGCGCCTGGTCAGTGGCTATGATGTCCTTTACGGCAAGATCAAAGCCTTCGTGCAAGACCAGTTATTTGAACAGCCTGTCGGGTTGGAAGACCCCAACACACTACGCAACCTATCAGAACTGGCGGCCACGAAAACCCTTATCGAGACTTTCAAGAAATCCATTAACGCGCTCACGGTCAGGGATAAGGGGGATGCCGAGATTCGGGATAGTATCAAGCTCCGGCAAACCCGCCCCTTTATGACCAAGGATCAGGGCTACCTTGTCCCGAAAAAAAGTATTTTCAATAAGATCATCGGCGACAGCCACCTGGAACTGCTGTTCGCCCGTTTTCTGGAAGATTGCGACGATGTGCTTGCCTACGCCAAAAACTACATGGCCGTGCATTTCAAACTGGACTATGTGAATGCAGACGGTGATATTTCCAACTATTACCCTGATTTTCTGGTCAAGGCTTCCGAGAAGAAAATCTACATTGTCGAAACCAAAGGACAGGAAGACCTGGACGTTCCCTTAAAAATGCAACGGCTGCGGCAATGGTGCGAGGACATCAACCGTGTGCAAGCTGATGTGATCTATGATTTTGTTTATGTCGATCAGGAGAGCTTCGAGAAATATAAGCCAGGGTCATTCCGAGAGTTAGTTAATACTTTCAAGGAATACAAAGAGAACATATAACCATAACAACATGTCGATATGACCAATTCAGAACCAAAAACCGTCCTTCAGTGTATTTTTGAGTGGTCGTTACAACGCCCGCTTTGGCAGCGTGATGCACTTCGCAGAATTATTTCACACGGGCGTCTCGAAGAAAGCGACATTCTTGATCTCACTGAATTATGCAAACAAGGGAAAGCCGGGATCACAACCGGTATTCAACCGATTCCGTTAGAGCAAAGCCACCTACCGGCCAATCCTGATGAGGTGGCATCAATTTCGTTTGTATCTATCAAAGACGTAAATGGCGTAAATAATTTGGCTCCTGGACAGTCATTAACGTTTGAACAACAAGGCCTCACTGTTATTTACGGCGACAATGGTGCAGGAAAATCTGGATATGCGCGTATTTTCAAACGCGCTTGCCGTGCCCGACATGCCGGAATCATACACCCTAATATCTATGCTCTAGGAGGGGGCGCACCGACACTTGCATCCGCCACCTTTACTTACAACATAGGGGGAGCCGCACAATCACCAGAGATATGGCAAAATGCCGATAAGCCTCATCCCATTTTTTCAGCCGTCAGTGTCTTTGATAGTAATTGCGCCGCTGTTCATATAAATGACAAAAATGAAGTCGCTTTCCGTCCTTTCGGACTAGATGTGCCGGATGAATTAGCAAGTGCTTGCCAGAGAGTGAAAGACGCTCTTTCCACTGAACAGAAGCAACTTGAGAAAGTTCGTAATCCAATTTTTTCCACCCCTACTTGGAAGAGTGACACTGTAGTCGGGAAGAAACTGGCGTCGTTGGATCACAAAACCGATATTCAAAGTATCTCTGTTTTAGGCACTCTATCAGAGGAGGAGAATGCTCGTTTGATACGTCTTAGAGAAGACTTATCCAAAAACCCTGCAACGGCGGCCACAGAGCAGAAAATTAAGGCCAACAATATCAAAGGATTGCTTAATTCCATCGCCCTTATATCAGGGCAAGCCACTGACGATGAATTACAAAAAATCTCCGGCCTCGCCCAAGATGCCAGATTAAAACGAGAAGCTGCACGGATCGCCGCCGAGAAAGCGTTTTCCGGTGAATCACTTAAGGGTATTGGAAGCGAAGCCTGGCGCATTCTATGGGATTCCGCACGACAATATTCAACCCATGCTTATCCAGATCAATCATTTCCCCCATCAGAAGATGGCACCCTTTGTGTTCTTTGTCAGCAACCGCTATCAAATGAAGCCCATGAAAGAATGGCTCGGTTCGAGGATTTCATTAAGCATGATACCGAACGACATGCACAAGAGGCGGAGACATCCTTTAAGGCCGCTTATAAAAAATTTGCTGGGCAAAATTTAGATTACAGGTCTTTGAAACCAACCCTTCGAGAGATTGCCATTCAAAGGCCAGACCTTGCCAAACAAACGCACAGGTTTATAGCTTCAGTTCGGCTTAGACGCTATTTGCTAGTAAAGGCATTAAAGAATTCAACAGTTCTTCTCCTTCCGGCAATAGCGGAAAATCCACATGAATCGCTAGTAAATCTTGAAAAAACTATCCGCGACTATGCACTAGAGCTTGATAAAGCCGCCTCTGGGGAAGAACGGAAGAAACTAGAGAAGGATTTTTCGGAATTATCAGACAGGGCGATTTTGCATGGCATGTTGTCAACGGTAAAGGATGAAATCAACCGGCTTAAAAACATCCATTTTCTCGGAGAATGTCTTACAGACACTGCGACTAACACAATAACCAAGCTAGGTAATGATATTGCGGATTCAATTATCACACCACGGCTTCGTGACAAGTTCCAAGAGGAAATAGTTAAGCTTGCTGCTGATAAAGTGCGCGTTGAAATGGTTCGATCCGGGGGCAAACTTGGCTCCCCACAATATCAAATACGTCTGTTTGCGAAACCGGATGCAAAGGTTGGTGTGATTCTAAGTGAAGGGGAGCAAACCTGTGTTGCTCTAGCGGCCTTTCTAACTGAGCTCGCGACTGCTATGCACCGTTCAGCAATCGTATTCGATGATCCTGTCTCGTCATTGGATCATCGTTGGAGAAAACGGGTTGCTAAACGGCTTGTTGAAGAAACAAAAAATCGTCAAGTTATTGTGTTGACCCACGATCTTGTATTCGTAAATGATTTGAATGATCTGTCCTATAGGGAAGGGCGGCCTATTAAATTTATTACCATAGGTCGTGGTGCGTTGGGTAATGGGATGGTCAGTGATGGCCTACCTTGGCAGGGTAAAAGCGTAGAAGACAGGATTGACAAACTAGAAAAAGCCTGTCGAGAAGCACGAACATCATATGAAAATAATCAGGATGATGAATACCGCCAACAAGCGGCTAGTATCTATAATAATCTAAGAGCCTCATGGGAACGTGCGCTTGAAGATATTGCATTTTCTCGTGTCGTACAAAGACATAGGGATTACATAAACACCAAAGACCTCAAGAAGGTGGCGGTTCTATCTGAAGCTGATTGCGATTCTTTCCATGCGGGATTCAAAAAATGTTGCGATATAGTGGATGCCCATGATCCATCAAGCGCAAGAAATGGTGATGTTCCTATTCCTGATGAAATTCTTCAAGATATTCAAGCACTCAAAGAATGGGGCAGTGCATTAAAAGAACGTCAAAAAAACATCGCATAATTTATTGCCCTGTGCGAAGCCTTCAATAACCTTGAACGTCGTGCTATCTTCCGGCCTAGTCTTGCGATGATCGTAAACGCCTTACAAAAGTTGAGGCGTAACAGTCTCGTGGTGGCGAGGGCGGAAGGTGACGTTGACTTCAACCTCTTCATCGAGTTTGCCAAGAATCGTAATCATCCGGTCAAGCGTGAAGCGGCGAAGTTGTGCATTACGGATGCGCGAAAATTCGGAGTGGGAAACCCCTGTTTGCTTTTCGGCATCGCGTGTTGAAAGCTTGCGGTCATCGAGAATGCCAATAATTTTCGCGGCCACAATAGCGCGAGCTTGCTCTAGTCCTGCATTGGGATGTCCGAAGTCGCGGAAAACATTGCCACTGCCCCGCACCAGTTCCATATCATCGTTTTTCATCTCGAAACCCTATTACACTTCGGATAATGGCAGAAAAAGCGTCCTTGGATTTGTTGGTGATGGGTAAAATCCGTTAACTTCATAGAA
>Ga0172367_10008616_pt1 | contig 11359 bp, 12 predicted proteins | sample Lak10m_FD_114542 | JGI IMG/M metagenome (GOLD analysis project Ga0172367, IMG submission 114542) | Freshwater microbial communities from Kabuno Bay, South-Kivu, Congo - kab_022012_10m | ecosystem: Environmental > Aquatic > Freshwater > Lake | place: Democratic Republic of the Congo: South-Kivu...
GCTCATTTTTTACAATTTCTGCAAGCTCTTCTACCTTTCCCGATCCAATATAGGTAGCTGCTGTGACTTTTTTGATTGGGCAATAGATCTCTCTAGTATCTTTAATGCCGAGAGTTTTTGATAGATCAGCAAGCTCTGCTAAATGTTCTCTACATTCATCAATTTCTCTTCCAGAATAATGCACACCCACAAGCAAAGCTTTCTTTATGCTTTCAAATGCATTTTGTGACTTTTGCTCGTTACTTTCTATATTAGACATTAATTACCATCCCGTCTACGGCAAGGTACAACCCTTCCCTTAATGTTTTACTTACCACTTCATGCTCAATTTTATGATTCATATGTATTAAGTAGGTGTTTTTTACTTTTGCCTTTTTTCCAAATTCAGAAGCCTCTTGGACAGAAAAATGCATATGACTTCCTTCTAAATCAAGGGCGCCAATCACCAAATCAGTTACCTCTTCAAGAAAAGGAAAAATTGAGTCATCAAAATACTTAATATCGGTAAAATAGGCCGAATTTTTATATCGAAATCCAAGTACTGGAACTGTTCCCTGCATGTAGCAGCAGTAAGCAAAGGCGGTATCGAAGATAGTAATTGTTCCCATATGATCATAAATAATATGAAAGGAAAATCTATCGAGTAAATAGGCAAATCGGATCACAAGCATTTCATACGTACTTTCTGAAAGATAGACAGGGATTGGATCATGTTTGCGTTTTATAAAAAACCCTCTTAAATCGTTAATTCCACCCACATGATCTTCATGATAATGGGTGAGAAAGAGCGCGTCAATATGGTCAATTTCATTTTCTATACATTGTTGCCGAATATCTGGCCCGGCATCTATAAGAATATTTTTTCCATTAACTTTAAACACGGCACCTGATCTAAGCCGTTTATTTTTACTATTATTGGATTTACATACACAGCACGTACATCCAAGCATAGGGATTCCTACTGATCCGCCCGTTCCAAGTATTAACAGTTCATCTTTCATATACTAACACTTTACCTGATCGGCAAGTATTTTGCCATAATAAGCATGATACAATAATCCACGTGAGCCAAGAGCTGTAAAAATAAAGGTGTTTTCATCCACCTGTTTGATCAAGGGTAAATAGCTTGAATCTTGTCCAACACGAATACCAGAGGCAAATTTCCTCTCCTTTACATCGTCTAAGGATCCATACCATGGCTCTATTTTTTTTGAAATGTCAGAAAGAGCAATCATTTCATCTACCTGATCATCAACAAATATAGATTCATAGGTACTTCCGAAACAAACTTTATCACCCCCCATAAAAGAGATATGTCCCCTTGAAACAATACTTCCATGGGAAAAATCACCCACATTTTTTTTCCCCACATATTGCTGACCTTTTGAATATTTTAATCCTTCTAAAGTAAATAGATCTTTACCCCCATAACCTGCCGCAATAATCACTTTACCTTCAATCTCAGATAGATTCTCTATCTTTTTTTCAATAATATTTTGAGCCCCGATGAGCTCTTTTAATCCAGCTAAATACTCTCTCATATCTATTGTTAATCCATCATCAATATGAGCATCTCCATTATGCATGATTACATCAGGATATTTCTTCAGCCTTGTTGCAAACTTTTTAATCACACCAGATGATAAAATGACTTTCCTACCCGTTATTTTCTCTACTTCCAAAATCAATTCTTTTGAAGCTGCGTAAGCTACCTCGGCAAAATCACTCTTTTTACCCCATCTACCTGGATATTGGTACAAAATTCCCACAAAAATTGCAGAAGTGGCTTTCTTTTCAGGGGTGTGAAATACAGTAACCTTAACCCCTTTCTTTTGCAAAAAATAGGCACTGGATAATCCTGCAAGTCCTGCTCCTATAACTACACAAGACATGGTTCCTCAGCTTTTTTATCCTCAATAGAGGTTTTTTCCTTCTTTTTAACAAGCAAGTAACTTTCTAAAGAGAAGTTAAAAAAGAAAATGACAAAAGGGGTCATGATCAAGCAAAAAGGGATCATCATCATCATCCACTGAATACTTAATGCCAAAGCTGCCTCAGAGGTGACAAAGCTACTTTTTGTCATCATAGCACCAAGGATTAAAAAGAATAATACCAAGGCAAGGGGTAAAACTCCTACAAAAAACAATAATCCATTTCCAAAGATGCTATTTCTTAGTCGAAGGGTGACTTCAGCGGCAAGATTCATCTGCAATGTCTTTTTTAAGGCCACATGTGGGGTGATGAAAAATAGTAATAGAACCGAAACAATAGCCAAGCCAAAGGAGCCTAGCACCAATAAATAAGGTCCAAAGGCAAGTAGTGTTGCAAAAACATCACCAAATGCAGGAATTTGCTTTAACAAAACAAAAATTCCCATCACTGACCAAAGGATCAAATAGGTTAAAATAAGTGGAAACGATAAATATGATACGCCAATAATCATCTGTAAAGAGCTGGTAAATAACTTTCCAATCTTATAATCCATCCCCTTAACTTCGAAAATGTACATCTTGGTCAATAAAACACCTGCAGGAAGAAGCACCCCTGTGCATAGAAAAATCGGTAGAAAGGATAAACTCATCCAAACCCAATGATTCACCCCCAACGAAAGAGTTCTACAAAAAACGGTTAAAATCCCACAAGCAATTAAGATGGGGAATAGAAATAAAATTTTTTTTCTACAAAAAACCTTTGAAAAAGCTCTATTAAATATTTGCTCTATTTCTGATAAGGTCATAATTTTCCCCCTAATTACGGCGGAAAGACAAATATTTAAGCTTCTTTATAGATATATTTAGGACGGTATATAGGAACACCTTTGCCATCTCTTGCCTCTAAAGTCTCATAAGCTATCTGTCTACCAGCACCTGTTGATCTTGATAGCCCAAATAATACCGTAAAGTAGTCTGGAAAGTCAAACCCTATCGCACTTAAGACCACACCCGAAATGGAGTCTATATTACTATAAGGATTTTTAATTTTTGGATTTTCTTTTAATATTTTTGGCACCTCTGTATGAAGAAGGTTGGCAAGCCTTACAAGAGGGTGATTTGGGAACGTTTTTTCTGCAAATTCAAATAAAATGGTAGCCCTTGGATCTTCACAGCGAAGTGCTGCATGACCAAATCCGTAGATTAACTCCCCTTTTGAAAGCATAGTTTCTACTGCTTTTTTCACATCGATTGCACTGGCATTATGTCCTAGCTGATGATGTATTTTTTTAACAAACTCAAGACCATCTTGATTAGCTTTTCCATGTCTTGGTCCTGAAAGAGCAAGAAGTGCTGCTGCAAACGATCCATATAGATCTTCATGGCCTGATGCAACCGATTTTGCCACAAATAAAGAAAGATTTCCCCCCCCATGATCCATATGTAAATTTATGAATAGGTTTATCAGTGTAGCAAAAAGCTTTTTATCTTTTACAGAAGGGGCATGAAGCATGTGGCAAAAATTAGGTACATACCCTATTTCTGGAGTTGATACCGGGGTATCTTTATAGCCGGCTCGATGGTTCATAACAATTGCTGTGATTTCAGGAAGCTTTGCTTGAAGATTCATAAAATCTTCATTGATATCATTTTTAGACTCATACACACCAAGAAGTAATATAGCCATCGCATACATCTTCATTGGATGCCCTTTTCTAGGGAGAGCTAAAATAGCCTCTTTTAATTCTTTTGAAACCTTTGATCGATTGCAAAGATCTTTTTTAAAATCGTTTAATTGGTGATGATTTGGAAGTGTCCCTTTAATGAGTAAATACATCACTTCTTCTGTTTCTCTGTGAGCGATTTCACTAATTGGATAGTTTCGATAAAAGACCCCTTTATCTGGATCTACATAAGAGGTGATACAATATCCAATAGGAAAGCCCCTAAGTCCTGTATCTAAATGACTTTCTGTGATTTTAAATAGCTCTTTTTCTTCCATTTAATGTAAATACTCCTTAATATATTCACGCTCCTCAAGCAGCTCTTTTTCCGAAATTTTGATCTTTTCCTCTAAAAAAGGATCCATCTGCCACCCTTTGACAATCTCTCCATTACTTATTGGAAAAGAGAAAAATAAATCATCGGCAATACCATAAGGACGACCCATGGTATACACAGCCGCTGAGGTGATCTCATGGGTTGGAAACATCCAATCTCTCATTGCATCAATGGCTGCATTTGCAGCACTTGCCGCACTTGATAATCCCCTTGCTTCAATAATAGCTGCACCCCTTCCTTGCACTGCCTTAAACATTGTCTCTTTGAAAAATGAAAGATCATCTATTACATCTAAAGCCTTTTTCCCATCAATTGTTGCATGAAGGTAATCACTAACCATTGTAGATGAGTGATTTCCAAAGATAACTAAATCTTTAACAGAGCTAATCTGCACCCCTGCTTTTATTGCAACCATTGACCTTGCTCTATTTTGATCAAGCCTTGTCATTGCACGTATATTTTTTGGATCAAGGTCATTTGCCGCATGTTTTAAAATCAAAGCATTTGTATTGCATGGATTTCCAACGACTAAAACCTTTGCCTCTTTTGATCGATTAAGAGCTTTTCCCTGGGTCACAAAGATTTTGCCATTTTCTTTGAGTAAATCCTTTCTCTCCATCCCTTTACTTCGAGGTTTTGCCCCAACTAAAAACACATATTGAGCCCCTTCAAATGCCTCATCGGCAGAACTTGTACATTTTATAGAATGTAAAAGGGGAAAGGCGCAATCTAACAGCTCCATTTCCACCCCCTTAAGAATCTTCATAGAATCAGGAATTTCTAAAATGGAAAGATCGATAAAGGTATCCTTTCCAAAGACCTCCCCTGAGGCGATCCTAAATAATAAGCTGTAGCAAATGCTACCTGCCCCCCCTGTTACCGATACCTTAATCTTCTTCAAGAAAACCCCTGTTTCAACTATCCAACTATTCTCAACTATGGTAATCTTTTCTTTTGCTTCAACCAAAAAAAGAACTTCATGAAAAAATATATTTTAAAAATTTCCTGTAAAGATAAGCCCGGTATAGTAAGCATGTTAACAGGTGCTATCGCTGAATGTGAGGGTAATATTTTAGATCTTGATCAATTTAGCGATCAAATCACAAAGAATTTTTTTCTTCGAATGACCTTTGAAATAGAAGAAACAAATACAGCCATGTTGGATGAAATCTTACATTCGGTACAAGTGGTCTATACAATGCAACTTTCTTTACGAAAGTCAGATACAAATAAGCGGTTTTTAATCCTTTGCTCCAAACAGCCCCACTGCCTAATCCATCTTCTTGAGAAAAAAAGACAAGGAGCCCTCCCTATTGAAATACCCTCAATTATCTCCAACCATCAAGATTGTCAATCAATTGCCCTCTATCATCATATCCCTTTCCACTACTTTCCTATCACCAAAGAGACAAAGATAGCTCAAGAGGCTCAAATAGAAAAGGTTATAGAAAATGATAAGATAGACTTCATAGTGCTAGCAAGGTATATGCAAATTCTTTCTCCTGAATTTTGCGCAAAATATGAGGGGAAAATTATTAACATCCATCACTCTTTCCTTCCAGGGTTTAAAGGGGCAAATCCTTATAAGCAAGCTTTTGAACGTGGCGTAAAAATAATCGGCGCCACCTCCCATTTTGTGACCGAAGATTTAGATGAAGGGCCAATTATCTGCCAAGAAACAATTCGGGTAAATCATCATCACGACGTAGCTGAATTAACAAGGTTTGGAGCAGACATTGAAGCACTAGTACTTGCTCGGGCTGTAAAACATGTCGCTGAGGATAAGGTATTTATAGATTCAAAAAAAACAGTGGTATTTAAATAGCGATTTATTCCTATACTTAAGTTAGGAGAGCATCACCTAGGGTAAAATTTTTGAAAATTAACGTGTTTTTAACTTTTTTTAAAAATGCGATAAGAAAAAAAAATGGATCCAAGACGCTCTCCTCTTTTTTTTACTTTATTTTTTATTCCTTTTGCTTATAAAAAAACCACTTTATAATTGACTTGAATCAAGTTTTTTTTGATAATCAAACTTTTTTTACATCCCAAATAGACTAATGAAGAAGCTTTTTGCTCTTTTATGCACCCTTTCCTCTCTTTTCTGTAACAACAACGAAGCAAGCTTTTCATATAAAAAGCTCCCTGCAAAAATATTTGGTGAAACCCCCGTTGACTGCATATACCTAGGGATGATGACCTATCATCAAACAAAACGATTTCGAGATAGAAACGATAACTGGAACAACCAAGCAATGGGTATACAATATAAAAGTATCTATTGTACCACTATTATCAACTCCCACTATAAGCGATGCTATCTTCTTGGATTTACAAGAGATTGGTTTGGTTTTAAGCCTACCAAATATTCAAAAATTACCTTTGGGTATAGATTGGGCGGGATATATGGCTATGGTCCTGAGCTTATGCCCCTTGCTGAAAAGTACCCAATACTTCCGATCTACCAACTTTGCTCTCAAGTACAAATAGGGAGAATGCGTGTAGAATTTTCTTACTTCCGTCGTTTAATCAGCGCATATTTAACCATTGTGATTGGGGATTATTAGCCAATTGAAAAAAATGTTTTTTCTGTTATTAGTCAGCTTACTGCTTCATTGCGATCCACTTACACAAAGATCTTTTTCACAAAAATTATGGGGTTATCCCCCACACTCATCTATCTACCTAGGAATGTGGACATTACATTTTAAAGGAGCTAGTGAATGTAATTGGAAAAACCATGCCTATGGGGTTGAATACGAAGGCTACTTTATTTCCTCAATGGTTAATACCTACTACCAGCAATGCTATACAGCAGGGATAACACGGGATTGGGTTCAAAAAAAAGTGAGTAAAAATGCAGCCTTTACCCTAGGTTTTCGCTTTGGAGGCATTTACGGCTATGACCATAAGTTAAAATCTATCTCAGATTTTGCTGAAAGATACAAAATCCTTCCCTACGGTCAACTTTACACCCACTTTATCTATAAAAGACTTAGACTAGAGCTATCAACCGTAAATCGGCTCATCTCACTCCATCTTGCCCTTATCTACAAAGATTATTAACCTTTTACGTTTTTTAAAAAAAGTAGTATTTAAGAAGAGCCTTATTCCTTCAGCGATAAAAATTTTATAAAACTTTCATAGGATGGAAAGCTATTGTGTTTTCTATTTCCGGTCTCCTATGAACTGATAAGTAAGCTGAAAGCTCTTCTTTTGTATTAAATAACGCTTTATAAGCAGGATTCATTTGCCCATGAATTAATGGTGCAGAAGAACCATGAGAATCAAACAGTTCAATTTTTCCATCACTATGAATGCTGAGCATAAGGGCAGCTTCATGAACCTGTAAAATCCCAGAAGTTTCATTTGGAATGTCTAAAAAAGAATTATCAAACCTATCCACATCAGTAACATAGGGTGTTCTTCTATTTTCATAGTAAGGTTGACCAGCTGATGCTATCTCTTTTGAATTAGCCTCTAGAAGACTTTTAATAGTTGTCTCATTTCTCATTTGGAGGGGAGGAAGTTTTAGATGTCTTATTACCCCTTCACGTAAATTTTCATTCAATGTCAAGCCAGTATTGCGTATTCTAGCTATAAGCATCTGTACCGACATCGAGCCGCAACAATAATTTGCTCCCCCTTTTATAATTCCAAGTGATTGATCCTCATAATTTCTTTGGCTTATACCATTTGAAGCAACTTCATGTTCCAGAAATAAACGTTTACAACACATGACTTGTAAGCTCATCCATACTCTATCCATCCTTGCAAAAAAATTGTTGGAAACCACAAAATGGTTATGTGGGATTTTCTCTAATAATTGAAGTACTTTAATCGCTTGTACAGGCCCTTCTCTATCAAGAAACTCATGACATAGCCTTGGTACATTGTTAGATTCGTATATTTCTTTGACTTTTAAATTCAGACTTTTGATTAGTTGATCTTTATATTCTGGGCAATATTTAGAATCATCATTAATTCGTTCTAATATATCTTCCCAATCCTCAATGTCCTCAAGTAAATCCGGGTCTTTTACATTAATAGATTGAATCGATTTTAGATCAATATTCAAATGAAACTTGCTTAATTCATATTTTGAGGGACTTACATAAGTCCATACAATTTCATCTCTATACTTCGGATTTGGCTTTTTTTGAGTAGAAAGAAAAAGTGCTGCATCGCTTCTATTTTTAAAGATTGCCTTATATCCCTCACCAAAAACCATTGGTGATTTATCTTTTATGATCACATAACCATCAGGATGTAATATACAATTAAAGGTTTTATCCCCGATAGAAACTACAACTTCATCTGAATAATGAGGTCTAAATCGAAGGAGTACTGATTCAAAGCGATCTTTTAATGGAAGTGATGTGTTATTTTCATCCTCTTTTATTAAAGATCGTCTACCGGGAGCAGAAATCATCGATCCTGCCCCCATTAACATACTTTCTTCTTCACTCAATGCTGTTATTTCAGTAGGGAGAGATTTAATAAGGGTTATGACACTTGTTTCTAGCTTTTCTTTAAACTTTCCCTCTTCTATAAATGGAAGATTGGCTAAATTACTTAGAGTAAGGATTTTTTCTTGTATATCAGAATATCTTTCGATCGTGGTAAGCAAAGTTTCTTGAAATTTCGGCCGATGAATATATTTTGATACCGACTCTAGAAGCTCTCTATGCTCCTTTTCATCAAAAGAGCCTTTGCATTGAATTACCCTATCAGCAATTGCAACAAGCTCATTTATAATACCTTTTGAAACCCTTCCTTGTAAAGAGGGGGGGGCTCTACTTCAGACCCTTTTTCTTCTTTAGAATGAATGTTTGCTCTAGCAACTGAGGCTACCTTTTCCTCCCCTATGGTTGCATCTTGCCTATCAATAGAGGAATCTGTAAAAATCTTAGTATTGATACCTTCTGCATAATCTGGGTTTAGATGATCCATGGCTACCTTTTATAAAAATGACTTTACTTAGGAAATGTTTTTATCAAAGATAATTTTTTAAGCGTTGATTTATAATGTGTTAGGTAAATCAACCTGCATCAATTTATGTTGAACAGCGTATATGCCTTATTAGCCTGCATTTTTCGATGAGAAATTGAGCAGCAAATGGGGTAAAATGCTATTTGCTGCTGACAACCACTAGTTAATAACTATTTATAGTAAAAATCAATTATGGTATAATTATGTTATAAAAAGTAAAAATAGGATTTTAAATGAATGCATTTTGCCCAATTCCTGGAATAACAACCCTTCCGCCCTCTTTTATGAATAGCGCCACATGTATAAATCCTGACTACAATTTAAAAAGCTTTGACCCCATAGTACCGGTATTGACAGTTGCTTTAATAGGTGTTATCATTTTTGGTGCTGTAGGAATTAGCAGGATTCCTCCTTATAATAGAATGCCTTTAAGGGGAAAAGTGTTAAGTGCTGCCTTAGTTGCACCTTACTTAGTAGCAGTACTAGTTGGGTTGCAATCGATCTTTTCAACAAAAGGAGGGATTGATTGCAAAATTTTAGCTACTGTAGTAACACTTACGCTACCGGCTATTTTCTCTCTAGAAATAGAAAATTGTATGACATTAGCAAGAAAAGCGGGACTTAAGCGGCAGCGTGAACAGAATATGCGTGAGCTTGAGGCTATTTATGAAGCTGCGGCAGGAGAACCAATTCCACAAGCGGCACAAGTTTTAGAAAATAATGAAAATCCAATCAATCATGAAATAGTTGAAGAAGTAATAATCTTACCAGAAAATGGAGATAACAATCAACCAGCGCAGATGCCGCCAAATCCGGTACCAATAGAAGTACAACAAATAACATTTGCACGCATTCTTATGCCAATACACCGTGCTAGATGCACTCGTGGCAGCTAAATAAGTATTGATTTATAGGGTGTTAGGCAAATCAACCTGCATCAATGATAAGGTGATTGATTTTGGCCAGCTTCTCGAGTAATAAAAACTGTATCGCTTAATCAAAAAGCGTCCTATCTATGATATTGTTCAGCAAGAAGCTTGCGTCACTGCACCCTGCATTTCTTCTATTGGTTGATTTTTCATTCGAATTCTTTCCTTTAACCGTTGAATGTAAGGCGTTGTAATTTCAGTCCTTACATTTTCTTTGATCCTTTTTGCAGTTTTACTAAATAGATCGGCAATAGGTTTAGACACTTCCATAAAAATTCCAGGAACTCTGAAAGGAAAGCTTATATCGATTAGACAGACATCATTAAATTTGTATAATGGTTTGTTAAAAAACCAAAAAAAATGGTTCCAATTTATAGAATTTTTCGAAAATTGTAAAATTTCATTATCAGAATCCACTTTAAATACCTTTAAGCAAGGAAATGCAGTAGCTCCCCTGCGCACATCCCATTGCCTATCACTGACATAAGCTTGTGTGTATAGATCTTCTGTTATTTCTGCATTAAAAAGTTCATTGAACTTTTCTTTGCTAATGAAATATAAATGCCTTCCTCTATTTGAGATTAAATCAACTGGTTCTGAATTAACCATTAATGTAAGAAAGTCTTCTTTGGTTTTTACTTCTTTGGGAAACGTTGTAGAGCCTTTTTGAATCATTTCAGTACCATTAAAAACCCGTACTTTGCCATAGGATACCCCAGTATTTGGGTTTGTATACTTTGGTTCAAAGGCTGCATCCTCCGCATTTTCTCTAATGTGCACGCCACCTTTAGGGTCTCCGTGAAAGATATGATTTAAATCAAGTACATAAAGATCCTTTTGATGTGCTGTGTTAAGTAACCATTTTGCAAACTCATTAAGGTGTTGTAGCCGGTTATACGCACGTTCGTGTGTAAATACTGAACGATCCGATATTGCTACAAAATTAAAAAGTGATTCGTAAAGTCTTGACGCTAAAGCATCTTTGAGCTTTGGATTCGCTTCAAGTCTTCCCCTTAACCCATAAAATGGTTCATTCTCATCTTTTTTTTGAAAAAATGCAAAGTTCACACTACCTAACGCTCCATCTATTGCTAGTGGAACATCACTTGTCAAGCCATAATAAATTGCATCTTTTGGAGTCATGGTAATCATAAAAACCTCATTTAATTTTAATAAAATTATATCATAATTAAAGGTTTTTGAAAACATTTTTTTTAAATTTGTAAGCGTTTTTTAGAAACGTCCCCTTTGGGGACTGCAAGATTAGGCAATCACCTTAAGTTCTATTACCGTAAATGGTCTATCTTACTGAATATGAATTAGTTAGCTGCTGGTCATGCAGAGTTAAACCACAGAATGGATCACATGAAATCTGGGAAAAGACCAATGCTCACCCTCTTTGTGGAAGCACTCCTTGCCAAAAAGGGTCTAAGAAATTATTTACTA
>Ga0172367_10008617_pt1 | contig 11358 bp, 11 predicted proteins | sample Lak10m_FD_114542 | JGI IMG/M metagenome (GOLD analysis project Ga0172367, IMG submission 114542) | Freshwater microbial communities from Kabuno Bay, South-Kivu, Congo - kab_022012_10m | ecosystem: Environmental > Aquatic > Freshwater > Lake | place: Democratic Republic of the Congo: South-Kivu...
AATAAACTCTAAGCAAAGCGCAGGTGGTGGAATCGGTAGACACGCAAGCTTGAGGTGCTTGTGGGAAAATACAAAGTACCGTGGAGGTTCAAGTCCTCTTCTGCGCACTATATAAACAATATACCTAGACTGTAGTTTAGGTATATTGTTTATAATAAGTATTGAAAGAAGAGGACTTGATGGGAAGGTGTCGGGAAACGGGGTATGGTTAATATTTTTTATATTAGAAATATTATATTTATGTTATAATATTATAATAATTTACCTTAAATTTATGACCTTACCAAAAATATTAAATATAGGTTTTAAAATAGATGAAGCCAAACTATGGGCATTGGATATTCCTGTTGAAGAGATTAATATCTCAGATATAGAATATAATTTAGATATTCCTTATTTGGAAAAAATGGGGACTGATGATTGGAATTTATCTCCTAGAGATTTAATCAAAAATTTTGCTCAGGAAAAATCACATGCTAATATAACTGAAAAAGCTGACTTAAAGTATCCAATAGAAATTTATAATAATCAAGGTAAGTGGATAATTCTTGATGGAGTTCATAGATTTACAAAAGCTGTTCGTCTAGGATATAAAACAATAAAGGTAAGAAAAATAACAGAAGAGATTCTCCAGAAACTAAAATATTTAGATAAATAATCTAGGAGCTATTATCTAATACAGAGACTTTTAAAATATAAATTTTTATAGGAGTGTTATAAAAATGTAATACTCATTAGAAATATAAAATTGTGTATAATGTATATTGACAAATTTATTAATATAATATTGTATTATAAATTTAAGTGTAATAACTATGGGTAAAGGTAATAACTCTAAGATAAATAAATCAATATTTATCTTATTAATACTGATTTTAGGTATAGTATCTTTAGTAATATATTTTAGCTCAAAAACCGATAACTCATCTGTACAAAGTTCAAACTTAGAATCTTTAGAAAAGTCTTCAGTTTATAAAAATGATAAATTTAAGTTTACTTTAAATCTAGCTTCTAACCTAGATTCTGTACTTCAAACAGAGGATGATAAATATGCAATTTATCTACTTTATGATAAAAAATTCTCAGCTGATTTAAAAAATAAATCAGACATAAATCCACTACTCGAGCTTACTGAAAAAAATGCAGATATTATTTACTTTGATATCAATAAAAATGATTTTGTTTCAGAGTTTGTTTCAGAGTCTGAATTTGATATTAAAAAATTACTCACCACTTCTGATGATGACAAGATTATAAGTTGGGAAGAGATTAAGACAGATAATGGTTTATTAGTATATATCTATTCCAGAGAGCTTACTTCTGGGGGACCTGGGAATGATCAAAATTTTAAAGAGTTTGGAGCTACTTGGATTGCAAATGGAGTATGGTTTAAATTAAAGTCTGATTCTACAGATATAGATATAGATACTATTAAAAATATTGCTATAACCTTTTCAGAGACAAAATAATATTATATATTATATAAATTAGTACTTTATCTAACTTATTGCTTTATGTTCTTAGTCTATACATTAATTTAATCTTAATGTATAGACTTTTATTTATCTTTAATATATAATATTTGAAAGTTCATTATTAACTAACTTTAGAATATTATGGTAATTACCATTGATGGTCCAGGAGGTACTGGAAAAAGTACAACTGCAAAATTATTAGCTGATAAACTAGGATATTCCTATCTTAACTCGGGGTCTTTATATCGTTGGATTACTTATAATGCTGTGAAACAAAATTTAGAATTAGATAATCCATATATTTTACTAAATTTGTCTAAGGAATTAAACTATAACGATATTGATTATAGTGTTTTGAATGAACAATTTGTCTCAGATAATGTAGCTAAAATTGCAACTATTCCAGAAATTAGAGAGGAAATTGTTAATATTCAACAGAATTATGCTCAAAATAAAAATATAGTTGTAGAGGGTAGAGATATTGGAACTGTGGTATTCCCTGAAGCCGAGTATAAATTTTATTTTACTGCTTCGCTAGAGATTAGAGCTAATAGAAGATATGAACAAATGAAAAAACAAGGTTTAGAAGCTAATTATGATAAAATTTTAGAATCTATTGCCAATAGAGATAGACAGGATATGGAGCGAGAACATTCTCCGCTAAAAAAAGCTGATGATGCTATTGAAATTGATACAGATAATATTACTGTAGAAGAGGGGATAGATATTATATTAAGAGAAATTAAGTATTTTAATGTATAGTATAAATACTTTTTTACTATAATTCTAATCTCCTTGTATAATTCCTAACTCCATTTCACTAGCTAACTTATAAATAGATTGATTGATAATATTTGCATTTTTAGTAGAACTTAGATATTGTTCTGGTAAATAAACTCCCTTCCAAGGTCTATATCTTAATTGAGATAATCTCGAAATAGATGGATTTATTAGACTTAGATAAATTTTGAGATTTTCTTGTAAGTTTCTTAGTTTATGGACTGCTGCTTGAATAATATCTATGTCTATTCCAATTTGAAAATATATGCTAGAAATTAAACCAGTTTGTATTTTCTCTTGAATTCTAATATTTTCTAGCTCTAAATCCATAGAGCTTAAGAATGGATTATAAGCAATAGCAATCTTGGGGATTTGATCTGATATACCAAGATCTTTTAGATTTTTTAAAATTAATAGACTATCATATTTCGGCTTAGGTACTCCACTTACTAATAGAATTTCTTTTATCCCTATTTGGTATAAAGTTTGTAAATACTTCACAAATTCTCTCGTAGTATCTATTAAATTATTTTTTTGATGATATTTGAGTGAATAATAGGGGATTATTTGTAGTTTAGGGTTGAGCTCTTGGATTTTAGTAATAATTTCTATACTGGGAGTTTGGGGTTTTTTATTGGTAACTGAAATGGTAGTATAGTTGTTAGATTTTAGTTTACTTTCTAACTTAGGAGAAAATTCTAGAGTATTGATAGTAAGTTCATAAATTATATGTAATTTTTTATTAGGCATATAATTGTTATTATAATTCTGCTGATTGGAATATGCCTTGTAATCTGGGTATTTGTTTGATTAGCCAATTTACAAAATTATCTGGGCAAGGCATTACAGATAGTCGACTATTAGTGACCAAGAGAAAATTATTGAATAAATTAGTCTGTTTGATTTGAGCTAAATTGATTTTTTCTGTCTTATCAAATTTGGTGATGAATTTGAGTTTAGCAGCCCAACTATATCTAGTATCTACTATATTTTGACAGGGGGTCTCTATGACTTGTCCTAAACCGACTAAGCATTTTTCTTTAACTGAGTGGTAAATTAGAACATAATCTCCGACTTGCCAAGTTTTTATAATATTGATGGCCTGATAATTATGAACTCCATCCCAGAGGGTGATTTTTTCTTTTTCAAAATCTTCTATAGCAAATGTGCTAGGCTCGGTTTTGGCTAAGAATATATTCGGCATAATTATAAATTTAGTTTTGTATATTATAACATAATATGCTATAATTAGTATCATTATGAAACTTAAATTTAAGAAATTACATCCAGAAGCTAAATTACCAAGTTATGGGCATTCTACTGATGCGGGTATGGACTTTTTTACTTTAGAGGAAATTAGATTTCACCCAGGAGAGCAAAAACTAATCCCAACGGGTTTATCTATGGAATTACCCGCTGGTTATGTAGCTTTATTTTGGGATAAAAGTAGTCTTGCCAGCCAAAAAAGCTTAAAAAGTCTAGGTGGAGTTATAGATAGTGGTTATACTGGAGAGATGCAAGTCATTTTAATAAACTTATCCAAGGATATACAAATAATACCTAAAGGAGCTAAGTTTATTCAGCTTTTGATTCAAAAAATAGAGTATTTCGAGCCTGAACTGGTGGATGAAATTATTGACGGTAACAGGGGTGAAAATGGTTTTGGAAGTACAGGACAATTTTAAACTAAAATTTTTAGGTTTACATATTGTTGAATTTCATATACAATAGTATGTATATGAAAAGTAAGAATAATTCAAAATCTAAGATTAAAGTATTATCTAATTTATTAAATTCATTTGGACATGACATTGGTATTGATTTAGGTACTGCCAATACTTTAGTTTATGTCAAAAATCGTGGTATTGTTATCAATGAGCCCTCTGTGGTTGCAGTCAATAAAAAAAGTGGACAGGTTTTAGCTATTGGAGAAGAAGCGAAGACTATGGTTGGAAGAACCCCAGCTCATATTGTAGCTACTAGGCCTTTGGTCAATGGGGTGGTCTCTGACTTTGAAGTAACAGAGCAGATGTTGAAATATTTCATTAGTAAAGTGACTCAGAGAGGATTTTTTCATCATTGGCAAACTAGAGTGGTAGTTGGTATTCCATCTGGAGTGACTGAAGTAGAAAAAAGAGCAGTGTATGATGCTACTCGTAATGCAGGAATAAGGGAAGTTTATCTAATTGAGGAGCCTATTGCAGCGGCGATTGGGGCTAGACTTCCAATTCAAGAGGCTACTGGGAGTATTATTGTTGATATTGGGGGTGGAACTACAGAAATTGCTGTGATGTCTTTAGGTGGAGTGGTAATTTCAAAAAGTTTGCGAGTTGCTGGGGATAAATTGAATAACGATATTATAAGATATATTAGAACTCATTATAAATTAGCTATTGGTGAGAGAACTGCTGAGAATATAAAAATATCTATTGGTTCAGCATATGCTCTTAGTGAGGCTATGGAAATTGGTGTGAAGGGCCGTGATATTATCTCTGGACTACCAAAAGAAGTTATGGTCAATGACACTGATATTAGAAAAGGGATGTCTAACTCGATTATGCAAATTGCTACTGCAGTGAAAGCCTCGATTGAAGAGACTCCCCCAGAGTTGATAGGAGATATTATGGAAAGGGGTATTATTTTAGCAGGAGGTGGAGCCTTATTGAAAGGACTAGATATTTTGATCACTAACATTACTAGAGTTCCCTGTTTAATTGCTGCTGAACCACTTACAGTTGTAGTGAGAGGTACTGGTATGGTATTAGAGGATTTAGACAATCTTAAGGACTTATTAATTCCTCTAGATATAGGTAAAAAAGCTAGTATAAATATATGATTAACAAATATAAATATATTATTACAATCAGTATAATATCATCTTTAATTATCATTTTTACATTTACAGGTATAACTAATAAGCTATTAAGTATATTTTCTTCGGTATCATTTGGTAAAGCAACAAATATTGATGATAAATTATCACAAGAACAGTTAGAAGCTAAAGTTATATCTCTTGAAGCAGAGGTAGCTAGTCTTTTGTACTTAAAGTCAGAAAATGAGCTATTAAAAAGTGCAATACAGACTAAAAATGAGACTGGTATCACTCCAATTCAAGTCAAAATTATTGCCTTTGATAATGATTTTACTAGAAGTTCTGCTTTAGTAGAAGTTGGTTCAAATGATGGAGTTAAAATTAATCAACCAGTTATTTATTTAGGTCATCTAGTAGGTAAAGTAAAGGAGGTTTCTGATAGTTATAGTACAATACAATTTCTAAATGATACTGAACTAAAATTAGCTGTAACTATTCAAAACTCTAGTTCTTCTCAAGGAGTGTTAAAGTCAGAATTTGGAACAGTATTGGAGGTGGATGCAGTCTCTAAGTTAGAAAGTGTTAGTGTTGAAAATAATATTATAACTTTAGCTAATGAAAATATACCAGCTGGATTATTAGTAGGTAAGGTAAAGTTAGTTACTGAAGGTGATTTATTTCATAAAATAATTGTAGATTCCCCTATAGATTTTTATAAATTGACAGATGTATTTATTCTAAAGACATAAAACTATGAAATTAGGTTTTATAATAATATTAACTTTATTTTTACATATAAAAGTTTCTAGTATATTTAACCCAGCTCTTTTTCTAGGACCTTTAGCTATATATATATTGTCACGTAAATATTGGGTAGTATTCATTTGGTTAATAACAATTATATTAGTTTTAGACTATTATAGTTTAAATACATTCTGGGAATTAGCTTCATTTTATTTTATATGGAGTATTAGCCTTGCTATTATTAGTAAATTTATTGAGAGAAGGTGGTCTGTACAGAGTATAGTCTCTATATTCTTATTAGTATTTTATAAGCTTATATTTAGTGGTTTTCAAATATATTACATTAATATTGGTATATATGGACTTGTTAATGGAATAGGTATTATTATATTTTTGTATTTAGCTGAAAAATTAAATATATATGAAAAAATCATTTGATAATGACATCACTCCAGAAGATTTGTTTTTAGATAGAGATGGTAATTCTGTTTTATATATTAGTGACTTTGATAATTATGGAAGATTTATTTTATTGTTATTATTATTTATAGTTATAGTTTGTATTTTTTGGTTTAGAGCATTTCAATTACAAACTAGTAATAGTAAAGATCAGGACTTTATACAAAATAATATGATTAATAAAAGCTATATTAAACCTTTAAGAGGTAATGTTTATGATAGAAATGGAGAAATTTTAGCTTATAATGAGGTGGTGTTTTCATTAGTTTTGAAGCCTAAATTATTAACAAAAGAAGAAGAGAATAAGAATAAAATCATACAAGATATACAAAGTTTTTTCAAAATAGAAGCAAATGTAATTATAGAAGCTTTAGGCAAAGATTTAGATGAAATAACCTTGATAGATAATTTATCCCAAGAACAAGCTATTACTTTTGAAATTAGTCAAGATAAATATCCGGGGTTTGAATTAATCCGCTCTAATATTAGAAAATATCCAGATGCAGAGTATTTTTCTCATCTAATAGGCTATACCGGTAAATTATCTGATACAGATATTAAAAACAATCCTAAATATTTGAGAAATGATATTATCGGTAAAACAGGTATTGAGAAAATTTATGAAGATAAACTCAAAGGAGAATATGGGCTTAAAAATACTCGTAATGATGAAATTCCACTCAAATTACCCCACAATGGAGAATCTATCCAATTAACGATAGATGCAGAATTACAGAAATTTTTACAAAATAATATGCAAGAAGTGTTATCTCAAACAGGTTTAAAAAAAGCCGCTGGTATTGTAATGAATCCACAAAATGGTGAAGTTCTAGCGATGGCAAGTTTGCCAAGTTTTGATAATAATTTATTCACTCAAGGTATAAGTCAGCAAGACTATGATAATCTAGTGAATAATCCAGATAATCCTCTGTTAAATAGATGTATATCTGGAGAATATGCTCCAGCCTCAACTGTCAAACCATTGATTGCCTCAGGCTTATTACAAGAGGGGATAATCACAGACAACACTAGCATCAATGATCCTTTGGGTAAATTGGTGGTAGAAAATCCATATAATCCAGAAAAACCTTATATTTACCCAGATTGGAAAATTCATGGAGTTACTGATATTTATAAATCCATTTCAGATTCAGTCAATGTATTTTATTATACTTTTGTAGGAGGAACCTCGAAGCAAAAAGGTTTAGGGATTGAAAAATTAGCTCAATATTATCGTTATTATGGTTTTGGACAGCCCACTCAAATCGATTTGACAGGCGAGGCTAAAGGTAATGTAGCCGACCCAGCTTGGAAAAAGCAATACAAACAAGAATCATGGCTATTGGGAGATACTTATAATACCTCAATTGGGCAGGGTGGAATGTCAGCAACTCCCTTGCAAATTCTAAATAGTATCAATGCTATTACTACAGATGGGAAATTATATAAGCCATATTTATATCAAGGTATAAGAAAAGATGATAAATTAGAACCTAATATCAACAGTGACAATTTATTACAAGATATTCCAATCTCTCAGGATAATTATAATATAATACAAGAAGCAATGCGAAAAACAGTGACTGAGGGCACAGCTTATCAATTACAAGATTTGCCTTTTGCTACAGTAGGGAAAACAGGGACTGCTCAAACTGGTAAAATTAAAAATAATTCTTGGTTTGTATCTTATGCTCCAGCAGATAGTCCACAAATTTCAATCATTATCTTAGTTGAAGAAGGTGATGAGAGTTTTAAGACTACAATACCTATTACAAAAAAAGTATATGAATGGTATTATCAGAATAGAGGTTTTAAATAAGACAATATGAATATAGCGATAGACATCAGAGCAGTGGGAAAAAAAAGAACAGGAGATGAAGTATATACTTTAGAGTTAGTAAAAGGGTTAGTTAAATTAGAAACAGGACATAACTTTTATTTATTCACCGATACCGAGGATTGGTATCAAGTTCCAGCTCTTAAAAATCTACCAACTAATTGGCAAGTTATAGCTTTATTACCAAAATATAAATTAATTTGGACAGAATATTTATTACCTAAAGCCTGTCATAAATACCGTATAGACTTATTACATATTCAATATATAGCTCCTTTATTTGGTATGCCTAAATACACTAAAATGCTCAATACTATACATGATATATCTTGGAAATTTGTACCACAGTATATCAAATTCTTAGATAAATTTTTATTAAACACTTTAATCCCTATATCAATAAAAAAATCAGATGCAATAATAACGGTATCTAAGCACTCTAAATATGCTATTAAATATATGTTTAATACTAATTTAGATAAAATCTATAGCATTTATAATGGAGGGTATATTGAGACTATCCCAACAGTTATTAGTACATCGCAGAAAGTCAAAGAAGCTCTAAAAGAAGAATATATTATATATCTTGGAAGTTTGCAACCACGTAAAAATATCCCTACAGCTCTAAAAGCATTTGCTAAATATTTAGAATCGAGTCCAGAAAGCAAATTAAAATTTGTAATAGCTGGAGGCAAGGGCTACAATTATGATAATGAAATAGATACAACTATCCTATCATATAATTTGCAGGAAAAAGTTATATTATTGGGATTTGTCACCGATGAGGAGAAAATATTATTATTAAAACAAGCTAAAGTCTTTATTTATATTAGTCTTTATGAAGGTTTCGGTATACCTTTAATAGAGTCTATGAGTCTACATACACCCGTTATATCATCGAATACTTCCTGTCTACCTGAGGTTGTGGAGAATTCTGCTTTAATAGTTGACCCATATGATATAGATGATATTAATAATGCTATTACTACATTAGTACATAATCCACTTATCTCTAAGAAATATGGAGATAAAGGATTAGAAAGAGCTAAAATATTTACTTGGCAAAATATGGTCCAAAAAACTTATAATGTTTATAAAAAGTTACTCTTAGAACAATAATAAATCAAATATTTCTAAATTCATAAATAGTAAGGAGTGACGGAGGTTAACTTGGTCCTGAATAAGATGAGATATATCCCAGACAAGTTTTGACTTTTATAGGTGAGACATTAAAGTATTTTATATAGTTATAAAAAGAGTTCTTAATTTCATCCCCCTTCGCCTGCCTACCGCAGGTAGGCAAAGGAGGACAAAGTGCATCCTCATTTGTCGATGATCGTCTCATCTTGTACATAATCTTGACTAAACTTACATTTAGGTGTATAATATATTTATGGATGAGTGATGAGAGAGACTTTAAGTTTATTTAAGGGAATATTTCCAAAGCTAAATGATTATACAGATATATAGTAATTGACTTATTATAAAGTGAAAGATTTTCTTTTGCTTATTTTGTGTTATATAGCTAGTGGAGATGTCTTTAGATTAAAATTTTATTAAATAACTGAGAATGTATATGTCTAAAAATCAGAGAGTTTTTTTCAAAAAATCAGTTGATTTGGAATTGCCGAATTTGATTGAACCCCAATTAACTTCTTATAAATGGTTCTTGCAGGAAGGTTTGCGAGATTTGTTCGAGGAGCATTATCCTATTTTGGACTGGACTGGTAGTGAATATAGACTAGAATTTGCAGGTTATAGAATAGATGAGCCTAAACTCTCTGAGGTTCAATCTAGGTCTAAGAATGTCACTTTTGAGGCTCCGCTTCGAGCTAAAATCACTCTTGTTAATAATGAAACTAAAAAGAAAACTACTCAGGAGGTTTTCTTAGGTGATGTGCCTATGATGACTGAGCGAGGTACTTTTATCATCAATGGTATTGAGAGAGTTATCATTGCTCAAATTTTACGCTCTCCCGGAGTTTTCTTCACTGAGAATATTACTCGGGATAAAAGATATTTTGGAGCTAAGTTAATTCCTACTCGTGGAGCTTGGATTGAGATTGAGACTGATGGTGCGGGTGTGATGTGGGTGAAAATTGATAGAAAGAGAAAAGTAGCTTTGACTGCTTTGCTTAGAGCCTTTGGATTAGGTAAGAATAATGATCTTATCTCTACTTTTGCTGATGTTGATACTGGTAATGTAAAATTTATCAAAGAGACTATTGCTAAGGATATTGCTACTGACCAAAAATCTGGTTTTGTAGAGGTTTATCGTAGAATTAGACCGGGTGATTTAGCTACTGATGATAATGCTAAGCAATTGATTGAAGGTATGTTCTTTAATTTCAGTCGTTATGACCTTGGTAAAGTTGGACGATATAAGGTTAATTCCAGATTGGGGGTTAATCTTAGTGAAGAGCCAAAGCATAGAGTTTTGCAAATTGAAGATTTTATAATGATTGTCAAAGAGATTATTAGGCTTAATAATACTCCGGAGGCTATGCCGGATGACATTGATAATCTTAGTAACAGAAGAGTTCGTCTGATTGGGGAATTGGTACAAGACAGAGCTAGAGTTGGGTTTGCTCGTATGGAAAAAATTACTAAAGATAGAATGAGTACGGCTGATCCTGAGACTATTACTCCTACTAGTGTTATCAATGCTAGGCCATTGGTAGCGGCTATTCACGAGTTTTTCTCTTCTAGCCAATTATCTCAATATATGGATCAGATTAATACTTTGTCTGAATTAGAGCATAAGAGAAGAATTTCTGCTCTGGGACCTAATGGGCTTGCTCGTGATAGAGCTGGATTTGAGGTTCGTGATGTGCACCCGACTTCTTTTGGTAGAATTTGTCCGATTGCAACTCCCGAGGGACCTAATATTGGTTTAATTGGGCAATTAGCTACTTATGCTCATATTAATGAATATGGATTTTTGGAAACTCCTTTTAGAAAAGTTGTCAAAGGTAAAGTGACTGATGAGGTTATTTATTTTGATGCTGCGACTGAAAAAAATCATCTTATTGCCTCTGCTGTGGTAGAGATTGATGAGAAGGGTATGATTCAAAATGACAGAATTATTGCTCGTAAGGAGAGTAATGTGATTATGGCTGATAGAGATGAGATTGAATTTATCAATGTATCTCCAAAACAATTAGTTTCTGTATCTACCTCTTTGATTCCTTTTGTAGAGCATAATGACTCTGCTAGAGCTTTGATGGGTTCAAACATGCAAAAACAGGGAG
>Ga0172367_10008619_pt1 | contig 11355 bp, 14 predicted proteins | sample Lak10m_FD_114542 | JGI IMG/M metagenome (GOLD analysis project Ga0172367, IMG submission 114542) | Freshwater microbial communities from Kabuno Bay, South-Kivu, Congo - kab_022012_10m | ecosystem: Environmental > Aquatic > Freshwater > Lake | place: Democratic Republic of the Congo: South-Kivu...
AACATATATACTGAAATATATGCCTATGCTATTAAATATATAACTGTTAATATTATCAATTTCTTCATTTTGTAATTGTTATCTTTTCTTAATATATTTTTACTTAGTTTTAACAATTATTTGGAAAAATATTTTTTGCTCAATTGAATCAATTATTAAATACTGTTAAAATATATGTTTAATTTAATAATAAAAAAAGAGAGGAGTAAACCTCTCTTTACAGAGGGTAAACCGCTCTTATAGAGGACAAGCCTCTCTTTACAGAGGACAAGTCTCTCTCTTATATGTATTCATCAATCTCATTATCTCACTCATCTGTTGTTTGATATTTCTCAATCAATTTCCATTCTCACACTCCTAACTGTTCTCAACTTTCTATCTTTTGAATAATATCTTTTAACTCCTTCTTTTCTTTATTAGAAATCTCTGAACCTATCAAACTTTCTAGTGATCTTTTAATCTCTAACATAAATGTGCTTTCATTGTCTTCTTTACTCTCTTTACTAAACAGTGAAGCAATCTTTATTAGTTGATTTTCCAATAGTGAATACTCTTTTCAATCTTCTACCTCATTAAGTATTTCTCATCCTTTCTCTTCTACTATCTTTATAATCTCTTTCTCATATCATGGTAGTTGATTATTTACAATCTCTTTTACCTCCCTAATAACTATCTCTTTAACTCAATCGTTCTTTACCTCTTTTTCAATTTCTACAATCTTTTCTATCTCTTTAATCTTTCAATCCTTACTGTTTATGATTCAATTGAATAGAGTAGTTAAAGCATCATCAACTTTTGAAATCTCTGTTTGTTCTTTGATAATACTATTTGAACTGTTTATGATGTTTTGTGTTGTCTCTTTAATCTTCTCAATCTCAACTACTTTTTTAACTTCCTTACCTTCTGTTTGTATTCTCTCAATAACTCATCACATTTCTGATTCAACCTTTTTCTTTCTCTCTCAATCACTGTTTATCTCCATTACAAGTTTTGGATCAAACTTTATCTTTCATAATGCCATATCAATGATTGATGAAACATCTTTTGATAAGTTCAATTCTGTTTTAACTTTTTCTATATCAACTATTGGTGAACTAAATATCTCTTTAACCTTAGGTGTAATGTTATAAGTCTGTTTTCATTCTCAATCAATAACTTTTTCAACTAAACTATTCATTTTTATAACTTTCTGCTCTTTCCCTTCTATTACCTCTGACCTTATTATATTTTGTTGTTTTAACTCTTCGATAGTTGAATCAATTTTTTCAACCTTTCTAATATCTTTTGTAAGGGAATTGAATCTGTTTGAAATCTCTTTTGTTCTCTCCTTGACTTCTGAACTGTTTGAAATCTTTCCAGTAATTATATCATCCTTGAATGATTTAACTTCCTCGATAAACTCAACTGATTCCTTTTCTACAACATTTCAATTTCACTCTTTAACTTTTTTAACAACTGGTTCAAAGCTCTTTACAAATCATTCTGTCTTGTCTGCTAATTCACCTTTTTTAGTTTTAATAGATCCCTCAACTTTGTTTCAATACTGAACAGACTTCTCAATGTTATTTTTAAACTCTGTTTTACTGATTTCATCCATTCAAGATCTTGTAATAATTTCATTTGAAACAAGTTTTACATTATCTTTTGTGAACTTTCATTTTTCCTTATTATTTACTAATCTTTTAATTTCACCTTGTTGAATTTTGTACTCTTTTGAATCAATGCCTTTATCTTTTTTGATCTCTTCTAACTTATCTTTTGCATCAGAAATCTTATTTTCTATTTCCTAATCTTTTTCTCTCATAATCTCTGCTTTGTTTTCATCTTTAATCATTTTAATGTCTTCTCATCTGATAACTGATGAAGCATTGATAACATTTTTAACTCATGGATTTATATTATCAAATTCTTTTATTAGAGGCTGATTCTCTCAATCTACTTTTTTATCTAATGTTTTTAAAATGCCAGATGTCTTTTTAATCTTTTCTGCTGTTTCTTTAACTTTAACTCTTTCTTGGAAAATAGATTTATCTAACATTTTCTTTTTTTCTCTTCACTGTTTATATTCTCTTAAATCCTTCTTAGTTTCTTCTGAAAAGTTTCAACCGTTTATAAACTCATCTGTAATAGTTTTATTAAACTGATTTAACTCTTTCTTGTTCATGTCTTTTAATGGTTTCTTTGTAATAGCAGTTATTTCTGAATTATTACTTAACTTATCTTTAACTGTACTTATTCATTCAACAACCTTTCTTTTTTCAATACCTAATGATCTAATTATTGAAATCTTATCATTTACCTTATCAACTGATTTCTTGATAAACTCAGATTTACTGTTTTTCTTTAAATCTTTTAACTTATCAAGTTTAAGTGATTCAACTGGATTATTAGAGATTGTCTCTTTACTATCATTTGATTTTATTGTTTTATTTAAAACTTCTTTATCTGCTCATCTTGATATATCATGTTTACCATTGTTTTCATTAGTTCTAACTGATGAATTTTTTACATTCTCTTTTTTTGCTCATCTCATTATTCAAGAAGAAACTTTATCAATTATCTTTTCTCATACTGATAATGTTTTTCACTCTTTTTTCTTTTCTTTTACACTATTTACTGTTTCTTTAACTTTATCAACCATGTTTCAAGCCATTGTTTTAATTCTAGCAAGTGATAATTTTTTTAAACCATATATTACAACAATTACAACTATCAAGTGAATCCGTGTTATTCAAATTCAATTACCATATATTACATAACTTGCTATCACTAATTTCACTCAAACAATAAGTAAGACAATTGATAGATAAAATCATATAAGGTTTAGTAGTGATGAACTAATTTTTCAAATAGTTTCTTTTATTGCATCTATAATAATTGACTCATTGTATGTATCATTCCAAAGTGCTAATACTCACTTGAATAATATATATAGTGGTAAAAGTGTTATTCAGAATACTACTCAAAGATAATTTTGAATTAGTTTGAAAATGAATTTAGATAAATTCCAAACCACTAATATAATTATAATAATGTTTAGTAATGTTGCTAAGAAACTTCACATTCTCAATGGTTCATACTATGGTCCATTATACAAATCTTTAATGTTCATTTTCATAATAACTGTATCTCAGTTGTTAGTTGCAGATATGTTAGTTGAAATAGATCAATCTTTTTTCATTATTGATTCATCCTTTAACATTACAAATGTTTTATCTCAAAATCATTCCGAATCAAAACATTGTCTTTTATTATCTTCTTTGGCAAAACTAGGGACAACCTCTCAATACTTATCTTCATGCTGTAATTTTACTGGACACTCTAAATATGTTCAATCAAACTGTTTGTTTAAATACTTTTTAGTAAACTCATTATCTGATTTCTAAATATCAGTAGCTGGTGATATTGAGTATGGATATAAATGGTATCTTGAATCAATAAACTTATCTAAATCTTTAATACCTGCAATTTTATTCTAATAATCTCCAAAACTGTGATAATAAACATTTCATTGAGATGTTTTTAAGTAGTTATTATTATTTCTTCAATTATATATTACTATATCATTTATAGCTCAACCATTCTATTGAACATATTTGAATGAACCTTGTGTAAGTTCATCTGGTGTAAAATTCTTCTATATGTTTACATTACAGATCTTTCTTTCATTATAATTATTCATACACTCATTATAGTCTGATGATCCATACTTATTTCAATTATTCAAACAAACATTTGAAGGATATTCATCCTAAAACGTTTTATATCTACTTCAAACAATTCTGTCATCCATAAGAATAGTTGAGAACAGTTTTGAGAATATATTTCATTCAGTGGAACTATTTCACTTATACTCTTTGTATGCCTCTAAATTTAATCACAAGGCACAAAGAGAACTGATGTTTTGCTACTGTTTGTTTCATTTAATCTTTTCTAACAGTGAACTATTATCTTTTATTTCTTTTACATTCTTACAAATGTTTCATTTCATCATTTCATCAGTATATCAAGCTGATGAAAGTTCAGAATAAATTGGTGTAGTAGGTTTATTTAATCAACAATTATCTATAAAGTTTCTTAAATTATATATATTGGCATTTATAGAACTTTCTTTTGAATTATCTGCTTTATAAATAGCAATATCTTTATTTACTGTATTTGAAATTATCTTATCTTCTGTTTTCTTTCAAACCTCATCAATTATTCATCTTGAAAAATTCTATGTAAGATTAAATAGTGATGGTCATGCAATACTAATAGCTGAGACAGTAAATACTAAAATAATTGATCATCATATAATTCACATCAGTCCTTTAATTGATCAATCTGAATCAGATCTATACTTGATGATTGACTTAATTGTTACAATTGAAACAAATATAATAATTAAAATACTGAATATAATCTTTGATAAATATAACAATGTTCCAAAAATAGATAAGATAAATAAGTTCACTCAACTATCTTGTAGTGATAAGTTATCTAATACATCAAAACTTCAAAAAAACATTTGTAAAAATCATGTAGAAGATATATCACTGACCTATTTTCAATCAAACACTGTATCCATTCAATCAGAGATGAATATTATACCTTTAAGTAAATATATTTCTAACTTTGCTGTTAGATTATCTATATTTGTTCAAATGATATAAAACTATGTGCTTACTTTGTTAGAAATAGTTTTAGTTTTCCATTCAATCTATCCAGTCATCCACTCTTTTGTTCAATTTATTGTAGAATCTATGAAAGGAGTAACAGTGTTTGACTACATCTTTCTTCATTTACACATAACCTCATACCAAGCACATCACTCTTCATCTCATCATACAAGGTCAGCATGTGCTTCATTATTAAACATTACTCAATATGAGTATGATATATTTGAATTATCTGATTTTTGAATTGACTGAGTTCCTTGAATAGTGAACGATAAATTTCAAAACATCATTACTAATCAAAAAATCAATCATAAAACTATTTTAAGCATTGATTTTGTCATTGAACTTTTCATTTTGTTTTATTAAAACTTTTCTTATATGATTTATACTTCCAAAACATAAACTTTTGGAAAAATCTATTCTCTTAAATTTTTAAGTAAAATATCAGTAATATATTTAATCTATATATAATGAAAATTAAAAGCAAGAGTTCAATTTGAAACTCTGATAATTATGAGGAACTAAACAGTAGCATTACATTAGAACTCAAAAAATCACAACCTGATCTTATTAAACTTGAACAATATTTAATAGATCCAAATCAGTCTCAGATAAACATTTCAAAAGAAAATTTAAAGCAGATTACTAAAATTTTATCATTAGATGATAAATTTTTGGATAAATGGATAAACTAGAAACATTCTTATAAGTTTTATGATAAATATTGAGATGAAATTACACAGAGAGCTTTAAATAAATTTTTTGATTTAATAGTAAGTTGAAGTTCAGTTGAGGATTGAAGAGATAAGTTTACAAGAGTATTAAAGTTTATAGAAGGAACTGATCTTAAAATCTCAAACAGTTATATAAATAGTTTTATTGAAAAAAAAATTGAACCAATAAGTTTACTTGAACATATTGATCCAGATGAGTCATGAAAACAGATGTAGTTTAAAACCTTCTGATTAGAGTTTGATAAGTGTAAAGAAACATGTAAAATTGAAAGGATTCGGTCTTTAAGTACACTATATGAAAAACTTGCAGATGATATTTCAGATGAACAGTTTATAAAACTCGCTGATAACTCTTCAATCTTTTCTTCTGTATGTAAAACAAGAAAACAGTTCTCTAATAAACTTTTTAATAGTCTTGTTGAACTATTGATGAAATCAACATCATGGGAACAGTCCAGAGGTATAATAAACATCTTTGATAATGATTACTTTATTGCACAGTTGGACTCCAAAACTGTTAAACAGTTATTGAGTCTTAAAGATGCTGAATAGTATAATACACTTATCTGAAAATACTCAAATTATGATGAGGAAGATATAAATGGAATTATAAAAAATAAAAAGTGAGTATAGAAACTTATTCGGAATAGTTCTGTAATGCTAAATTGAGATATGTTGAACACTCTTATTGATGATTATCAAAACATTGATGATCTCATGACAAAAAGAAAGTTTGAGTTAAACGAAGATAATTTGGCTAAGATAAACAAGAAATGTTGAACTGAGATTAAAACTGTTTGAGAATTAAGAACAATGGATTCTGATAAGTTTTCTAAATACAACATTCTTTTAAATCATAAACAGATTTAGAATAAAGAACAGGTGTTAGAGTACATTAAATCAGTTTGAAATATATGACATAAACTGTGAGATGAACTAATTGATTGATAGAAAAATGTTTCAACGGATGACTGGATTGATATAGCACTTGAAACATCTATATCACTCGAACTGTTTAAAGATAAAAATATTTCCAAACATCAAGTTGATAAAATCGTTAAAGCTGATAGAACAAACTGTTAGCTTTTAACCAACCCTAATGTAAATCTTTCAAATGAACAAACATAGCAAATTGTTAAAAATAGTGTAGACTTTGTAAATCGTAATAGATGAACAGTTGATTTAAGCAAAGAACAATAGGAGTATATTTTAAGTAAAGGAGAGTTTTATAAACTATGATTAGAGTACTACTTATATGATAATTATAAGTTCACCAATAATAGTTTTCAATCAATTCTAACAAACGCTGAATTGATTGTCAACTCAACAAATCTAAAATGATCAAGTTTAGATAATTTTATAATAAAAGAGATTCAAAAAAGTTATAATGATATGAGTGAAGAAACTTTAATTAAAATACTTGATAGTTTTAATTGAGATTAGGTAAATGAGATCTTGGGAAAATGTTGAGAATGAGTTTCATTATCTAAACAGGTTAAAGATAAGTTTAAAGATAACTATAACATTGATTTGGATACAGGATTAGAATGATTTGAGTTATCTTATGATAAGATAAAGTTTAATGATGAGCAAATTGATAAGATTATAGATAATTGAGATGTAGATTCAGTAATATCACTTTTAAATAATAAAAATATAGATTTGAATAAATGGTTTGAAAAAATAATGGAGGTTTTTAAAAAAGAAAAGTTTAAGTATTAGGATTTGAAAGAGTGGCCAGATAACTTTACACTAAATAGTGATAGATAGATCTTATTTAAAGATATTTTAGAAAAGTGAGAAATAGATATTTATCGTGTTTTTGAGTATAATCAATAGTTATTTAAGAAAGTAAGTAAAGAAAGTTTGTATGAACTGTTTAATAGGGATTCAAACAGTATAAAGAACTGGAATAGTTCAGACTTCTTGAAGTTTACAGAAAAATTAGACAGTTGATTGGTTAAAGCAAAGTTAGAAGAAATCTTTACACTGAACATTTGAAATAAGATTGATGGTCCTGATTGAGTTTCTGCACTGTACTATAAATATAAAGATAAGTTTAATAAATCATAGTTATATGATAAGATAGAAGAATTGCCTAAAAGATATAAAAGAGAGTTTTTAGATACTTTACTTCAAGATGAAGACATGTTTACAAAAGAGAAGTTTGAAAAATATTGTCTTGAAGATCCAGACTCATTTATATATTACATAAAAAAACAAGGTAAGGTTTCATTAAAATAGATTTCTGATGTATTTAAAGATTATAGTTTTAACTATTCTATATTAAGATCTATTCTCTCAAATAAAAAGATTACATTTGATATTGAAAGCAACATTGATTGATATAGAGATATTGTTAAAGCAATAAGTGATGTTTGAGGAATAGAAAATCTTATAATTACAAATGATAAAATAAATAGTTTGTTTAGTGAGTTTCCAGACTTATCAATAAAAATATGACAAAACTTTTAGAGAGAACTCAATGTTGAAAATAGAAGAGCATATGTAGAGTGAGAGCTTGATCATGAGTGAGTGTATTTATCAAAAAGAGTAATAAGTAGGCTAATTGAACAAGACTCGGAGATAAATGTTGCACAAGAGTTATTAAGAACTGTGAAGAATAAGAGTTCTATTGAGAGAAAGATGAGATGATTTATTAAAGGGATATTTGATGTAATTGAAGACTGATTAGACTATAAATCACATCCATTATATGGTAAAATAAACTCTGATAATTTTGAAAAGATTTGATCAAAAGAGATATTGAGTCAGTTTAATGGTTTTAATTTGGAAAAGACTTATGAGACATCATGATTTAATTTAAATGAGGTTTATAGTTCATTAGAAAGTTCACTAATAAATCAGTATAAGTTTTTATATTGAGAGTGAGAAAGTAAAGGTATATTAAATGCACAGATTAGTGAGTTAGAACAAAGATGAATGGTAGAGAATCTTTCAGAGACAGGATGAAAACTGTATAAGGCATTTTTGAATGAGATGGCTATTAGAGTTTATAATATACAGAAATGACAATGAATTAAATTTACTAATAAAGGAATAGTTGTTCCAAGTTGAACAAAAGTTTCAGAGTTTATGAATGCTTGAAGTCAGTTAGCAAAAGAAGTTTACGATTCTAATACATTATTAAATAAAGCATTACAGTTAAAAGAAAGTATTGTTGAACAGTTTAATAAAAAGGATGAGATAGTTATGATTAAACTAATCAAGAAAACATTATTAAACAGTATGGATTGATGAAAAGATAAACTTGAAGAACTGTTCTTAATGGAAGGTTTGGGAATAGAAGATTTTATTGAAAGATTAAAAACGATATTAGATTGAGATAAAAGTTTAGAGTTAGCAACATTTATTGAGGATATTGAAAAGATTATTGAATCATAGGATAGTATAAGATCATCTGTATCATCACATTTAAGAGATGATTTTTGAAACATAAAGATTAAGGATATAAAAGAGCAATTAAAAAATAGTAAAAAGTTTGTGATCAAACCATCCGATAGAAATAATATCTTTCACAATGTAAACCAATGACATTATACCCACTGTTGTGTCTCACCAGATTGAATAAATGCTTAGACAATACCTTATTACTGTTTAAGTGAAAATTTTAGAGTAATAGAGATAATGGATGAAGAAAAAGGGATAACAGTATGACAAGCGTGGAGTTTAATTAGAGAGGATGATGATTGAATGAAATATATTACAATTGATAATGTTGAAATAAATAATAATTACTCGTGATTTTCAAACAACATCAAATGATTTCTTAAAGATTACTATTGAGAATGGGCAAAGAGTTAGGAAAACTGAAAAGATAGGAGTTGAATGATCTTATTATGAAAATCATATAATGATATTGATGTAACTGATTTAGAAGAATAGGAGATGTCAACATTTCAAGACTGATTAGATATATAGGGACAATCAGATATGTATAGTGATTCACATAGAGTATATAAGTTTATTAAACCTGAAAAAAATACTGGTAATTGAGATTTATGAAATAAGAAAAATATAAAAGGATTAAAAGATTGAGAAGTTGATTGATGAGTAATAAGATATGATGAAGGATTTGATAATGCGGATATATAATACGGATATATAATACGGATATATAATACATTATATAAACTTGTTTAATAAGTTAAATTGGTTATAGATTATAGTATTGATTCCTAATGATTGAAACTTTTTAAATCTTAATGTAAGAATAATGAGATCTGATAAACTAATTAGAATTACTGATATAAATTTCAATGATTTAAAATGATATATTGAACTTATTTGAGACTATGATTTTGAATTAAGAAATATAGAATATATTGAAGATGAGCCTGATAATTGTTCTACCTCTCTAAAAGGAGAGGGTGATAACACCTCTTCTAACGAGGAATGTTTCACTTCCTCAATTGATAAATGATTAAAGTTTAAAGAAAAAGAGATTATTGTGAGAGAATGAGATGTTGAGTATTGAATTGAACTTCCATTTCCAAACAGAGTTATATTTACATTTGATGATATATGATTTGATCTTGATCAGGTATGAGAAGATTGGACAGCTGAAATGATTAAAAGATTCATTGAAGAGGAGTTGATTTGATCACTTGTAGCATTGACTTGAAAATATATAAAGAGTTGTGAAATATATTTTGTTGATACAGTTTGGGATAGTTCATGGGATGATTGAATAATTTATGAAAAAATTGAGGATTAAACAATATCACTTGGAAAAGTGAAACATTCATAATTACAAAACTTGAAGTATAATAATTGAAAATCTAACTTATAAAATGAAATTAAAGTCTAAAATGAATAAATCTGATGTTGAGTATCAGAGACCAAATCTTAACAGTTCACCATGGTGAAGACCAGAGCATGTATGTAAAGAGTAGAACTGAATACGGAAAGTTTATACACCATGACATTGATGAATGAAAGTAGTTAAAGAATTAAACAGAGATATTCCATCAATTTTTAGAGAAGAGTCATGATGGTATGAAGAAGATTGTGCTTAGGCAATTCCTGTATATTTTATTTGTTGAGAATCACATCCATCATATGACATTGCTATAAGTACAATTAAAAATTAGTTTTAGAAAGAGTAGGAAGAGTATACTGGTGAAAAGATACCAGAATGAGTATCTTCAAGTAAAGATGATTATATGTTTAAATATAAAAATAGAGATAAATACTTTTCCAAAGCAGCATGGGGTGATTAGCAAAAGTGAGTTAAACCATGATATGTTTTAATAGTAGCTGAAATTGATGACATGGAGTGAAATAAGAAAAGATTGGGTGTTCAAGTAAAAAAAGAGTTTTATGATATAAGGAAAAGTTTATCAGGTAAATTTTATTTTTCAGAGAAAGAGATAGATTGAGATAATATATTCATTACAGATATAATTTAAGAGTTTATGGTATTTAGTAATAAAAAAGAGAGAGGTTATTTAATCCTCTCTTTTTGTTTACAATGAATTACTTAAAATACTTTACGTAATGATTCCAAAATATAAAGACATACCAAAGGGTTAAAGAAGTTGTTTGAAAGCAGGATGATACTATTTTCTTATTTGAAAAACAGTATATCATAGATATGTTTGTATTTAGACATTAAACATCAAAACATAGTTTTAATCACTATTTTAAATCAATCTCTTCATAAACAATATAAAAAGTGTAATCCTAAGATTTTTATGTGTTTTATGTGTATTGTATAGGAAGAGGTGTTTAAATGATTAGCAATCATATCTAAAATTGAAAATAGACATATTTTTGATCTGATAGTTAAAGATTAAATGTATATAATTTTTCAGGTATGAAATTTTTTCCAGTATTGTGATTATTTGAAAATGTTTGTTTTGTTATCTTAACCAAATGTTTGTTTGACATTTTGACAGAGAAGGTGAAACATTTCCAGAATGTTTTGTAATAATGTT
>Ga0172367_10008621_pt1 | contig 11354 bp, 10 predicted proteins | sample Lak10m_FD_114542 | JGI IMG/M metagenome (GOLD analysis project Ga0172367, IMG submission 114542) | Freshwater microbial communities from Kabuno Bay, South-Kivu, Congo - kab_022012_10m | ecosystem: Environmental > Aquatic > Freshwater > Lake | place: Democratic Republic of the Congo: South-Kivu...
AGAGATTGATAACAATGAAAAAAATAGTTTCCATGGTTTTAGTGGGGTTTTCCATTGGGCTTGGTTTAATCCAGTCAAGTAATGGCCAATCTCAGACTACAGAGTTCACCGGAACATTAAAGAAAATCAAGGAATCCGGCACAATTGTTCTGGGAGTGCGAGAATCTTCAATTCCTTTTTCTTATTTAGACAATAATCAAAAATCCATTGGTTATTCCATTGACCTTTGTCTGAAAGTGGTGGATTCACTCAAAAAGCAACTACAACTACCCAACTTAAAAGTTGAAACAAATCCTGTCACCTCCCAAACCCGAATCCCGTTGATGGCTAGTGGGGTGATTGACTTGGAATGTGGTTCAACTACCAATACCAAGGAGCGTCAGAAGCAAGTTGCATTTAGTGTTGCCCATTATATCAGTTCTGTCAGAATGGCGGTTAAGGCGAGTTCCAATATCAAAACGTTGGATGATCTCGATGGTAAACCAGTAGTGACAACTTCCGGAACTACTTCAGACAGTCTCATCAAGCAAAATGAACGGGGCAAAAAAATTAATGTGGTTAACTTGTATGGCAAAGACCACGCTGAATCATTTCTCATCCTGGAAACCGGTCGCGCTTCTGCATTTGTAATGGATGATGTATTGTTGGCTGGTCTCATCGCCAATTCCAAAAAACCTGATGATTTTCAAATTGTGGGGGCTCCCCTTTCGGTTGAACCCTACGGTTTGATGTTACGCAAAGATGACCCTGCTTTCAAAAAAGTTGTGGATGATACCCTGAAGAGCGTTTTTAAGAGTGGTGAAGTCAACCGACTTTATACGAAGTGGTTTCTTCGCCCCATCCCCCCTCGGGGAATAAAGTTAAACCTGCCTTTAGGAGATGCATTGAAATCAGCCTTTCAAAAACCCAGTGATCAAGGTAAACAATAATTAATGGATTCCTACCGTTGGAACTGGCAGGTTTTCTGGAATACCGTTGATTATGGTGGTGAACAATACTATCAATGGTTGGTCTCTGGTTTATTGTTAACCATCGCCACTTCTCTACTAGCGTGGTGTTTAGCCCTATCCCTAGGAATTTTACTGGGAGTCTGCAGAACTACACCACTGAAGTGGGTTTGTTGGATTGGGGATATTTACGTAGAAGTCTTCCGAAATATCCCCTTAATTGTTCAGATGTTTCTTTGGTTTTTTGTACTTCCTGAAATTTTGCCACCATCTTGGGGCAATTGGTTGAAAACGGGATTACCCTTGCCAGAATTTTACACTGCTGTTTTTAGTTTGGCTTTTTTTACTGCGGCTCGGATTGCAGAACAAGTTAAAGCTGGAATAATGTCCATCCCTCTTGGTCAGAAATCAGCGGGTTTAGCGATGGGTTTTACCCTACTTCAGGTTTATCGTTATATTCTTTTACCCTGTGTTTTGCGGATAATGATACCTCCCTTAACCAGTGAATTCATTAATATCTTCAAGAATTCCTCAGTTGCCCTTACCATTGGTTTATTAGAACTGATGGCAACGGGTCAACAGGTGAATGAATATACCTTCCAGGGTATGGAAGTTTTTTCTGTGGTTACCTTACTTTATGTTGGTATTGCTTTGGTGATCAATGCCATCATGGCGGGAATCGAAGAACGGGTAAAGATTCCTGGCTATTTGGAGGGACGCTAAGGTGGAATCCTTTGATGGTTCTGTTCTATGGTTCTCCCTGCCCTATCTTTGGAAAGGCTTACAATATTCCCTATTCTTGACATTTACTGCCATGGTTGGAGGGATTATATGTGGTTCCTTTTTAGCCATGGCACGGTTGTCGGGAATTAGGATAATAGAGCGTCTAGCTGGTCTTTATGTTAACTTTTTTCGCTCTATCCCTTTGATTTTAGTTATCTTTTGGTTGTATTTTTTAGTTCCTCTTCTGCTCCAAGGGATGACTAAAACTGAACAACCCATCACCATTGGACCTGACCAAACGGCATTGATCAGTTTTATATTATTTGAAAGTGCTTACTATTGTGAAATTATACGGGCTGGAATTCAGTCTGTTCCTTCAGGACAACGAAATGCTGCAAAAGCTCTGGGATTGAATTATCTTCAACAAATGAGGTATGTCATTATGCCCCAAGCTTTTCACACCATGCTCCCAGTTTTGCTGACCCAAACCATTGTTCTTTTTCAAGATACGTCATTGGTCTATGTTATTTCAGGAACAGATTTTTTGGGGGCGGCATCCAAGATTGCTCAACGAGATAGTCGACTAGTGGAGATGTATAGTTTTGTAGCCCTAGTCTACTTTATTCTTTGTTATCTGGTATCCCAAGGGGTTAAGCGACTGCAACATCAACCCAGTTTTAAAGTTTAATAAAAACAATGATTCAAATTCGTGAGTTATCAAAATGGTATGGACAGTTTCAAGTCTTAAAAGATTGTTCCCTTGATATTTATGAGGGGCAGGTTGTTGTGATTTGTGGTCCCTCTGGTTCGGGTAAATCCACTCTTTTGAAATGTATAAATGGGTTGGAATCCTTTCAGTCTGGAACCGTCCATGTGGATGGCTTATCCGTAGGACACTTAAAAAAGAATCTTCCCAAGCTGCGAGCCAGGGTAGGCATGGTTTTTCAGCATTTTGAGTTATTTCCCCATCTTTCTGTTTTAGAAAATTTAACGTTAGGTCCCGTAAAAATACTTAAACGATCCAAAGAACAGTCAGTTGAAGTAGCGAAGGGATTACTCCAGAGGGTGGGTCTAACTGAGCAAATCCATAAATATCCTGGTCAGTTGTCAGGGGGTCAACAGCAACGGGTGGCCATCGTCCGTGCCTTGGCAATGAATCCGATTGTGATGTTATTTGATGAACCTACCTCTGCATTAGATCCAGAAATGGTGAATGAAGTATTGGATGTGATGGTGGAACTAGCCCATGAGGGTATGACCATGGCTGTGGTTACCCATGAAATGGGCTTTGCTAAGAAAGTCGCTGACCGGGTAATTTTTATGGATAAGGGTGAAATTTTGGAAGATCGTCCTAAAGTTGATTTCTTTCACCATCCAGAGTCCCCCAGGGCACAACAGTTTTTATCCAAAATCCTCCACGACTAACTGTAAGATGTATAAATGGGGCATATGGAATACTATCAATACTTGGAAATACTTGAAAGCATAAAAAAGTAATTCCCGCCTTACTGGAATATTTTTTTGATAAAGTGGGTTAAGCTTTATAAAAATTGATAAGGTCAAGGTTTTTTAAGATGGAGAACAATCCCCCATGTCATTAGGAGTCAGCTTATGAGTCTAATGGTTGCTAATCCCCCCCTGAATTTATCTCAATTATCCCCCGTTGAACTTAAAAATTGGTTGACAACCTTAACGGAGCAAATTATTGAAGGTGAACGGATCAATCGAGACACAGCCATTGCCCTTACTGAAATTCAAGGTCAGGAGAATATTTTATCCCTCTGTGCAGCAGCGGATAAGGTTAGACAATCGTGTTGTGGAAACACTGTAGACTTATGCAGCATTATTAATGTTAAATCTGGGAATTGCTCTGAAAATTGTGGGTTTTGCTCCCAATCCGCCCATCATCCCGGTAAAGAATCTCCGATTTACGGACTACAATCCCCGGAGGCAGTTTTGACCCAGGCTAAGTCCGCAGAAGCAGCCGGAGCGAAGCGGTTTTGCTTAGTCAGCCAAGGGCGTGGTCCTAAGTACACCAGTTCTAAATCGTCCGAGTTTGATCAAATTCTGGATACAGTTCGTCTCATCGTCCAAGAAACCAACATCAAACCCTGCTGCGCCTTGGGTGAACTAACCTTGGAACAGGCTCGGTCTTTACACGATGCCGGGGTCACCCGTTATAACCATAACTTAGAGGCATCAGAAGCATTTTTTCCGGAAATTGTCTCTACCCACCGTTGGCATGACCGAGTTGCAACTGTCAAACATTTAAAATCAGTTGGGATTCAAGCCTGTACTGGGGGGATTTTGGGCATGGGGGAAAGTTGGGCTGACCGGGTTGATCTGGCACTTTCCCTTAGGGAATTGGAAGTTGAATCAGTTCCCTTAAACCTCTTAAATCCCCGTTCAGGGACTCCCTTGGATAACCGTCCCAAATTGGATCCCTATGAAGCATTAAAGGCGATCGCCATTTTCCGGCTTATTCTCCCAGAACAAATCATCCGTTATGCCGGTGGGCGGGAAGCTGTCATGGGTGAACTTCAACACCTAGGCTTGAAGGCGGGGATTAATGCCATGCTAATTGGTCATTATTTGACCACCCTCGGTCAGCCCCCAGAGCAAGACCAAGCCATGTTGACCGAATTGGGGTTACATGGCGGAGAAGCTCCCATCCCTGGAACCTATGTGAATGATCTAATATCCTATGGCACCGCCACCTAAATCCAATTTAGTGACTCCAGAGGATCTACTCTGGGCATTAATTGGTTTAATTCTGACGATTAGTGGAACATTTGTCCAGGCATTTATTGCTGATCCTCCTTGGGCATGGAATCATGGTCAAATCTCCACCCAATCGTTGGGAGTTACTTATCAAGTTGGGGCAGTATTACTAATTGCCTGTATTGGCGGGCGGAATGCTGGGGCATTGTCCCAAATCGCCTACTTAACCTTGGGTTTATCAGGTTTTCCCATTTTTGACCAAGGGGGCGGAATATCCTACTTTCAGCAACCTGCCTTTGGCTATCTACTTGGTTTTATTCCCGGTGCTTGGGTTTGTGGTTGGCTTGCCTTCCTAACTCCCCCCCGACTAGAATCCATTGCATTTTGTTGCTTCAGCGGTTTAGTCATCATTCATCTGGTTGGGTTATGCTATCTGGGCATTATCCACCAATTGGGTTTTACAGGTGAAATGCAGGTTCCCATGGAATTAGCCATGGTTAAGTTTTCCAGTCATACCTTACTAGGGCATTTAGGAATAACCTGTGCCGTTACAGTTTTAGCATTTATTCTTCGTCTAATTATGTTTTAAGTTAGGGGAGGGAATTCCCGAGGTGATTTATCAGTAAAGTACTTAAAAACCCCTTATTTTGGGGTGCGGCGATTTTAGGATTATCCATTGACCGTTTCACAAAAGACTGGGTGATGGAAGTTTTTCAGATTGGTGAATCTTGGCATGTGTGGCCCGGGGTATTTCACTTTACTTTCGTGGTGAACAGTGGAGCAGCCTTTAGCCTGTTCCATGAACAGGGGGAATGGCTCAGGTGGGTATCTTTACTAGTAAGTTTAGTTTTATTCGGAATGGTGGTGTGGGGACCCCGGTTAAGTTTTGGAGAACAATTGGGCTTTGGATTTATTTTTAGTGGGGCTTTGGGGAATGGTATTGATCGGTTTGCCAGTGGTAAAGTCATTGATTTTATTGATGTTCGACTCATTCAATTTCCTATTTTTAACATGGCTGACGTATTTATTAACATTGGGGTTATTTGTTTAATTCTGTCTGCATTTTGGACAGAAGGGCGTTCCCGTTCTCAAAAACCATAACTCTTTTAATAGGGCACCAAGAAAATAAGGTGGACATCTAACCATCAGCCTTACGTTGTAAATATAACAATTCCAAGTCATTGCCAGATTTGCGAAATAGCTTGACTTGGTTAAACAAAAAACCCTGGAACAGACGATAAAAAACCAAACTGGTAATGGCAACCACTAAGCCAGCGGCAGTACTGATCAATGCTTCCCCAATCCCCAAGGTGACCCCTGAAGTAGCAGCAGTCCCAATATCACCAATACGAATGGATAATAAGGATCGAATTAATCCCACCACCGTTCCAAATAAACCCAATAGGGGAGAAATGGCAATTACTGCTTCCAGTAATTTTTCCCCCCGACGCATGGCTGTCAATTCATCGTGGGCAGCCGATTCTAAGCAAAGTCTGAATATTTCAGGTTCCGGGTTGTCTAACTGCAACGCAGTTGATAAAAATCGACCAACGGGTTGTCCATGGGACTGCTTTGCTAACCCTGCCGCTACCGACCAGTCTTGGTGGGCAGCTGCTAAGATTTGATCCACTAAGATTCTTTCTTTTGTCAGGATGGAAGTCCAAAACCACAGTCTTTCAAGGATTGTGCTTAAGGAAAGGATGGAAAGAATGAGTAAGGGAAACATGACAATCCCCCCTTTTTGAAAAATGTCTACTGGGTTCATCGTGGGTTTTCTCCGTTAGTACCACAAAAAATGATTGATGTTACTGTCAAATGTTCAGCGATAGAGACTTCAATCCAACCATTTGGTTACCTGGTTGGCGATCGCCTGAATTAACCAACGGTCTTGAATCCGAACAATCGCCGTGACCGGCATCCCTGAATAAAGGGAACGACTTGATGAATGGACGGGAAGTTGGGTGAAATGAACAACAGCGGGGACTCCATCTTGGGCTGAACTGCGTTGATTCTGTCCATCAATGCGAACAATTCGTCCCTTTAGTAAGGAATTGTCATCAGCCTGATTCAACTTGACTTCCACCCCCTTTCCCGTTTCTACAAATGGCAAGTCCCTGAGACGAATCAAAATTCTGGCTGCCAATGCCCCATCGGGAACAATTTTTAGTAATGGTTCCACCCCATCGTTTACAAAACCAGGATTTACTGCCCGTAGATCGGTAATAATCCCTGAAATGGGAGCAGTGAGTAGTTCATCTTTAAGGGTACGTTGATATTTTATTAGTTCCTGATCTAATCGTTTGAGTTGATTAGTATCAGCAGCTAGGGCATTTTGGAATTGACGATCAATTTCCTTCAGCCTTAAACGTTCCTGTTGTAATCCATCCACTGGGGACGGGGAAGAACTATCGAGATTACCAGGGGGATGGGTTTGATTGGCTAAGTCCAATACCTGTTCAATTTGGTTTATTTGTTCTGTTAACCCATTTACCTTAGACTGATGAACCCGAACTGCCTCTCGTAGCCGACTGAGGTCACGTTCTTTGGCACTGGATGGGGTTACTTCTGAAGAGAAGGGTGGATCGCCTTCCTGGCGTCCCCCTGATTCTAATTCGGTTAACGATGCCTGATCTCCTATCAATTGGAATTGCACCTCATCCAACCGTAGTCGAAGTTGTTTCAATTGCCCTTGCCACCTTTCTAATTCCGGAAACCGGTCACTGGATGCAACAGTTGGGGTCAGTGACGGGGTCTGTTTCATAGTTTCTAGCAAAGACAATCGTTCCCGACTCAAAGCAATGGCTTCCAAGGGTAACTGAACCTTCATGGTTAATTTATCTAGTTGGTGCAAAGATAAATTAGGTTGGATGACAGCTTGAAAAAACCGTTGCCGTTGGATCAACTGATGTTTATACTGCTGGAGTTGATCAAATTTTGCCCGACTGATCGATTGATCAAAACTAATTAAAAGATCCCCCTTAGTAACGTGTTGTCCTGGTTGGACGTAAACCTGTTTGATAATTGTACCCGTTGGGGCTAGGACAGATTTAAAAGTAGAAGTTTCTTCTAACGTGCCGGGTAAAGGAATTGCCTCTTCAACTTTACTAAAACTAAACCAACCAATGACAAAACTAGTAGCCGCTACCGTTATCCAAACGATGAGTAAAGCGTTGGTTGAAAATCCAGGAAATGGTTGCCGTTGTGGCTGGAAAACGGGAATCATAGGATACAATAAATTGGATAAAATCCACTTTGATAATCATTCAACTTGGTTCTCTGTTAAGCATCACCCAAGGCAGTATCAATGGGAAGGGTTTAAGCTATGGTCAATATTGACTCAATTATCCTACACTGATTCATCCATCATAACGTTGCTATCTACTTTACAAATATTCAGATTTTGCAAATTATGCACATCCTTTGTTTAAGTAACGGTCATGGGGAGGATATGATTGGGGCTTCTATTCTCCAGTCTTGGCAACAACAGAACTTAGACTTACAAGCTGTTGCATTACCCTTAGTTGGGGAAGGGGTGGTCTATCAGCAAAGCCATATTCCCATAATTGGTTCAGTTAAAAATATGCCTTCCGGTGGCTTTATTAACATGGACAGTAAGGAATTATTAAAGGATGTGGGAAGTGGTCTATTTTCCCTGACTCTTCAACAACTAACAGCAATCAAGTCGTGGTCAAAACAGGGGGGTAAGATTCTAGCGGTAGGAGATATTGTACCCCTATTAATGGCATGGTGGAGTGGGGTGGACTATGCTTTTGTAGGCACTGCTAAATCAGAGTACTATCTCCGCGATGAAGCGGGATGGCTTCCCTCAAAAAACTGGTGGAGTTATGGGCTTGAACGAATGACTCAGTGTATTTACTTTCCGTGGGAACGTTGGCTGATGAGCCGAACCCGTTGTCGCGGCATATTTCCAAGAGACCGGTTGACATCATTGACTTTACAACGATTTAAAATTCCTGCTGTTGATTTAGGCAACCCCATGATGGATGGGTTACATCCTTCCATCAATTATGAAATCAATGAATCTGCCCGACTCACAGTGCTACTGCTCCCTGGGTCTAGGGCTCCTGAAGTGTATCGTAATTGGGAACAACTATTGGCGGCATTGGATAGGGTGATGGGAGAATACCGGAGGGTAGACTTGCAAATTTTAGCAGCCATTGCTGCTAATCTTGATTGTCAACCCTTCGTTCAATCCCTCTTGACTAAGGGTTGGCAACTACAGACTACCCATATCAATCTATCTGATGCTGCTATTCATCTCACCAAAGGACCGGTACAATTCTCCATTAGTCAACGGGATTTTGCAGATTATTTACACCGTGCCCATGTGGCGATCGCCATGGCAGGAACCGCTACTGAACAATTTGCAGGGTTGGGAAAGCCGGTTATTTCCATTCCCGGACAAGGACCCCAATTTACTCGAGCCTTTGCAGAAGCTCAAACCCGCCTATTAGGATCATCCGTCACCCTAATTACTAACCCAACTCAAGCCGGAACGACACTCAAAACTATCCTTGACGATCCAGACCGATTGTATTTAATTAGCCAAAATGGGCGCAATCGTCTAGGAAAACCAGGAGCGGCTCACCGTATTGCCCACTATCTGGAAACAATTTGGGGCACCCGTTGAGTGGGCATTACGGTTGACCACAACACTGATCAATTCCCAAACTAGCAAGTAATAGTTCACTAACGGCATTGGCTACAGCAAACTCACTGTAAAAACTTTTAGAAAAATCAAACCCCCGCATTTCTGTAAGAATGGCAATTACTAATGAACCCAGGTCATTTTCCCCCTCTAACCGTTGTCGAACATACACCTGGGAGGTTCTTTTGGCAATGGTTGTATTAATTAATTCGGGTAAAAATTCCTGATCCAGCCATTGGTGAAGGGCATGATATAACCATTGTCCTTCTTCATCGGCATTAACCACGGGGGGAAGAGTGATAGATGAAATGATTTCTGTCATTGCTGTGAATCGATATATTTATACTAAATTTAAGAATATCTTAACAATTAAAGGATTTTTAACTAGTGTAGCGTATAACTGTGCTACGGAAATTTCTAGCAACGACTGCCTCAGTCTTGGCATCCAGTGAAGGACTAGTGGAACTGGAAATGACTATGGAAAACAGGTCAGCTTCATCTATGATAAAAAAGATTAACCCAGTCTAAGGATTTTAGGTTTTATTGTATCAAACTATAAAATATAAAGAATTAGATTTTTAAACGTCTCCTTTTAATGTGTGCTTGCTAAAACTAGAATCGGGATTCGATAGGTTATGTTTGGTTATTAATTTCAGTTATCAGGATCATGGAAACCCAATCGCCAATACTGCCACTACAAACCATAGCCACTTTAGATATTGATGGAATGAGATGTGCAGGATGCGTACAAACTGTAGAACAACGGTTGATCCAACATCCCGGTGTCATTGCGGCAACGGTAAATTGGGTTACCAAACTAGCTGTAGTGGAGTACGAACCAGCGATCGCCACACCTGCAAACCTGGCTGGAATACTCACTGAAGCAGGATTCCCCAGTCAACCCCGTCAAGGCACCACCGCTAAGGTTTTACAACAGCGGCAGGAACTGGAAAAACGTGAATTTACCACTCAAATACAACGGTTAGTTTTTGCCAGTCTCCTCCTGTGTTTCTCAACTTTGGGGCATATAGCCAATTTTTTTGGTTTAGATTTAGTCCTACTATCCAATATTTGGTTTCATGCTGGACTGGCAACCCTATCCATGGTGGGACCAGGACGATTCATGTTGATAAATGGCTGGCGGGGTCTCAGGAATAATGCTCCCACCATGGACACATTAATTGGATTGGGAATAGTGACTGCCTATACTGCTAGTATGGTCGCTTTATTTTTTCCAAAACTCGGCTGGGATTGTTTCTTTGACGAACCAGTGATGCTGATTGGTTTCATTCTACTGGGACAAACCCTAGAACATCGGGCTCGTACCCGATCCCGTGCTGCTTTACATCATTTAATGACATTATTACCATCTACAGTTCATTTGGTATTACGGTCCCATCCCATAGATATCAAGACCCAATCAACCCTAGACATACCCACGGAACAAGTCCAAGTGGGAGATTGGCTGCAAGTCATGCCAGGGGAAAAAATCCCTGTGGATGGGGAATTAATTGATGGAAAAACCACAATAGATGAATCATGGATTACGGGAGAGTCAGTTTCTGTAGGCAAGCAACCAGGGGATGGGGTAATTGCCGGTACATTCAATCAATCGGGGTTGATTACAATTCGAGTTACTCGCATTGGAGAAGAAACTACCCTCGCCCAAATTATTAGCCTTGTAGAAACTGCTCAAACTCGTAAAGCCCCTATTCAGGGACTAGCTGATTGGGTAGCTGGCAAGTTCACGTATATTGTGATGACCATTGCCTTCCTGACTTTTTTATTTTGGTATGGTATCGGTACCCATTTATGGCCCCAGGTATGGGAGTCGGCTTCATCCATGGGGCATCATCAACTCCCCTCTTCCACCGGTTCGCCCCTTTTATTCAGTCTGAAACTTGCCATTGCAGTCTTAGTGGTAGCATGTCCCTGCGCCCTTGGACTAGCTACACCCACCGCCATACTGGTTGGGTCGGGCATTGGAGCGGGACGGGGTTTATTAATTCGTGGTGGAGATGTTTTGGAATCTGTTCATAATTTAACCACCATTATTTTTGATAAAACAGGTACACTGACTCTCCCTGTACCTCGCCTCACAGATTGTATCCCAACTACTGGTGATTTCTCACCATCTTCCCTGCTACAACTTGCGGCTACTGTGGAAAGTGGCACTTATCATCCATTTGCGGCTGCCATTCAACAACAGGCAACCACTGAAGGAATTAGCCTACTCCCTGCCCGAAATTTTTATACTGCTCCCGGTGAAGGGGTAAGTGCTTTGGTGGATCTCA
>Ga0172367_10008624_pt1 | contig 11350 bp, 10 predicted proteins | sample Lak10m_FD_114542 | JGI IMG/M metagenome (GOLD analysis project Ga0172367, IMG submission 114542) | Freshwater microbial communities from Kabuno Bay, South-Kivu, Congo - kab_022012_10m | ecosystem: Environmental > Aquatic > Freshwater > Lake | place: Democratic Republic of the Congo: South-Kivu...
GATCGATTGGTGATGTTGATGACCGGAGCCAGCTCGATACGTGACGTGATTGCTTTCCCAAAAACCCAGACCGCGGCTTGTCCATTGTTTAATGCACCCGCCTTGGTTAGTGATGAACAATTGAAGGAATTGGGTATTAGATTGCGTAAACCGGCGGGTAAGGATGATAAGCAAGAGACTTAACTTGTTTTCCCTAGTTCAAAAAGCCCTGCGTAGACCGGATAAGCGTTTGCGCATCCGGCCTACTCAATAAATGCATCGTTTAATTCATTCAGAGCTAAACGCTGGATAGTTAAGATTTGGTTAATTTGAGCATGTATAAGCCTTGCAGCGAATACATGCTCGGCTTGAGCGGCTTAGGGTCAATCCTGCACAATCTGCCCTTTAAAGGCAGCTCTAACTTACTTTCATACGGAGCAATGCACATGAGCACATTAAGATCAATGACCGCCATTAGTACTGTTTGTTTACTTGTTGCCTGTGCGCCTGCCAAGGAACTCAGCGAACAAACCTTGGCTTCAGACTCCGCTGCAACATCGGCAATTTCAAGTGCATCAAATGTCGTAAGCCAATCATCGCAGTCAGACTTGACCGGCATGCTTACCAATCAGCTCGGCATTAATCAACAACAAGCACTGGGTGGCGCGGGATCCATTTTTGCTTTGGCGCAAAAACGCATGAAACCAGGCGACTTCATGCAGCTCAGCAGCAGTGTACCGGACATGGATCAGTATTTATCAGCAGTTCCGGACACCAAAAAATCATCAAACTCTCTATTCAGTTCGGCAGCTGAATTAATGGGTGAAGGCAGCAGCCTGGGAAGTTTGGCAAACCTGGCGGGTTCGTTTCAATCGCTGGGCATGGACTCATCCATGATCAATCAATTTGTACCGGTGGTTTTAAAATACGTTCAAGGTCAAGGCGGTGCAGGTGCCATGAGTTTGTTGCAAAACGCTCTTTATTAAGCGCCCCCGGACTTGAGCTTGATTTCGATCAATTATTAGGTTTTTGAATATGACTTCCAACGCATTACCCATACATGATTACGCCCTGCTTGATGATGCAGAATGCGATGTTCGCATCCAAGCAGCCAAAGCCAAACTCGGCAAACGCTGCATCGTGCTGGGGCATCATTATCAACGTGATGAAGTCTTTAAACACGCGGACATTTTTGGCGACTCGCTGAAACTATCACGAGAAGCGGCTCAGTCCGAAGCCGAATACATCGTATTTTGTGGCGTGCACTTCATGGCTGAAGTGGCCGACATTTTGTCGCGGCCGGAGCAAATAGCCATATTGCCCGATTTAGCCGCCGGATGCTCAATGGCCGACATGGCCAACAAAGTCAAAGTCCAACAATGTTGGGATGAACTAGCCAAGATTATCGACGTGGAAAATGCCGTCACACCGGTGACTTACATTAATTCCTCCGCCGATCTGAAAGCCTTTTGCGGTCAGCATGACGGCATCGTATGCACGTCATCTAATGCCGAAAAAATCTTGAATTGGAGCTTTGCCAAACGGGAAAAAGTGTTATTTTTTCCCGATCAGCATTTGGGGCGCAATACCGGCTATCGGATGGGCATTCCGCTGGAACACATGGTCACCTGGGATTTCAACAAACCCCAGGGTGGCCTGACCGAACAACAAATTCGCGATGCCAAAATCATTTTATGGAAAGGTTATTGCTCGGTACATCAGGCATTTCAACCGGAACAAATTGATGATTTCAAGAAACAATATCCCGAGACCTTGGTTATTTCACACCCAGAAGCCTGTTTTGAAGTCTGCCAGAAATCCGATTACATCGGCTCGACCGAGATGATCTTAAAAATTGTCCGGGAAGCGGAAGCTAATACCCGCTGGCTGGTCGCCACTGAGCTCAATCTGGTTAACCGACTGAATCAGGAATGCAAAAGCCAAGGCAAGAACGTGCACTTTATGGCACCGACTTTGAGCATGTGCTCCACCATGTTCCGCACCGATCCTCAACACCTGGCCTGGGTATTGGAAAATCTGGCTGCCGGTCATGTCGTTAATCAGGTTTCAGTTTCTGACGAACAAACCGTATTGGCCAAAATAGCCCTGAACAATATGTTGTTGGCATCCTGAACTGTTAACGTCGTTTTCTTAATGCTTTTTTGGCCGCTTTCTCTTCGCGAATGGCGGCCAGTTCTACCATCTCTGCTGCAATCATATCCGGGGTTTCCAGACTGATTTGACCTAGTGTTCCGGCTCTTAATTCGGTTAAAAACAATTTGGCGGCTTTATCCCAGTCCACCTGCTGCCCGCTTCTCAAGCAACCCCGTTTTTTACCAATGGCCTGCAACAAATCGGTTGCATCTAAGGGCAGTTCATCCAACTGGTAGCGTTGCTGTAATAGTTGTGGATAGGCTTTGCGCAAATAGTCCAGAGCAAACAAGGCAATATCATCGTGTTGAAAAGCGGTATCTTTGATGGCTCCAGTCACGGCCAGACGATATCCACTATGGCGATTTTCCACGTTAGGCCATAAAACCCCAGGCGTATCGGATAGCACAATATTGTTTTTCAAATTGATGCGCTGCTGCATTTTGGTTACCGCTGGTTCATTACCGGTTTTGGCTATGGTGCGTCCTGCCAAAACATTAATAATGGTTGACTTACCCACATTGGGAATCCCCATGATCATGGTGCGGATGACTTTATTGGCTTCAGTTTTCTCCGGTAACATTTTTCCGCACAAATCCATGATCTGTTTGATTTTTTCAGGGTGTTGCGTTGTCACCGCCAGGGTTTTAACCGCTTGCTCCAGTTCCATGTGAACTTGCCATTGTTGAGTGAGAACTGGATCGGCCAGATCAATTTTGCTCAATACACGAATGGTCGGTATATCGCCGCGTAAACTTGCCAACATCGGGTTTTGGCTACTAAATGGTATACGTGCATCCAATATTTCTATCAGTAAATCAATATTCGGCAAGGCCTGCTTGATCTCTTTGCTGGCCTTATGCATATGGCCGGGGTACCACTGGATCAACATTTCAACTTTCTCTTAATCACTAGAACTTTACTGAAACATGGGAGTGAATTTAAATTTCATCCGAAATATCTGATTTAAAAATCGTGTTCAGACAATTGGACATAGTAAGACATTCGAGTTTGACAACCGCAAACTATTTACTCTTCAACCTGACCATTAAAGATATTAGCAACTTCCAGCAGAGCCATATCTATGGTTTGGAGTCGCCGAAATTATGGCAATGGATAGTTTGAAGCATACTTTCCATGGCACTAGAGCCCGCTGCACTACGCATTAGGCATTTGCTTACCGGGGTAGTCGCTATTTTGCTAGTTTCGCCGGTTATAACGGATAAAAAAAATCTCGATGAAAATCGATAAACGCTTGAGCCGGAAGAGATTTTGAGAAAATATATCCCTGCACCTCATGGATATTGGCTTGTTTTAATGCATTCAGCTGTACTTCTGTTTCGATACCCTCAGCAATGAGGGTTAACCGCGAGGAGGTATTTTGCATTGCGCTGATATCTTGCAACCAATCCGGAAAAGGCGATTCGTCGGTAATTTGCGAAACCAGAGAACAATCCAGTTTGGCAATATGAAAATGGCAGCGAGCCAGTATAGCCAAATTTGCGCCACCATCCAGGGTCAAATCATCCAAGGCCACTCGCACCCCTAAACCCCATATATCATTGATTGCTTCAACCCCCATCAAGTCAGGTACGCCGCGTTCAGTGATTTCCAGAATCAACTGAGAAGCCAGATCGAGTAGTCCAGATTTTGAGGCTACATATTCCATACCGCCACGCCCAAGAATTTCCGGCGGTACATTGATGCTAATATGCGCATCTGGATTCGCCCGCAGCCAATCGCCCAATTCCATCGCCAAAGTATCGATCACCCAATAGGTGATTAAGCCGGAAAGCGGAGTATTTTCCGTAAAGGGAATAAATTCCAAAGGCGGTAAAACACCCTGCGGGGTTCGCCATCGAATCAATGCTTCTGCTCCCGTACATTTGCCCGTAATGAGTGAAACTGTAGGCAAGTATTCGAGGAAAAAATCCCCCTGAGCCAAACCGGAGCGGATATTATCGGCAGTGATCATCTAGGGAATTTGAAAAACAGAAAGTTACGAAAATAGATAAGTTTTAAAAAAACGTGCCTAGTTTAAAACAAGTGAGTTCATTTATTCAAAATAATTGCGCCAGTTCACAAAACGACAGACGTTGCTGAGATTTTGAATAACAAGGTGTTGCCGCTTTATGAAGGCAATCAATGTAATGGTCAACAAAGCAAAGTTTAATTTTTCAGACTAGGATACTCACCGATTTTTATAAAAATCACCGAATGCACAATGTTTGTTGTAGAGAAAATATTAAGACCAGCAATCGTTAAATTGGCAAATAGTGGGGGAGCGCATTAATTAAATATGCACCAGATTAGGACCTATGATGGCTGTAGACTGGACTGGTTAAACATTCTTTCCTGCAATAAATTCTTAAGGCTAGGAGTGCATTTTCCGCACACACCACCAGCGCCAGTGCACTGCATGACTGCTCGTCGTGTACATGCGCCCTGATCAATGGCTTTAGCAACCTGATTATCAGTGACCGCTTTACAAACACAAATATACATAACCACCTCAAAAGACTGACCGTATTTGAGATTAATGATAACAATTATCATTTAAAAGTAAAGTTTTTGGATAATTTATTTTCTGTTGCAACCAAATTGGTCAAAACCTGACAATCATTAGGAAATTCGCGGGATTGAGCTTAGTCTCTCATTGCAAAAACGCATTTATTCATGATTAAATACCCCGTTAAAATATTTCATCATTAATTTCAGAGCCCATGATGCAAGACTACCAAAGCCAAAAACCTATCGTGCTTGACATACTGGATGCCCATAAAACGATGCCGGGCAATTTGTTACCGATTCTTCACGGCATACAGGACACCCTGGGCTATATCCCTCCTTCTGCGATTGAAGACATTGCCAAAGCGCTTTATCTATCTAAGGCTGAGGTTCATGGGGTTATCAGTTTTTATCATTACTTCCGCACCACGCCGCCGGGCAAACATACGATCCGCATTTGCCGAGCAGAATCTTGCCAGGCCATGAATGGCAAAGCTTTGGAAAATCACGCCAAACAAACGTTGGGCATTGATTTTCATGAAACAACTTCTGATGAACATTTTTCCCTGGAAGCGGTCTACTGCCTCGGCAATTGCGCCTGCTCACCATCCATGACTATCGATGATGAAGTATATGGGCGTGTCACACCGGAAAAATTTGATCAACTGATAGCCGCATGCAAAGGTACTAAATAATGGTCCGTTTATTCATTTCTCGCGATTCAACCGCGCTTTCCCTAGGTGCTGACAAGGTTGCAAACGCCTTAAAACAACAGGCCAATAGCAAAGGCTTGAACATTGAAATCGTTCGTAATGGTTCCCGGGGTTTATTCTGGCTAGAGCCACTCGTTGAAGTCGAAACAGATCAAGGCCGAATGGCGTATGGCCCTGTGCAGGCTGAAGACATCGCATCATTGTTAGATAGCGGACTCTTGGAAGGCAAACAACACCCTTTATATTTGGGTGATATCGAAGAACATCCTTTCTTCAAAAACCAAAATCGTTTGACGTTTGCCCGCGTCGGCTTGACCGATCCCGTCGATATTAAAGACTACATCTCTCATGACGGCTACCGTGGCCTGAAAAACGCCTTAAATTTACAACCTGCCGACATCGTCAAGCATGTCACAGATTCCGGTCTGCGTGGGCGTGGCGGTGCTGCATTTCCGACCGGCATTAAGTGGAACACCGTTCTAAACGCACCGGCTGATCAAAAATATATTGTCTGTAATGCCGATGAAGGTGACTCAGGCACTTTCTCCGATCGGATGATTATGGAAGGCGACCCCTTTGTCTTAGTCGAAGGCATGACCATTGCCGGCTTGGCGGTGGGCGCTACTCAAGGCTATATTTATCTACGAATTGAATATCCTCACGCCAAGATTGCCCTCAATCAGGCTATTGAATCCGCTTATCAAAATGGCTATCTAGGTGAAAACATCCAGGGCAGCGGCAAGACATTTCATTTGGAAGTGCGTAGCGGCGCTGGTGCGTATGTCTGCGGCGAGGAAACTTCGCTACTGGAAAGTCTGGAAGGCAAACGCGGACTGGTTCGTTACAAACCACCGCTTCCTGCCATCGTGGGATTATTCGGCAAACCCACTATCGTTAATAACGTCATATCCTTAGCCTCCGTTCCTATCATTCTGGACAAAGGCGGTGACTATTATCGTGACTACGGAATGGGCCGCTCACGCGGCACACTGCCCTTACAACTTGCGGGCAACATCAAAAACGCGGGTCTGTTTGAAGTCGCATTCGGCATGACGTTGCGTGAACTCCTCTACGAATACGGTGGAGGCTCAGCCAGCGGCAGACCCATCCGCGCTGTTCAAGTTGGTGGCCCTTTGGGTGCCTATATGCCTGAAAACCAATTCGACACCCCGCTGGATTACGAAGCCTTTGCGGCGATTGGTGCAGTTCTGGGACACGGTGGTATGGTCGTTCACGACGACACCAGCAATTTAGCCAACATGGCCCGCTATGCGATGGAATTCTGCGTGGAAGAATCCTGTGGTAAATGTACACCGTGCCGGATAGGCTCGATTCGTGGCGTCGAAGTTATTGATCACATTATCGACAATGTCGACAAAACCAAAAACACCGAACTACTGCGCGACTTGTGCGACACCATGTTGTGCGGTTCTTTGTGCGCTATGGGCGGCATGACACCTTATCCGGTGTTAAGCGCGCTGAATCATTTCCCTGAAGACTTTGGCCTCGAAGCCGCCAAAGCCTGATCGATCAACCGGAGGTAGCTTATGTCTGCAAATAACGAAATCGATTACGGCACACCGATTAGTGCGTCCGAAACCCAAGTCACCCTGGAGATCGACGGCCACAAGGTGACTGTCAACGCGGGTAGTTCCGTGATGCGTGCGGCTGCCGAGGCTGGCATCAAAATTCCTAAACTCTGCGCTACCGACAGTCTCGATCCATTCGGATCCTGCCGGATGTGTCTGGTGCAAATTGACGGTGCACGCGGTTATCCTGCCTCTTGCACCACACCCGTTGCCGATGGCATGAAAGTGCACACCCAAAACGAAAAACTGGCAAAACTCAGAAAAGGTATTGCTGAACTCTACATTTCTGACCATCCACTGGATTGCCTAACTTGCTCAGCCAACGGCAACTGCGAGTTACAAGACACAGTTGGCGAAGTAGGTTTACGCGAAGTGCGCTATGGCTTCGAAGGCGAAAACCATCTCGATGCCGATAAAGACAACAGCAATCCTTATTTTAGTTTCGACCCATCCAAATGCATTGTCTGCTCAAGGTGTGTAAGGGCCTGTGAGGAAACTCAAGGCACATTCGCGCTAACCATCGGCGGTCGAGGCTTTGAATCACACGTTTCGCCAGGCATAGACCAGGCCTTCATGGATTCTGAGTGCGTTTCCTGTGGAGCCTGTGTACAAGCGTGTCCGACGGCGACACTGATGGAAAAATCAGTGATCGACCATGGAATGCCTGAACATAGCACCATCACTACTTGCGCCTATTGCGGCGTAGGCTGTTCGTTTAAAGCCGAAATGAAAGGCGAACAATTGGTGCGCATGGTGCCGGATAAAAACGGCCAAGCCAATCACGGCCACTCCTGTATCAAAGGCCGTTTCGCTTTTGGTTATGCAACTCATAAAGATCGCATTACCACACCGATGGTACGCGAAAAAATCACCGACCCTTGGCGCGAGGTCAGTTGGGAAGAAGCCATTCAATTTGCAGCCGACCGCTTTAAACAACTGCAAGCACAGTATGGAAAAGACTCCATCGGCGGCATCACTTCATCACGCTGCACCAACGAAGAAACATACTTGGTTCAAAAGCTGATTCGCGCCGGATTCGGAAACAACAACGTTGATACCTGCGCACGCGTTTGCCATTCGCCAACCGGTTATGGGTTGAAAGTCACCTTCGGTGAATCGTCCGGCACCCAAACATTCGACTCAGTCATGCAATCTGACGTGATTCTAGTCATCGGCGCCAATCCGACCGACGGTCATCCGGTGTTTGGCTCCCTGATGAAACGTCGTTTGCGCCAAGGTGCAAAACTGATCGTCGTCGATCCACGTAGTATTGATCTGGTCAGCAACAGCCCGCATATTAAAGCTGATTACCATCTAAAGCTACGCCCAGGTACCAATGTTGCGGTAGTTACTGCATTAGCGCATGTAATCGTGACTGAAGGCTTAGCGAATGAACAGTTTGCGCATGAACGCTGTGATGTTGAATCCTTCAACAAATGGAAAACTTTTGTTGCCCTGCCGCAAAACTCTCCCGAAGCAGTAGCTGAAATTTCCGGCGTCGACGCAGAGACCTTAAGAGCAGCTGCCAGACTGTATGCTACCGGTGGCAATGCTGCCATTTACTACGGATTGGGCGTTACCGAACACAGCCAAGGCTCAACCACAGTTATTGGTATCGCCAATTTAGCTATGGCAACCGGCAATATCGGTCGTGAAGGTGTCGGCGTAAATCCACTACGTGGACAGAACAACGTGCAAGGCTCCTGCGACATGGGTTCGTTCCCGCATGAATTTGTCGGCTATCGCCATGTCTCTGACGCACAAACCCGCGCTCAATTTGAAGCAGCATGGGGCGTGACCTTAGCAGCTGAACCGGGCTTGCGGATTCCCAACATGTTTGCAGCGGCCATTGACGGCAGCTTTAAAGGCTTGTACGTGCAAGGTGAAGACATTGCTCAATCCGACCCGGACATCAACCATGTTCACCATGCGTTACGGGAAATGGAATGCATCGTGGTTCAGGATATTTTCCTGAACGAAACAGCGAAATTTGCGCACGTATTCCTGCCCGGTTCTTCATTCCTGGAGAAAAACGGCACCTTTACCAACGCTGAGCGTCGTATCTCGCCTGTCCGCAAAGTTATGACACCACTGGCCGGCAAAGAAGACTGGGAAGTGACCCAGGATCTGGCTAACGCGCTCGGGCTGCCGATGAATTACAGCCATCCATCGGAAATCATGGATGAGATTGCCGCCCTCACCCCGCAATTTGCCGGGGTTAGTTACGCAAAAATTGATGAGCTAGGCAGCATTCAATGGCCTTGCAACGACGAAACGCCAAATGGTACGCCCATTATGCATGCTGAGGAATTTGTCCGTGGCAAAGGACGATTCATGCTGACCGAGTATGTGCCTACTGACGAACGAACCAGCAGCAAATACCCATTAATCCTGACTACGGGCCGTATCTTGTCGCAATACAACGTAGGCGCACAAACCCGCCGCACCGACAACGTAGCCTGGCATGATGAAGACCGTCTGGAAATCCATCCACATGATGCCGAAGTACTGGGCATAGTTGATGGCGACTGGGTTGGCGTTAAAAGCCGTACCGGCGAAACCGTATTGCATGCTGTGATTACCGACAGAATGCAGCCAGGCGTGGTCTACACCACTTTCCATTTCCCGCATTCCGGCGCCAACGTCATCACCACCGACAATTCGGACTGGGCAACCAACTGTCCCGAATACAAAGTGACTGCGGTGCATGTCGCCAAAGTCGCTCAACCTTCGGAATGGCAAAAGGATTATCGTAGTTTTTCTGATAATCAAATCTCGTTGTTGGAAAATCGCATCGTCGCCAGCGAATAGGTTTTCTGAATTTCATATGGATGCTATTAGTGAGCTAGGCTGGACCAGTTATCGAACAGGTCATTTTGATGTCTGGCGAGGCTTGGCTCACACACATAAGGAAGATACCGTAGCCGAAGAAGTGCCGGTGGTGTTGGTCTACAACACCCATCCTCATGTAGTAATGCTGACTACACCGCTGAACCTCGAGGATTTTGCGTTAGGATTTAGTCTGACCGAAGGCATCATTAAGTATCCTGCCGAGTTACAATCAATTCGTGTAGTACAACGCTCCAAAGGCGTCGAAGTCCGCATGACCATTCCCGAGCAACGTTGTGAAGGCATGGAGAACAAGGGCCGGAACATGACAGGCCGTACCGGCTGTGGATTATGTGGTGCTACCACCTTGGAACAGGCTATCAGACCACCACGCCCCGTCGGTAAAGGCTTGGTGCTGAACGCAGACGTTTTATGCGACGCGCTTAAAGACATGCCAAACAAACAATCGCTGAATCAACTAACCGGTGCCGTGCATGCTGCGGCCTGGCTGGATGCGGAAAAAGGCATCGTGGCTGTCAGAGAAGACGTAGGTCGGCACAACGCATTGGACAAATTGATAGGTGCTCTTGCCAAAACCAACTGCAATTTTGAAACCGGCTGGTTGTTGGTCACTAGCCGGGCCAGTTATGAAATGGTACAAAAAGCTGCCAGCGTCGGTATTACCTTGTTGGCGGCTATTTCCGCCCCCACCGGCCTGGCCATAAAATTAGCGGATGAATGCGGATTGACGCTGGTCGGTTTCGCCCGCAATGAAAACCACGTGATATATACCCATCCACATCGTTTACCACATCATCAAGAAGAATCGGTCGCATAATCTATGGATAATAGCAACATAATCAAAATGGCCAATAACATCGGCGCTTTTTTCAAATCAGAGCCCGATAGAGAATTAGCCATTCAAGGCGTAGAACAACATATCAGAAACTCCTGGGAGCCGCGGATGCGCAAACAGATTGTTTCCTACCTCAATGAAGGCGGCACTGATCTAATGGATATTGTCACAGAGGCAGTGAAAAGACTCGCCTGATCATGGCTTCAGATGTGGCCAAAACAGTGTTTTGGCCGCAAATTTGTTAAATTAATCACCACCGCCCTTCCTGACCATCATGCCTTTACTGGGGTTATAACCCAAAATCGCAGCTCCCATAAAGATGACAAATGCTGATGCGGTAAAAATCAGTGCTTGGCTATTAAACTGCTCGTATAAGGCAAAACGGATTAATTCTACCGCTTGAGAAAAGGGATTGTATTGAGCCAGATAATAAAGCACTTGGCTGGACTCTTTGATTTTCCATAACGGATAGAGCGCAGTAGACATGAAGAACAGCGGGAAGATGACAAAATTCATCACCCCGGCAAAATTCTCCAGTTGTTTAATGAAGGATGACAACAACAAACCCAACGCACCCAGCATCATGCCAACCAATAACAAAGCAGGCAATATCCAGAGATACCCCATCAGTGGCGCGCGAATATCGTATAACCAAGCAATCCCTAAAAAGGCATAGGCTTGTAAAACCGATACTGAAGTGCCTGCTATCAGTTTGCTGCATAACA
>Ga0172367_10008625_pt1 | contig 11350 bp, 2 predicted proteins | sample Lak10m_FD_114542 | JGI IMG/M metagenome (GOLD analysis project Ga0172367, IMG submission 114542) | Freshwater microbial communities from Kabuno Bay, South-Kivu, Congo - kab_022012_10m | ecosystem: Environmental > Aquatic > Freshwater > Lake | place: Democratic Republic of the Congo: South-Kivu...
CTTGGGAGCTTGTACGGTTGAGCGTGTTTATCCTGAAGATTCCCAGAAAGATGTTGCTAGAAATACTTCAATCATTATTACTTTTAAGGAGTCACTGTCTTTAAACAGTGTTTGCCGTAATGCGGCCGGAGAAGCTTGCGCTTGTGATCAAGCTTCTTGTAATCTTATCAATCCTGAGAATATCAGGATTTTTCGTAAAGATGTGGGCGATAACTGCGATATCTCTTCTTGTCCTGCGGATAACACCAATATCAGTTTGGCTTATATCAATGTTTCCAAAGACAGACAAACTTTTATTATTACCCCCGCCGAATTACTTGGTGGCGCCGATGGAAATGTTGATTATCAGGTTAAATTTACTAGTAGTATTTTAAAAGATAATGGTGATTCTATTTTTAAAAATTGTAATACTGATTGGTTTCAGTGGGGTTTTCAGGTTAGTAATAATTTAGATTTAACTCCTCCCCAAGTTTTAAAAGGTGGAATTTTTCCCTTGCCTGATAATGAAAAAGATTTAATTGGCCAATCGACGTCAGCTACTGCCGCTTCTGCCTCCATTCAGATTAATGCTTGTCCTAATATTTATCAAGCTCCCGCTATTTTGGGTGTTGTGCCCACAGCGGGGAATCAAAATGGCAGCGCTATTTTAGATCCTTCTTATCATCAAAATTTTTCCTCTTTAATTGTGGTCACGACGGCTTCTAATAATCAGGCCCAATTATTTGCCGGTCAGGATTTGTTGGGGGTTGCCAATTGGTCTGATAATCAAATAATTTTTCCCGGATTTTTTCAGCTAAACGTTGACGGTCATGAAGCCGGTAATGCTTGGCAAATAAATATACAGCCGGAAGTGTTGGCTGATAATATAGTGGTTGGCGGTGGGATGTATAATTTTTCTGATAATAATAATGGCAATAATATTCTTATCGCTAATTGCAACGATTTAAATGAAATTGCTCTGAATACTTATATAAAATTAAGCGGCCATCCTGATATTAATGTTGATTTAAACGGCGCTAAAATAATTTTAACTGCAAAAATAGCCGGTGAATCCGGAAATAACTTAAATTTAACAACCACCAATCAAAGCGCTATTGCTTTGCAGTCTTTTAGCGGCGGAGAAGATGCGGTTAAGGTTAGTGAAGTTAAGGATCGCCATGATAGTCCGATGAATTCCGTGGTTCAATTTAATTTTAATGAAGCCGTTAACCCAATGTTGGTTTCCGGCGACTCTGCTTCCGTGAGTCCGTATCTTAGGATTATTAATGCGGAATCTTCGGCTGGCAACGGCTCCGGCTGTACTCAAGATAGTGATTGCCTTTCTTATAAATGTTCAGAAGGTTTTTGTGTCGGAAATTATTTAGCGGGTAAATTTAATATCTCTAATGCTTATAAAACCGTTGAATTTACTTCTAATATAGAGTGCGGACAGAACGGTTGTGGCGAAAAGATTTATTGTTTGCCAGCTAACAGTCATTTGGCGGTTGAATTGATAGCGGCTAATTTAAAGACTTGTAACTCTGATTCTGATTGTGTAAATTTTCAACCTTTTTCTATTTGTTCTCCCTTTTCCGGTTATAAGACCTGCCAGGATTCTAATGGAAAAAATTATCCAGTTTCTAACATTAATCAGCTGGACGGGATAGTTGACGCTGCTTTTAATTCTCTGGATGGAAATCGCGATGTTTTTGCTGATGGTCCAATTGATTTTTATAATGAAAATAATGCTAGTAATATTGATTTAAAAGATAAATATCGCTGGTCTTTTTATGTTAATGATCAGATTTTATCTGATCCGCCGCAAATTTCTTTTGTTAAACCGGATAATAATGGCAACAGTGTTGACACCAAGGCCCCTATTCAAATCAATTTCAATACTTTGATGATGAACTCGAGTTTAAGTACTGGGGCAGTAATTATTAATAACGGGCAAAAAGATATTGAGCATCATTTAATAAATATTTTTAGCTCATCCCCCTCTCCTTTGGGTTATTGGGTGACAGCCGAAAATAGAGATATTTCTCCACTTGACGGTGAGCCTGATGTTACTTTTGCTTTTTTAAATCATACAGAAATGAATTCCTCGGTTACTTACAAGACTCAAGTCGGATCCGGGGTAAAAGATATTTATCAAAATTGTTTTAAACCGAGTTCTGGTCCTGGTTGTGTTGCTGATTCAAATAATCCTTCTTGTTGTTATGGTGTTCCGACCAATATTTTAGGTGAAGACGGTAATTGCCAATAAATTTGATTTTAAGCCGCAAGTTAAAATTATAAAATTATAAAATCATTTACGTGCTTTATCGGCGCTGATCCTTGGTGATTTTGTAATTTATAACCATTTTTTGTGTTTAGAAATAAAAAAATTATTAATTATTTTTTTGCATTTTTGCTTCTATTTGGGGCAAGTTTTGCCTTTGCCGGCTTAGCCGGGGCGCAAATAGACGTCGGTGTTAATGAGATAACTAACGATATCGCTTTAAGTGCTACTGATCCCAGGGTTACCACCGCTCGCGTTATTAATATAGTCATGTTGGTTTTAGGAATTTTGGCTGTTGGCTTAATTATTTATGCCGGCTTTGTTTGGATGACTTCGGCCGGTGAAGAGGAGAAGGTGGAAAAAGCAAAAAGAATTTTAAAAAATGGTGTTGTCGGTTTAGTAATTATTCTTTCCGCTTGGGGAATAGCATCTTTTATTTTAAGTCGTTTAATGGGCGCGACTAATGGTAATAATAATGGCGGTGCTTGTAATACCGGGCAATCTTTGTCGTGCGGTTGCGGCGGTTCAATGAGTTGCATTGATGGTTCTTGGGGTCCTTGCTTGGGTTCTGATTGCAGTAATGGCGGTGGTCCTGTCAGCTGCGATAGTAGTCCTCTTGGTGGCTGCCAAGCGGAAGATCAAATTTGTTCATCTGATAGCTTTTGCGATGTTGACACTTGCTCTTGTTTGCCAAAAGGAGAGTTAGGGGATGCTTGCGATGCTGATCTTAATACCCCTGTCTGTGAAGCTGACAATAATCAATGTGCTGAATATTTAACTTGCAGCCCGGATTCTTGTACTTGTTACGGCCCTCCGGTGATTACGGAAATCAGTCCTTTGGGCGGTTTTTGTAATGAAGATAATAATAAATCATGTTCTTCGGATTCTGATTGTTCCTTGGGTTGTAATTTAAGCGCTCCTAATGGCGCTAAAGACAATGTTATTACTATTAGCGGTGCTAATTTTGGTCAGTATGACCCTTTAAATAGTAAGGTTATTTTTAATACTGATGCGGTTGGCATAAATCCTAGTGTTATTAATCCCGAATGTATTGATTCTTGGACTAATGTCCAAATTATTATTGCTGTTCCCGATATGGCCGTTTCCGGGCCAATCCAGGTAATTACTGCCGATAATCAGAGTGATGCTACTAATGACGAAAAAGGCCCAGTAATTGATGATTTTGTTGCCAATAATATTATTCGTCCCGGTCTTTGCTTGTTAACTCCTGATTCTGGCTTATTGAGCCAAAAGCTAAATTACCGCGGTGTAAATTTGTATGGCGGCGAAGCCTATTTTGGTAATTATGAAAAAAATGTTCGAGGCTTGGCTTCTGATTTTATTAACCCCGCCGGCTTATCTGGTACAAGCACCGTGCCTAATATCAACAAAGGAAAAATAAGTAGTTTTGTAGTGGCTAGCATCGCTGGTAATAGTGAAAAGAGTAATTATGTAAAATTTGTAAAACAAGCCGAACCCAACGAGGGTCCTTATATAAGTTATTTTGAACCAGCCAGTGGTCGCGCCGGTCAATATGTCACTATTCATGGCTCTGGTTTTGGCGGCACCCGGGGTATTTCTCAGGTATTTTTTGGTGATATTGAAGCTGATTATGCTTTTCCGGAAGTCTGCTCTAATGCTGTCTGGCGCGATCATCAAATTATCGTTAAGGTGCCGGCTGATTTAAATGACGGCAATTATGAATTAAAAATTAAATTAAGTGATGTAGAAATTAATTCCCAAAATTCTAATCCGAATACTTTCGCGGTTGATTCTAATATTTCTTTAAAGACTAGTATTTGTAAAATTTCTCCTAGCAGAGGGCAAATAGGAACTCCGGTAGAAATCTGGGGGGAATATTTTGGGGAAAATAATAGTGATGCTTTAACACTTTTTTCCTATAATCGTTCAGTAAGCGGCCAGATTAGCCTTGATCAAGCTGCTCAAAAATTAAATCCCAGCGTTCCCGAAAATGCAGTTACTGGTTCGGTAAAAGTAGTAAAAAATGGCGAGTGGGGCAATGATGTCAATTTTGAAGTAGGAACCTGTGTCGATAATAGTGATTGTAATGGCGATGTTTGTTGTCCATCCGGAACTTACAAGCAGGGCCGCTGTTCAGCTTCTTTGGCTGCATGTTATATTGATATACCAAATTCGGTGTTTGAATGGAATTTTTCTACTGGTTTTAGCGGTGTTGGCACTGACCCAGAATTTGACAGTTGTCAGGGTATGGCTCAATCTTTAGGCGCTTGCCAAGTTGGCTCTTTTTGCCCTAATTCTCCGGGTTTATGTTCTCCTTATGCGGGCGGAGTTAAAGTTTTAGGATCTTGTGATGACAGCTGTGCTACCGTTTCGGCTTGCGTTGATTTAGCGGCGGGTAATTGCCAATATGACAGCCAATCAGATAAATGTTTTATTAGTAATAATACTTGTTCTCTTAATTCTAATTTTAATTATACTCTTGGCCAACAGAATTTTAGTGTTGTCAGGTCTTGCCAGCAATATCCTCAATTTGGCAATCAGGCTCATTGGGAAATAAAAACTGCAGCCTCTTGTCCCAGCAACTGGGTGCGCCTTGATGGCGGCCGCTGCGTCGATAGTGTCAGCAGCACCGAGTCTACCTGCTCTTTATGCCCCGGTGGTTTTAATTGTCAACAAATTAGCGGCGAGGGCCGGTGTGTTAGCCCGGAATTATGTCCGGGGAGCGCAAATTGTAACGGCACTTCTTGTATGGCCGACACTTCCGCTCGCTGTGATTGTTGTTGTGAAATTGGCCAAGATGCTCGCGATTGTTGTTCCCCTTTAACTTGTACCGGAACTTGCGGCAGCGATTCTACCGATGATAATACTGGTTTAGGTCAGTGTTCTGGTTGTCTTGTTGATACTGACGGTAATGATTTAATTTCTGAAAATGAACAATTATTATCAGACCAGGCTTGTAATTGTAGTACTCATTCTGGTAAATATTGCGACGTTTCTGTTCCTACCGGAGCTTGTGTTGATTGTAGTCGTTTGTCTGCCGAAGCTTGTATTGATCACAGCCAGTCTTGCTGCCTTGATTCTAAGGGCACGGCTACGCCGACGGATGATGTTTGCCGCGGCGGCAATGGTCAAGAAGTTAGCACCGATCCTACAAATCCTGATTTTGGTTATTGTGCTTATTTTGATTGTCAAAGTGCGTCTTCAACTCCTCCGGGCGACCCAAGTTTATGCGCTTCTTCAAGTCCCAAAGTATTCGGCCTTTTTAAGAGCGTAGATAGTTGTACAGATAATTGTTCTTCTAATCCGGGTGTTTCTTTTTGCAGCCAATTTGACGGAGATCTCGTTGGCTGTTCTGCCGCCAGCGGCTGTTGTTTTAATTTTAATGATCAAAAATGTAATGGTGGCGAGCAAATGTTAGGAGGTTACTGCGCTTATTATAATTGTCAGGCTGCTCCTAATAATAATCAATGTGACCCCAACCCCTCTCCTGTTGGTGATTACACTAGTCAGACCGATTGTAGCATTGGCTGCTCTCTCCCTCCTTTAGGCGGTCTTGGAAAAGATTGCCGTAATTTAAATAGCACTTCAACTCTTGATTGTAATCAATCCTTTTGTTCTTCTCCTTTTGCTTGCTTAACTGACACTGGCGGCTTAGGCTTACCCGGTGATTGTGGTTCTTGTTGCTGCCAAGTAGGTAATCCTAATTCTTGTGCCGGCATCGGCAATGGCAGTTTGGTTTGCCAGCCTAATCAGACTCCTTGCTCCGGGGAAGATCGAGGTTTATGTTGTGGTTGCAGCCAGGATGCTGATTGTGGCAATGCCGCAACTTTGGGCTGTGATTCGGGCACTTGCTGCCGCAATCGCCCCTCTGTAATAACTGATCAAGTTTTTCCTCTCCATGGTGACGCCAATATTTGTCGTAATGCCAGTATTAGAATCCCTTTTGATCAATTAATGGATTTTAATAGCGCCATGAATAATGTTTTATTGTTAGAAGAGCATGATTATAATAATGGCACTTGTCCGCCCGGAACTTTTTTAGCTTTCCTTGGCGATGGTTCAACTAAGCACTCATCTAATAATTGGTTGGCAAAAACTTATTATCAGATAAAAACAGCGTTTAATTCCGTTTTGGTTAATTTGGGTATTTATTCTTCTTCAGCTTTAGCAATTAGCGAGCCTAGCGATTCAAAGCTTTATTGTTCTATACCCGGAAATATTTCGGTTGTTAATAATGGTAATGGCAGCATAATTGAGTTCAGTCCTAGGAAAATATTAGCACCGGGAAGCAATTATTATGTTGTGGTTAAAGGGGATGAGGCTTTAGATAGTAATACTGGCGTTTTAAGTCAATGGCAGCTAGGTTTTAACGGCCAGGGATATCTGGATTTAAATTCTAATACTTATATTGAAGGAGAAAATATTAATTTTAATAATTTAACTTTTAAAAATTCTTATATATTTGGCTTTTCTACTCTGCCTCAGGAAAGTTCTAATGCGGGCATCTGTATGGTTGATTATGTTAAAACCGAGCCTTCATCTTATCTTTTCCAGAGCACCGATAATGATATCAATGAGGATGATTCTAATCCTCAAAGTAATAGTTTTGATACTAAAAACGATCGAGATAAGTTATTCATCGCTAATGCTTACAGCGCTGATGATCAGTTATTACATCCCAGCCCAGCCTACTATTGGGATTGGTCATGGGATATAGCCAAACCTAGCGTTGCCAGCCTGGTTGTTATTAATGGCCTGGCTTATAATCAGGCATTTGTGGCGGCCGCTAGCGGTGTTTCCGACGATTCAACTGTTCTTTCTTCTCAAATAGACATGAATCGTTTCTCAGCTCCTATTTGTAACGCCGACCCGTCTTGTGTTTGTGCTGAGCCTAATTGTTTAAATAATTGTTGCAATGCTTATAACGATGGTGATGGTTTAAGCACGGAAACGCCATTGTTTGTTTTCTTATGTCGCAATCCTTGGCCGGCGGTTAATCCATTTACTCTCAATTGGTCGCCATGGTACGACACTTGTTCTGGCGCTATCGGCAATTGTTCCAATTATAATTATAAATTCTATTATTGCCGCGATGCTGGTAATGAGGGTTTCGCGGATGATTTACCAGCGATGATTAACCCGGCGGTTATTAGAGGTTTAAGTTCTTCTTTAGTTTGCAGCGAGGGGCAAACACCTTGTTCCGATTTAGGCGCTAATTGCGGTGCTGATAAAAATTATGATGGTTTGGGCGATGGTTTCTGTATCTGGAATATTTTAAAGGAGTCTTATTTCTTTAAAGAAAAAACTCCTCAGATTGGTGCTATCACGGCGGCTATTGACCAGGGTAATGGCGATTCTGTGCAGTTGGAGTGGTATGGTAATTCAAATTTAATTTACAATTCCAATCCATCTTTAATGGGTAAGTATCGTTTGTATTACACTCCTTTATCTTCTGGCAATATGTCTTTTACTGATATTAAGCCTAATGATAATTATCTTGATGGCAGCGGTGTTGCAGTTTGCACACCCTCTTCTCCTTCGGCTGAAGAAAATTATTCCTGCCGTTATTTATTGTCAGGTTTGCAGGCAGGAGAAAGCTATCGTTTTAAGATTTCTGCTATTTCCTCATTCCAAGTAGAAAGCCCGTTATCTGATGAAAAAATAGCTTTAATTTCTGATACTTTGCCACCAAGTATTCCTCAGGGATTGTCAGTTACAATTATTAATGGTCAGCGTTTGCATTTTTTTTGGCAGGCGAATAATGACGATACTTTATTTTATCGCTTATATCACGGAGTTAACAGCGGTCAATATGGAGAATCTTATGATTCTGATGAAAAAATTGCAGAAATGGATTTAGACTTGCATCAATTTAATCCGGGAATACATTATTTTGCTTTATCAGCTTTAGACGCTTTTAATAATGAAAGTAATAAGTCGGCGCAAATAACTTTAGTCGTTCCTGCGCCTTAATAAATTTTATATGAGCAAGAAAAGCTATTTTTATGCTTTATTTATAGCCATTATCTTTTCTTTTCCTTCTTTAATTTGGGCGGCGGAATCAAATGTCGGCGATATGGTGACCCAGAATGTGGCAAGCTCGGTGCTTGATGGAGGGGAAGAGGACGCTATTGCTATTAGGGTTTTACCAAACCCTAATCATTATAGCGCTGCCCGTTGGTATAAAAGCCAGAATTTTTCCGGATCACCGCAATCTTTATTGGTTGATGGTTATGATGCTGTGCGTGATGGCCGCACCGTTTATGTTAACGCCGCTAATGTTAATTTGGCGACAAAAGAAATATATACCAATATTTATTTAATTTCCTATAATCAAAATCCTAATTTTAAAACTATTGATGTTTTAGGGCAGATAGTCAGTCATTGGCAGTTTAATAGCAATTTAAACACTAGCGGTAATTGTTACATTTCTACTTTATTGTGCGAGAATGACTCTGATTGTAGCAAAGGGCAGGTTTGTTTTGGTAAAACTGAAGCTCCCGGACGCTGCCGTCCTGATGTCAATCCTGCTTGTTATAAAGATTCTGATTGTTCGCAAGGTCTTTATTGTGACAGTTTGCGAGCAAAAGTTGCTCGCGATGTTAGGCGTTTAGGTGTATTGGGTGACTTAAGAGAGTCTTTGTCTGCTTTTAAAAATGCAAACAATAAATATCCAATATTGGAGGCCGGCACTTATTTGCCTTTAAACAGTGTTTCTGTTTGGCCGAGTTGGCAATCTTTATTATTGCCTCAACTTGGCTCCTCTCAATCTCTGCTTGACCCTATTAATCATCTTGGCCTCTGTGCCAATTACGATGCTGCTACTTGTTGGAATCAGGAGAATAGCTCATTTGCCGATCCTAATCTTCAGGATAATGTATTAGAACTTCCGGCTGGCAGCTACGCTTTTGTATATTCAGGCGATAAAAATGGTTCAAATTATACATTATGTGCGGCCATGGAAACTAAGAGTTTGGGTTATAATACAACAGAGGGGCAGCTGGCGGCTTCAGGTTGTGTTGATAGTGGTTCGGCCTACATTGGTTCTGGCCAAAATTTAAGTCCGGTTTTGATTTCTGCTAATCTTCAGGGCGAACAGGACAAAGAGTTTAATGGTTTTATTAAAGTAATTGATCCTGATGGCAATCCTCTGGATTGGTCTATTAATACTTCGGCTACAACTTGGACTAATTGGCGCAACAATAACCAAAATAATGTAGCACCGATAATGCTAGACACTTCCAATCCTAATCAGAAGAAGATATATGCACAAGCCGCTGGTGTTCCGGGTAATTATAATTTGACTTTGTCAGTAGTTGATGGTCAGGGCGGTTTATTGTCAACGGTCACCCCTATAAATATAGTTAATAAAGCTCCCTTAATTCAGTCTGACGACGTTTATTATTATCCAAGCACAGTTATTCCTTTAATTATTAATTTTAGCATTAGCGATAAGGATGCTCCCGTATCTTACACAATCTCAAAAGCGACCTGGAACTCCGGTCCTTATGATTTATTAGCTCCGGCTAACGCAACTTTTTTATCAGAAAGCCATAATCAAGTTGGTGATACTACTAATTACACTTTAAAATATAATTTACACACCACTAATAAATTTACGCATGACACGAACTTTGTTTACGTTATTACCGCTAAGGATAAATATAATAACGAGGCAACTCGTCAGATTAATATTAATATCAAAATAGACCCTCCCGTTTTAGATTTTAATTGCCCCACTTCTGTTCGTGTCGGTTATAGTTATTATTGTGGCCTTGGCTGGGCGCAGCAAGGGGACCACGAAATTGTTTATAGTGCGGTGACATCTTTGCCGTCGGGGTTAAGTATTGGCGAAGCTGCTAATACTGGCATTGGCGGTGAAATATTACAAAGCCGTCTGCGTCCTTGGCAGAAGATATTAGCCTGGTTCAGTTCTTGGCGATATTCGGCGGAAGCGGCTACAATAAATCAGGTTTATTACGCTTTGCAAGGGAAGCCTACGGTGGCCACTTCCTCGGTTTTAATCAGGATAAAGGCTGAAAATGAATTTGGCGCTGTTTCTGAGAGGGAATTCAATTTAAAAATAAATAATTATTGCGGTGACGGGGTGAGACAATCTCCAAATACCGAGGGTCGAGGCGGTTTTTATAATGATGGTCATGAAGATTGCGATGGAAATAGCGGTATTATTATTAATCGTTCGCAAATCCCCAATAGTAATTCTTCTTTACAATACGGTTGCACTACTAAGCCTAGTGTTAGTGTTCCTTATCCTATAATGAACAATCAATATTATTGCACTTATCTTTCCCCTGATGATCCTAGCGGCGGTGGTTATTGCGGCGATGGAATTTGCCAGGCTAATATTATATTAAATAATCAAACAATTCCTTGGGAAATCGGGGGTTTTTGCCCGGAAGATTGCACTTGTTCTGGCGCTAACCAGCAAGAAGTAGGAGGCGTTTGTACTTGTAATCAGGGTTGGTATGACTGCGATTTGAATACTCCCGGATGTGAAAGTAATACTACTTGTTCTGGCTGTACCGCTGATTATTATGAATGTAATAATCAATGTTATCCTCGCAGTAATACAATTAATTGCGGCCTTAATTCTACGAAATGTTATGCTGGTTCTGGTAATTCTTGCGAAGTTAGCTGTGCTTCCGGTTATTATAATTGTGATGGTTTGTATAATTGTGAAAGCACGGCTTGCTCTTGCCCCTCTGGTCAGCACTGGGAAGCTTCAGCTTGGCCTAACGGCAAATGTGTCGCCGATGCGCCCACTGGTTGTCCTAATGGTCAGTTGTCTTGCGGCAATAACTGCTACAATCCCAATTCACATCAGTGCTGTAATAATAATGTAGTTTGCGGTAAATACCAGTATTGCTGTAACAGTGGCAATCAAATCACGGTTTGCACTAATAATTATCTGTCTTGTTATTTGAGTACGGAAGGTGGTGGCGGGAGCTCTAATTGATAGTTGATATTTAAATAAACGAATTAACCCTGCGGTCTTGCCGCAGGGAGCAACTTAAGAGGGTTGCAGGGGGATATCCCCCTGCACGCGAAGCGAGTTAAAGTGGTATAATGTTGGTATTATGACTAACA
>Ga0172367_10008626_pt1 | contig 11349 bp, 13 predicted proteins | sample Lak10m_FD_114542 | JGI IMG/M metagenome (GOLD analysis project Ga0172367, IMG submission 114542) | Freshwater microbial communities from Kabuno Bay, South-Kivu, Congo - kab_022012_10m | ecosystem: Environmental > Aquatic > Freshwater > Lake | place: Democratic Republic of the Congo: South-Kivu...
CAATTTTTTACCACAACAAAGACAATTCATTTTATAATATTCCTAAAGAAAAAAATATTATAAAATAACCAAAATAAAAGTAGTTAAAACACTTTGTAATCCATATTTAACTATGATAAACTTAATAAACCGAGACCAATAATAATTTACTACACGATTAATAATGTCATCAATGATTAACTCATAGTTTGCTTTTGAACCAGTTCCAACCAATAGATAATACTTTGGTAGATAAAGGTATAACTTCAATGAGAGCATTATCAAAGAAAAACTGACATTGTTGACTGATGTATTCTTTTTCTTGATGTGAGAGTGATAAATAAATATCCTCAATGATTTCAACGACGAATGCTTTTTTATCAACACCAGCATGTTTCTTAATACAATTTTCAACACAATTACAAACCATTAATATTAACTCAGGTTCAAGTATTCCATTTTGTCTCAATTGTGTATGGTTGTGAATTGACATAACTTTTTCCTTAATTGCGAGTTTAATCTTTTGTCGTTTTTCTCTTTTTTTTAAAGAGTTTTTGTGTTTAATGTAACAGAGATTATCCGCCATATAAATATTGTGAGAAAATAATTTAACAAATATCATCAAGTGGGGTTAATTCCAAAACTAAATGCCATACAGTATTGAGAGTATTATCATTAATGACAGCATCCATTTGAACGTCATATTCATTTAATAATCTAAAATTAATTACTCTTCCATTAAGGTTCTCAATATTGAATACTTCACCACTTCTCATTGGACAATCAGGTGAGTAAGTTGTGATGATATTGAAAATTTTATTTCCACTTCTTCCTCCATTATTTATGAAGTTATCGCTGACTAATTGAAGATAATGACTATCACCCGGTGTCATATAACCGACAACAAGTGAAGCAGTATTTATTGAAAAATTTAAAACACGACACCTAAATTCTTTAACACCGATTGGAAGATTTCCTAAAAAGATATTACAATTTGAAGCACTATTTGGATTTGATACATCGTCGCGACTTGAAATAATATAAGTGAAAGACATTATATAATATTTGATGAAAAAAATATTATATTATATTTCTTAATGAATTTATTTGACAACTCTTGTCATTCCATTTTCAAATAGTATCACTTGGTCGTAAAGAGCATAAATATCAAAACGAACATTCACATCAGCACCAATAGCAGTCGCCAAAAAATCAATATTCCAAAAAATGTCACTATTTCGTGTATCCATTCCAGAAAATATTCTGTCTTTGTCAGCATTAGCGTATGTTTCAACGTCAAAACCAAGAGCAAAGCACATTGAACGAGTGGTTACATCTCCTGCTGAGGCAGTTTCAGCATTAGCAACTGGTGTAATCGCATTATAATTGTACCAGTTAATACTTGGTTCGTGATTGATATCAGATAATGAACCAATTGCTTTAAGTAATTCCGAGTAATGTTCTACCATAGTATTTGGTGCTTTTGCCGGCAACAATTGACTACCAATTCTAACGCGCCATTGATTAATATTAAAGTGAGTGGATGAATATGGAAAAAATGTTAATGCCCCATCAGCGTGACGTCTTGGAATACAAAATAATGATTTTAGTGAAGCATATTTCGCAGCTACTGGAATTGTCAAACTTGTTGAAGAAGCGCTCGCAACTGTTCCTGAATAATTAATATTTGAATAATTTTGAATCACATATTGTAAAGGTTGTCCTCCTTGTGAAGCACGAATTGTTGCGATTGCTTCATCAGATAATTCAATAAAAGTTCCAACAAATTCAACGTTAGATATGGTGAAGTTATTTCCAGCTGCCAAACCAGCAGCAACACATAAAAATTTTAATGCTGATGATACGAAAGTAACTTCTAAACTCAATGGAGCACTTGTCATTTCAAAAAGTGGAATGTATTTTCCAGCGGACATAGACCCAACATAAGACATCAAATTAAGTGCGTATGTTCTGGTTGGAACAACACCTCCAATAGCAGTTGTAGCATATGTTTGATTTAATCTTTCACCAGCAGTAGTTAATAAAACTTCGTTTGTAGTTCCATTTACAAATTGACCTGGGGCTGTTCCGGCTAAAACATTTTGTTTTCCGCTAAATCCATCACTTGTTTGTTGTAATGCCATCATTTCGGCGACGATTGCCCCATAATTATCTAAATCTTGTATTTCAGTTGAACCATGAACTACTCTAACTCTTTGAATAGCTCCGTGAGCTCCGCATTTATCAAGCCGAATATAAGGGACAGCTGCTGCCCCCGCAGTCACACCTCCAATGTCAAATTTTAAAAAACTTTCTGATGGAACTAATACAGTATTTGGTGATGTGGGAATGTTAATTCTACATTTAGTATTTGGTCCATAATTTCCAGTACCATTTTCTGGTTGAACTGTTGTTGTATATTGACGAGCAGGGGCACTTTCCACCTTATTCATATATTGTAAATTTTTAGGCAACATCTTATATATTATTCATTAGAAAAAAAAATTGAATTAATTAAATAAAAGTTTGTGCTTGTTTTTGTAATTCTTCATTTTGTGCTGAAACTTTTTTCCTTAAATTATTCTTTTCTAAAAGAGCATTTTGTTTGGCATTTTCAATTTGTTTAGCCACTTGGTCTCTTTTATTATCAAGTTTTTCAGCCCCTTTTGCTAAAGCCTTAGTTGCCCCCATTGCTACCCCTGCCCCTGGAACTCCAACCATTGCTAAATTTGATGCGACAGCATTTGCTATATTTGAACCAACCCTTAAAGCATCTGTAATTTTTCCACTTTTCTCAACGATTTTTTGTCCTAAATTTGCCGCTTTATTTATTGTATTTTCAGCGACATTATCAACACGATTGATAGTATTTTCAACTTTGTTAAAACCTCCATCAATCTTTTGTCCTATCTTATTCACAGTATTTTTTGTTTTGCGTCCTAAACTGTTAATACCTCGTATTAGTTTTTTTTCACCAAACATTATATATTATTTAAGAGAAAATAATATTTAATCAAGTTGGTAAAGTTCTCATTAATAGGTATAATCTATTTGTAATGTCATAGACCAATGACACCCATTTAAATCCAAAATGTCACCATCTTGGTCAGTTAATGCTACTTGAAAAATTGTAAAATTTTTAACATTGTTGACAGCAGATTTGACATTATTCATGTTCGCATAAGTAATAACAGAATTAGCGCCCGACGTCAAAGGAATTGATGCTAAAATATTACATAAATTTGGAGTAGAATTGTTAATATTATTCAAAGATAAATTATTTGATGTGATATAAATATTTCGTATTGTAAATAGATTGATAGAATTTATACTTGTTAATACTTGTGAAGTTGAATTATATAATTCATTTTCATCAAATCCTAAAATTTCCATACACGTAGATGAAGTTTTGAATTGAAAATTTGAAGTTGAATGAGTAAAAGTAAATGTATTGTTTAAATTTGAATAGGTGATCGTAAATCCAGTCATCACGGATGCTAAATAATTTTTAAGTGATGTTGCTGAATAATTTCCTTGTGGTATTTCAATTAAAATATCAACTCCACCATTCACACTATAAACTAATTTATTATTAAAATAATCTACATTGTAAAATGAGTAAGGAATAGATGCTGATTGAACTGATAAATGAATTTTAGCATTTCTTGGTAAAACAATTAAAGGTAAATTAAAAACACAATTAGATGTAAATCCTCCTAAATATTTATTCGCTGTTTTTGAATTCAAAAAAAGTTGTATTGTCTCTTGATTTCTCACTTTGCTCGTCATTCTTACTATCTGATGATAATATAATTTCCATCATTTCCTCATATGGCGTTTTTGCTTTTTTAGCCATTTTTTCAAACAATGTATCAAATCCAGAAAGATATTCAAATCCAGGTGGAAATTTATTTCTGAAAAATTCAAGAGATTTGTAAGTACTATTATATTGTAATTTATCCCAATCAACAACTGACTTAATTTGAAATGTTCCGGCATAATCAAATGCTTCACTATCAAGGTCAATATATATTGGGACTGCCGTCCCAGTAAAACCCTGCTTTATATCCATGTGTATTCTATTGAGAAAAAAACTCACCTTTCAATTTGTAATAAATTAAAATTTTTGTATATTTTGTTTTCTTTCGTGTCAATATCTAAATGTTGGTAAGGTTTATTAAAACAATAATCGTATAATTTAATTAAATCATTTCTTGACATATTTAACAATTCTTGATTAATGCTTTCCCACTCTTCATTATTATTTGGTTTAAAAATTGTCGCATTAGTTATTTGTTTTCTTAATATTTTTGGAAATAGAGTATATGATTGTAGTGTAAATATCCAACTACAATTTAAGTGCCTTGTCTTAACAATTGCTTTATTTATTTTTTGTGATAAATCTTTATCTTTCAAATCATTTGCGAAATCATCAATAATAATTAAACTGTGTTCAATAGGACAATTATTAGCAATCGCTTCTTCTTTCAGTGCTAATAATTCGTCATAAATTGTTTCTAATGTTTCTAATCCTAATTCGTGATAAACTTTATCGTGACAACTAAAAGGGTGTTTTTCAACTGACATAAATGATGATTGAGGTGTGAAGTAATAAATATTATCAAATTTAGAACGATAATATCTTGATGATTTAAACATACTTAACATTAAACTACTTTTTCCACTTCCACCAGCACCAATGAGAGCATAAACAAATCCATTTCGTCTCGGTAAATTATCATTAATTTTTGGAATATAAACATCCATTCTTTCTCTAATTGGGTTCATATTTGGTAAATCATTTGGTATTTCTGTAATAATCATTATATATTTATTTGAGATTTTATTTTCTCCGAAGAATATATAAAATGTCCGATATCTCCGAAAACGAAGCGATTGAAGAAAATTTAGAAGTTCCTTTAACAAAACAAAAAAAACCAAGAAGTCAAGCACAAATAGTAGCATTTGAAAAGGTTAAAGAGAAAAGACGACAAAACTTAGAAGCAAAGAAACAAGAAAAATTATTAAATTCAGCAAAATTATTAATCGAACAAGAAACTAAAAAAGCTGTTCCAAAGAAAAAAGCAAGACCTATAACCCCTGAACCAGAACCAGAATCTGAATCTGAAAGTGAAGAAGAGGTTATTGTTGTAAAAAAATCAAAACCAAAACCAAAACCAAAGAAACAAAAGAAAGTTAGAAAAATTATTATTGAAGAGAGTTCAAGTGAAGAAGAAGAAGAAGTGGAAGAAGAGCAAGAATATTATCGACAACCAATCCAATCAAGAAGACAAGGACAAATAATCAGACCTAATCCAAATGATATTTTCTGTTAATATATTATAATGCCTAATATATCAATAAACAAGAGTGATTTAGAAGATTTAGGAATATCGCTAAAAGATATTTTATTAGCGATTACAAAATCAAAGAATTCTAGTAGCGATGTAATTAAAATAAAAAAGAAAAAAGCAAGAAAAAATAAAAATAAAAAACAACCAAAACAATTCAAGCAACCAACATTTTCTCGCACAGGAGTCATTGGAGGTGTTGGTTCTTCATCTGTTCCGAATATTGTGACAAATGTTATTCCAAGTAATCCAACAACAATACCAGAAAAAGATAACCAAATAAATTATATTAAAAATCAAATTGAAGATTTTAAGCGAGATAATGAACTTAAATTATTAACTCAACAAAATCAATTAACAAACTTTCAAACTATGAACCATTTAGGTATGAGATTAATTTACAATAAACTTGAAAATCCTTTAACTAATATCACCACATCATCATTTAGAGAACCACAACCAGTGAGTAGAGATGATAGATTTGGAATTATGCCGACAAGCGATTTTTATGACGACACGGGTTCAGGTCGTTTTGAATTTATTGATGAAGAACAACCAACGGAACCAATTCTCACAGAAACAATTCCGACTGAAAATATGACACCGGCAGAGCAACCAATAGAACAACCAGTAGAACAACCAGTAGAACAACATGTAGAACAACCAGTAGAACAACCAGTAGAACAACCTGTAGAACAACCAACAGCAGTAAATGAACCTTTATCATTTGAAACCGCATTGGAACAAGAAATTCAGAAAGAGGAAAAGAGAAGAGGTCGCCCAAAAGGAAGTAAAAATAAACCAAAAAATCCACTCACACAAGAAGCAATTTCACAAGATATGGAATTACCAAATACAAGAAGTTCAAGAATTGACATGACAAATCCTGATATGATTACGCCACATAGGTTCGCAAAAGAAAATGTAAAAAAACAAGAAATGATTAGCAGTTTTTTCTCACCAAGAAAAATTGTTAGTCAAGAGCCAGTCCATTTAACTCCAGCAGGTGTCCATGTACCTACTCCTCCAAATAAAAGTAAGCCGTCAAAATTAAGGCGAGCAAGGTCAGAACCGCTTGTCTTTGGTTAAGTTTTTATTCTCAGGTAATATTAAAGAATATGTCAATAGTGAATAATTCTAATTTTAATATGCCTTCATTGAATGGACTTGTAGATATTAACGCTGATAATGTGAATTCTACAACAATAGTGAGCGACGAAATCAATAGCAAAAATGTAGACACTGAAACATTGTTTGTTGATGGATTGAATTTAGGAGAACAAGTAAATATCAATGCTCAAAAATTAACAGCAATAACATACACAGCAACGCCAACACCATTAACGACAATATCAAGCGATGTGAGTATTCCAAATGGTGGAATGGATTTGACAGGAACTATGATAATTAGAGGGTCATCTGACCCGTCAAATAATAATATGAGTCTGTATTATGACCCAGCATATTTCGGGTTTCGTTTCAAAAATAATAGACCAGGGGCTTATATGTATTTCAGTGTGTTAGACAACTATGGAAATCTCAAAAATTTTCAATTTAATTACTCACAGACATACTCAAATATTCCTATGTATGTAGATAATTGGTTAAATGTTTCGTATAATAATGATTTAACATTTGGTGATAATAATTCTTCGAATTGGTATGGTTCTCGTGCTAAATTTATTCCTTCTTCTTCCCCAACTGCTGGTTTTGTTTTTTATACAAAAGGATTCAATAACAATACTGCGTATTATACTAATTTCACACACAACAACTTGAGTAATGTCGAGACGCCAACATTTAGAATGAATTACGGAAATATTTGGAGTTTAGTGAAGCATACGTTTGAAATGGACGCATCAATGAATTCCAATTTATCAGTTGCTGGAACTTCAACTTTAAAACAAATATCAGGAACTACTTTAAATATAACTGGAACAAGCAATTTCGGAAATACAATTACTGCTGACAGTTTAAGTGTCTATAATGGAACAAATTTAAATGGAAATTTGAATGCGATTTCAACAAGTAATTTCATAGGACAAGCAACATTTTCAAGTAATTTGATAGCAAATGCGAATATTCATGCGAATACATTTGATTGTAGTAATAACGCAATATTTAATGGTGCTGTTACCTGTAATAACTCACTTTCTTCTGGTGCTTTAACTTGTACTAATTTAACAGCAACTTCTAATATTTTATGTTCTTCATTCAGAACAACTGGTAACGCACAAATTGATGGTAATTTAACTGTAAATGGTTTTATACATAATATAGCTGGATTAATCACATTCACTGGTCCTATGTCGACGTATAGCATAACGTCATCAAGTAGAATAATCCAGACTTCATCACTAGCCACAGATAATAAAATTACACAAACACGAATATCGGGAGATACTACTGGTAACGCAAATATATTGAAATATACTCAAGTGAGATTTAATTCAAATTCAGCTTTAGGCACATCGAGTGCTGGAATTCAGGTCATTGATGATTTTAATGGTGCTCAACTTGTTTTCATTCCTAATAGTGGGTCAGGGTCATATAATAATATGGTTAATAAAAATGATAGAATAATAGCATCTATTTATGGAGATGGGTCGCCAAGTTGTCTCGACCTAATATCATATGGGGCATCAGCAAAGCACGGAATTAAAATTTTTCATGATAGTTCTTCAAATTCTACTGTAAGTATGTTGGAAGGAAATTACAATTTTAAAGTGAATAATTTAACTGGTGTAACTGCGTCATCAGGAGTCACATCATCAGCAACTGGTGAATTCAATATAGTAAATTCAGCAGGAAGAGGATTACAATTAAATTCAAATTCTACAGCAAGTGCCACAAATAATTTGGTAGCACTAAACGACAGCGTGATAACAACGCAAACTCAAAATAATTCATCACTCGTAATAACTAACTATGGAACTGTAAAATCTGGATTAAAAATATCAACCACAGCATCTACTAATGCTAATGTAGGATTATATTGTAAAAATTCTTATCTCAAAATGAGCGCATCAGCAGTAGTAGAAAGCATGGATTTTGCTTCAGAGATAATAACACACACTACTACTAGTGGATATAGTTTGAGTAGTCCAGAAGTAACATTACAAACTACAAACGATTCGTATCCTTGTAAATATAGAGCATTAAATCACGAATTTTCATCCAAAAATGGAGGTGATGGATGTACTGTCAATATACGGGGAAATTTATCACTAGCTAGAAGCGACAGTTCATATAATTATATCACTTCGAGCAATAATATCGTTCTTTCAACGACTAGCGGACAAAGTAATAATTATTGGGCTTCAACTCATAATTTTAGAACAATTGACGCCTCTGGAATGGTAGATTTATCAGGAAATACAGTAATTAGCATAAGAGGTAATGTTACTTTACATGGGTCTGGTAATTTAACTTTTCCTAACAGTTCAATTCAAAATACAGCATTTACTAACGCCAACAGTGATAAATTAAATGCTATTGGAACTATCGTTTCATCTACATTAAATGCTACAGCAACTTTGACAACTAATACTATTTTTGATTGTGGTTCGATATCACTGACTGCTGGGACGTGGTCTGTATCAGTTAATTGCTGTGTAGCAGTTATTGTAGGAACTACGACAGTGGGAGAATTACTCGCTGGATATTCTAAATCATCATCAGGATTAAGTCAATCCACAAATTTATCGATAATAAACGCAGGAAATTTTACATATAATAATGGTAATCAATGGTGTTTAACTTCAACAAACACAATAGTTGTGTCAAGCACTACAACTTATTACATGATTTTACGATGTCTCTTTGGAACCGCTAGTAGACTACAGTTTGTTTCAACAAATTCAGCATTTCAAGCAACAAGAATTGCCTAATAATTTTCTAATCTAATAATATAATGCCAACCTTATTACAGATTGAACCATCACAACTGATACGAATTATCACCAAAATTCAGATTCATGTCATCCATATGGATTTAAATTTATCGGCAACTATTCAAGTTTTAGCATATTCAGAAGAAAATGAATTATTAGTTTCTCATATATTCGAATTGAACTTGCCTGAATATGACTCTTGGCACGATGACGATTGGTTAGTCGATTATGTTTGCCAAAAGTATGGTTTCACTTTAGCAACCCCATATGTTGCCCAAAATAATAATCTAATCTAGATATATAAATGGAAAAAGCAGTTGGTTCGAGGGCAGAAGTATTTCACGGAAATGCGAGACATACATCAGGAGGATTAACAAGAAACGAATTAAAATTAAATAAAAGAGGTGAAATTGTTAGCATAAGAGCAAGTAATCGTGCCTCAAAAGAAAAAAGATTAGAAAAGGCAGGATATAAAACAAAAAAGGGAGAATTCAAACTCTTTAAGTAAATTTTTGGAAAATATATTTTAGGAAAAAAGAATATAAAGACAATGGACAAAGAAGAATTTGAGATATGGCAGAGATATTATTATTCTTCAAGAGGTTGGTAACCAATTCCGCTTGGTGTCGGGGTTTTACTGGGGCAGAGCCCCAATATAAATACTACTAAAAAGAATTTAAAGATTTTTTTATTAGTATATATTAAGGAAAATGACAAAAGCACAGAAGGAAGCTCAACAACGATGGCGTGAAAAACATCGCGAATATTATAATCAATATCAACTTGAATTGAGTAATAAATATTATCAAGAAAATAAAGATAAAGTCCTTGAATACAAAAAGAAAAAATATTTAACTGATAAAGAATGTAAAATATTTAGGAATATTTTGTTGGAAGAATAAATTTTTGAAATTTTCTGATTTTTAGGAAAATCTCAAAAACTTTAGGAAAAAAAATTGAAAGTTTTTTTTAAATTTAGGAAATTAATATTTTAAAAAAGAACTTAAAGATTTATTTTCTTTAGTATATATATAAAATGTCGGAAGTCAAGAGAACCAAGAAAGATACCTTTGCCCCATTCTTAAAATTGATGAGAAACCAAGATAAGAAACATAAGACCAGTTTTGTTCCAAAAGGATTAAATGTAAATTCCAGCAAGAGAGATTTAGAAACTTTTTATAACGCTATGTCAGCGTCGTTTTCTTTGAAAGAACTTATGAGTGAAACATCTCACAGTAACTTTTTATCAAATCTTCAACGCCAACGAAGAGAAGAACTTTCAACTTTACCAAAAAATACAACATTACCAGAAAGATTTAAGACTGTATTGGGAAATATGTTATTACCCAAAGAATTTCAGTCTATTAAAACTGAATACAGAATTTTGATGACACACGAATATCAAAAAGAATATAAAGATAAAGGAAAGCCATCGGGAAGAATTGATTATGAAACTAATCGCCATATTGAAATCATTTCAGCCAGAGGACTTGACGAATTATACCATCTTTTCAACGCAAGTTATGGAACACTTGCTATGAGTTTTGAGGATAGTGAAGCAATTTGGACTTGTCTAAGTGCTACATATGAAATTCTTGATTTTGAGAGATGGAATAAAATTGCTCGTGATGAAACACTCCAATTTATGAGAGCAGGACACATCATTATCGCAAAAACTTGGCTTCAATATGCCCAAAATGTGAGTGAGAAAGCATATGATTTAACTGATGGAAAATGTGTATATCATCAACTTAGTCATATTTTAAATCATCCACCATCTGGTAATCCACAACAATTTATCGGACATCGTGGAAAAGGTGTAAAAACCAATCCAGAAGGATTGTATGACTTTTTCAGAAAAATTGCTTACAATAACCCAGCATATCAAAATTTTACAATGGAATCGGGTGTTTCAACTGAGATGGTAATTGAATTGTGTAAAACATTGGGACGTAGTTGTTATGCTTACAATGGTGATAACAAATGTTTTGCGAAATATGTTCATCATAATAAAAACTATTGTCCTATCGCATTTTATAAATATAACGGACATATGTTTCTGATTGAAGATAAAGATGCTTTCAAGAGTATTGCTGAAAGTAATAAACAAGGTGCTAATAGAATTA
>Ga0172367_10008631_pt1 | contig 11342 bp, 5 predicted proteins | sample Lak10m_FD_114542 | JGI IMG/M metagenome (GOLD analysis project Ga0172367, IMG submission 114542) | Freshwater microbial communities from Kabuno Bay, South-Kivu, Congo - kab_022012_10m | ecosystem: Environmental > Aquatic > Freshwater > Lake | place: Democratic Republic of the Congo: South-Kivu...
AGCGTATTGGGCCGATAATGATTTTCTTTGGCATACGCATTTACAAGGTCTTTAGTCAACTGACTAATATCCGGATGATTTTTAAGCGCACGCGAAACGGTGGAGGGAGAAATATTGAGCGCTCTAGCAATGTCTTTGATAGTTATAGGTGCTTTTGGTACCATAACATAAAAATTTATTAGTATTTAATGGCAAACATAAACATTTTCAAACTCATTTTTGTTATAAAAATCTTACCACATCCTTGAGTCTAAAAACTGAAATACAAAGGTATAACAGAAAATTCAAATACGAAATTTTTTAATATAAAAAACGCAAACCGTACCGCAAACGATTGCACTCAAAAAATCACATAATTATTCATTCTTATCAATGACGAATGTTACAAATCAGATAACTTTGCCGCTGTTATAATTCATGTTAAAATTGCAAAGCATTTATGCTGATTAACAAGAACTTTAACAATAGGTTTAATTCAACAAACAAACTTTAAATTTAACGATGCATGAAGCGAACAAACTTTAAGCAAAATTGGAAAGCATCACTTACCTGTATTCTATTTCTTTCGTTCGGACTAATTGCTAATGCGCAAAAACTGAACATTGCCGGGGTAGTAAAAGATGCACAAACCGGCGATCCTATTATTGGCGCCAACATTCTCGAAAAGGGAACAAACAATGGAACCATTACCAACTTCGATGGCGAATTTACATTAACCGTAGCAGCAAACGCAACCCTTGTAGTAAAATACGTTGGTTACACAGCTATCGAAATGGCAGTTGGTAACAAAACCAACCTTGTTATTCAACTCAAAGAAGATGCGATAGCATTGGGCGAAGTGGTAGCGATAGGGTATGGTGTTCAGAAAAAAACTGACAAAACAGGTGCAGTTGCCAATGTAAAAGCCGAAGATCTGGGTAAAGGCGTACTTACTGACGCTATACAGGGACTTCAGGGGAAAGCAGCCGGGGTATTAATTACAAAAAAAGGAGGTGACCCCAATGGTGGCTTTTCAGTAAAAATACGTGGTGCAAGTGGCTTCGAAGCCGGAACTCAGCCCCTATATGTTATTGACGGTGTTCCGGGAGCAGATCCAACAACTGTTGCACCAGAAGATATTGAGAGCTACAATATTTTAAAGGATGCTGCATCTACTGCTATTTATGGTTCTCGCGGATCTAATGGTGTTATTATTATTACAACCAAAAAAGGAGATAAAGACAATGGTCAAATTCAATTTAGCACAACCTTATCAGTAGAACAGGTTGCAAATAAACTTAATTTTCTGACTGCTGACCAAATCCGCAAATACGTAACAGATAAAGGATTAACTGCAGGATTTATAGATGGTGGTAGTTCTACCGACTGGCAAAATGAAATTTTCAGAACCGGTTATTCTCAAAATTACAATCTAAGTGCTTCAGGTGGTAACGCAAAAAGTAATTACCATGCTTCACTTAGCCGCTCGGAGTGGATGGGAGTAATGAAAGGCACTTCAAAAGAACGTACAATTGGACGTATTAACCTGTTGCACAAAGGGTTGAATGAAAAGCTTACCCTCTCTGGAAGTATTGCCGGAACATTTGAGACAAATGATTACGAAAGTTATGATGGCTTTGGTAAAGCTGATATAATATATCATGCATACTCCCGAAACCCGACGGATCCTGTTTACAAAGCTGATGGTACAACTTTTTATCAATCCGAACGAGAATTCAATTATTCAAACCCATTGGCAGTAATAAGCGAAATACAAAACACCAGAGATGCTAAAAGGTTTTATGCAAATTTGAGAGCTGATTTAGAATTAGCGAAAGGACTTGTTTTGAGCGCGAATACGGGCTATACACGCAACGACAATGAAAATTTTTATTTTCAACCTCGGGAATCATGGATAACAACCACTAAAGGACTTGGTAGTCGTTCGTATGGAAATAGCTTTAATAAGCTTTTTGAAGGCACTTTAAACTACACAAAAGAATTTTCAGAGAACACTATAAACTTGCTTGCAGGATATTCGTATCAGGAAAACGGCTACGATGGTTTTTCGGCAAATGGCCGTGATGCATATACTGATTACTCACAGTCAAATCGTCTGCAAGGGTTATTGGATGTAAAAGCAGGTGACATATCATCGTACAAAGGTGACTCCAGATTGATTGGTTTTTTTGGTAGAGCACAATATAACTTTGCTTCAAAGTATTATGCTTCAGCCTCTTTACGCCGTGATGGTTCATCTCGATTTGGTGACAACAACAAGTGGGGTCTTTTCCCGACTGTAGCATTAGGTTGGAATATTGATCGCGAAAGCTTTATGGAACCTGTTGATTGGGTAGATCAGTTAAAACTAAGAGGTAGTTTCGGTGTTTCTGGGAATCAGGAAATCGGAGATTATCGTAGTAGAATTATGTATTATTCATCAGGTACAGGTATAAGCGTGGAAACAGGCGAGTCTGTCATTACATTTAGCCCTGCATGGAACCCGAACCCTGATTTGAAATGGGAGGAAACTTCTGAAACAAATATCGGTATTGACTTTGCAATTTTAAACTCACGCATTAATGGCTCTTTGGAAGTTTATTACAAAAGAACTAACGATTTGTTAGGTTCGTATTCCGTTCCGGTACCACCAAATTTAGCATCGAGAACATTTGCAAACTCCGGAAGTATGGAAAACAAAGGTATTGAGTTAAACCTTCAATACACAGCTATCGACACTAAAAATCTGAAATGGAAAACCAATTTAACAGCTTCGCACAACAAACAGCAAATGTTAGATTTAGGAGAATATGCTCCTCAGGATGGCGTTCGTAAAGAAGGTTGGTTAAGCGGACGCGGATTAATTGGTGATCAAAACTGGGTTACTGGCGTAATTGTAGGTCAACCATTGGGAGCATTTTATTTGCCGGTTTATGTAACAATGAATGACGGAAGATTCATATACAAATCGTCAACCGGAGGGTATACCGATGAGTTGGCATTGGCTAAACGTGAAATTGTAGGTAAAGCATCACCCGATTTAGAAATAGGTTGGTCAAACTCAATGACAATTTACAAAAACTGGACATTAGATTTCAGCTTCCGGTCGATGATTGGCAACGATGTATTTAATGCAACCCGTATGTTTTTTGATAACCCAACAAATCTACCATCGTTAAATGCTCTACCCGATGCATTAATGTGGGCTGATAAAGGTAGAAAAGATGGACCGAAAATATCGAGTTATTATGTTGAAGATGGTTCTTTTGTACGCTTAGATTATTTAACCTTAGGTTACAATTTAAATACATCAAAATATAACAAATGGATTAAAAATGCACGGATTTCATTAACAGTTAATAATCTGTTTATTATCACAGGTTATACAGGAGTAGATCCAGAAACCTACGTAGATGGAATGGCCTTCGGTATTGATCAATACAACGTTTATCCAAAGACTCGTTCAATTTCGCTTGGTATTAATTTAACACTTTAATGATAAATAAAGATGAAAAAGATTTTATATATAAGCATAATAACATTATTTACAATTAGCTGTACAGATTTATCAGAGAATGTGTATGATGGTTTGGACGCATCTGTATATCCTGAGAATCCAACTCAAGTAGCTAATTTAACCACAGATGCATACAAAAAGTTAGGCAATTTGATTGACGACGGAGGGGCATGGTTTTTAGCCCAGGAAATATCTTCTGACGAATTGTGTGCTCCTACACGTGGAAGCGATTGGGATGATGGCGGAAAATGGAGAATACTGCATCAACACGGCTGGGAATCTGGAGCTAATGATTTCGAAGGTGTAAATAATATGTGGTCGGCCATGTGGAGTGGAGTTACCACTTGTAACATGACTAAAGAGATGTTGGAACAGATGAATCAATCAGCAGCAATTAAGTCTAAAATAGCCGAATTAGTGGCGCTGAGGTCTTTTTTCTATTATATTATGATGGATAATTTTGGGAATGTACCTTATTTAACAACAGCCAAAAACGCGCCGGACAAACCACTCAAAATTTCGCGAGCTCAGATATTAGATAGCCTGACAACATCGCTTGAGGCATCTTTAAAAAATCTGGAGTTAAAGGATAGCAAATACATGGCTACACGCAATATGGCTTTTGCAATTTTGGCAAAGCTTTATTTGAATGCAGAAGTTTATTCAGGCACCCCACAGTGGGCTAAAGCTGAACAATATTGTGACAGTGTTATAAAAACCCGTTTTTATTCAATGTCGGAAAAAGCAACAGACCCATTTATTACAAACAATCAGAAAAATTCCGAAATTATTTTCTCAATACCATTTGACGAAGATGATTTTCAGGGCTTCAGATTGCACATGCGCACATTGCATTATCAAATGAATTTGAAGTTTGATATGCCTGTTGGCCCATGGAATGGATTTGCTGCTACAAAACTTCATTTTGACAGATATGAAGAGGGAGATTTAAGAAAAAACAGCTATTTTATTTACGGCAAACAATTTACTCCTGAAGGAAAGCAAATTGAAGATGGAACCACAAAAACGCCGTTAGATATAAATCCTGAAATACCTGCACTCAACCTTGATGCAACCTATACTCCAATTCAGGTGCGGATGTCGGGTGCACGTATTGGAAAATACGAGATTAAAATGGGAGCAAAAGAAAATCTGAGCAACGATTTTGTGTTATTCCGTATAACTGACATTTATTTAATGAAAGCAGAAGCGCAATTAAGACAAGGAAAATCAATTGACAGCGAGACTCTGGCTGCGATTAATAAAATACGTACCCGTGCCGGACTAACTGCTCATGCAACATGGGATTTGTCAAAAATAGAAATGGAACGAGCTTTGGAACTTTTCGTTGAAGGTCATCGTCGTCAGGATCAAATACGCTTTGGCAACTTCTTAAAGGCATGGTGGGAAAAACCTGCTACAACCAAAACAAACACATTCCCAATTCCAAAATGGGCAATAGATGCAAACTCGAATTTAGCTTTATAATCAAATAATTATCTTTTAATTCTAATAACAAAAAAAACAAACATCATGAAGAAGAATTTTTTTAAATTTATGTTTTTTGCTACTTTGGTAGCAATGAGTTCATTTACGTTTACCTCGTGTAAAACAGATGATCCTATTGAAGAAGAAATCGTTTTGGATGGTTTCTATATTTCAGGTGAAGCAAGTGCTTTTGCAACTGTAACTAAAGCTGGTCAGATGAAATCTACAACTGTTGAAAATGATAATAACAGTGCTCGTGTAGGTTTGAATGAAATGTATATTGCTTTAGAAGCAAACAAGTCATTTACAATTACTGAAGTTGCTGGTGCAACTAAAACTACCTACGGACCCGGAACAGGTTTTGCATCTGTAGAACAAGTTGCAGCTAACGATGAAATGGGCGCAGCTATTCAAAAAGGACAATATGCAGCCGGAGGTACATTTAAAGTACCAACAAGTGGTTTGTATCATATTGTAGTTGATAAACAAACAACAACAGTTGTAATTATGCCTGTTTCAAAATGGGCTATCATTGGTGGAGCTACTCCTCTTGGTTGGTCCGACAATGATTTAGCTTTGAAAGGTGCATTCAGCAAAGATTCAATGGTTTGGGAAGTTACTGATTTGACACTTCTTGCCGGTGATTTCAAATTCCGTCACTCAGGTGCATGGAAACAAACAATTGTTGCTGAGCCGGTAATTAAAGTGAACACAAACTTTGGTGGCACTTTGGCTGCTTTGGTACCTGGTGGTGCAAATATCCCGTTCCTGAATGCTGATAATGGTAAATATACCGTTAAAGCTAAATGGTCGAAAGACAAAGGTATGGAATTTTCTATGGTTAAAACAGGTACTGTTGTAGTTGCCGAATATCCTGAAAATCTTTACATTATCGGTGGAAGCATTGGCGGTTGGGATTGGACAGGTTCTTATATTGTAACAATGAATCCAGTTCACACGCATCCACATGCATTCTGGGCAATTATTTATGCTGATCCAAATGCAACTGATCCAGGATTCAAATTTGCTCCGGGAAAAGAATGGAAAAATGACTTTGGTAAAGCTGGAACTGCCGTTGATGGAGTATACAGCAAAGGTGGTGATAATATCATTGTCCCTGCAAAAGGATATTATATGGTTTACGTTGATTTGAAAGCTGAGAAAGTATCTGTTACTGAACCTACAGTTTATTTAATTGGCGATGCTATGAATGGCGTTTGGGATTATGCTCAGGCTGGTGGATTATTTACAGTAGATAATACTGCAAAAACTATCACTTCACCTGCAGCACTTAAAGCAGGAAACCTTCGCATGTATGCAACATGTCCATTATCGCAATTAGATACTCCAAAAGCTGATTGGTGGCAAATGGAATTCAACGTGATTAATGGTAAAATAGAATATCGTGGCAAAGGTGGTGATCAGGCTGCTGTACCTGTAACTGTTGGTCAGAAAGCAGTTTTGAATTTCTCAACAGGAGTGGCTTCTATACAATAAAAGTAATAATTCATAATTAATTTAAAGCGCAATCAGTTTGGTTGCGCTTTATTTTTTTGCATCTTGCAATCGTTTGCACTTAAAATCCGACCTATTCAATCACTTTAATATCCAATGAAAATAACAAAGGCATATCTTTGTGATTCATATTATTAAATTATCATAATCAAGTATTTAATGAAAAAAATCAGTCCTTATTTTTTGGTATTTATACTTCTCTTTGTTTTTGTATCGTGTAAAGAAGAAACTATTATTCCACCTGCACCAATAGTTGAGGGAGTGAATTTTGTACCTGCAGCTCCTGATGCCGATGGGGAATTAACCATAGTGTTTAAAGCGTCTTCAACTTCTGCACTTTATGGATATACCGGCGATGTATATGCGCATATAGGTGTAGTTACCGAGGGCACGTGGTATTATGTGCCAGCAGGTTGGACTGAAAATATTGATAAATGCAAAATGACGCCTGATGGCGAAAATGTATGGAAATTGAAGCTTTCGCCTTCGATTCGTCAGTGGTTTGGTTCGGGCGAAACAGCAGTAAATAAAATTGGCGTGGTTATTCGCAGTGCCGATAGTTCGAAAAAAGGAGTAAACGAAGATACTTTCGTAACTGTTACTGACAGTAAATACACAGGATTTAAACCTGCTACCATTAAAACCGGCACTTTACCTGCAGGTGTAAAAGAGGGAATAAACTTTGTAAACAATACTACCGTAACACTTGTATTAGCTGATAAAGATAAAAATGGTAGCCGAAAAGATTTTGCGCATGCAGTGGGCGATTTTAATAACTGGACATTGAGCAATACAGATAATTCGCAAATGTTCAGGGACGATGCAGCCGGTTGTTGGTGGATAACGCTTACCAATCTTGATGCCACTAAAGAATATGCTTTTCAGTATTATATGGGCACAAATGGAGGTGAAACCATTCGTTTAACCGATCCCTATTCCAAAAAGATTCTTGACCCGAATAATGATAAATACATTTCTTCGACAACATACAACCAATCCCTGGTATATCCGCAAGGTGCTGTAGGACTTGTTTCAGTATTTAAAATTCAGCAGGACAGCTACAATTGGCAAGTAACGAACTTCACTATGCCTCCCAAAGAAAACATGGTTATTTATGAATTGTTGCTTCGCGATTTCACGCAGGGTGGGAATATTAACGGTGCATTGCAACGATTGGATTACCTGAAAGATTTGGGCGTAACTGCCATTGAGTTGATGCCGATACAGGAATTTGATGGAAATAATAGCTGGGGTTACAATCCTACGCACTATTTTGCGCCCGACAAAGCGTATGGAACACCCGAAATGTACAAACAATTTATTGACGAATGCCACAAAAGAGGCATGGCTGTGATTTTGGATATGGTTTTCAATCAGGCCACTGGAAATTGTCCGTTTGTAAAAATGTATTGGGACGGCACGAAAAACCGTCCGTTACCAAACAATCCCTGGATGAACGAAACTGCTCCACATCCATATAGTGTTTTCGAAGATTTTAACCACTCCTATTCAGGCACTCGCAACTATTTCAAACAGGTTTTAAAGTATTGGATTACCGAATATAAAATTGACGGTTACCGTATGGACCTGACCAAAGGTCTCACACAAAACCAAAGCTCAGAATCCACAGCCAGCAATTACGATCAATCGCGCATCGATATTCTGACCGATTATTACAATGCAGCCAAAGAAACTAAACCTGATGTGCTATTTATTTTGGAGCATTTTTGTTCGAATAGTGAAGAAACGGAACTGGCTAATAAAGGAATGTATTTGTGGCGAAATGTAAATTTTGCTTATTCGCAAGCGGCAATGGGCTGGAATGATTCTGGAGGCTATGCCGACTTTTCGGGCATGTTTTACACGCCGAACCGTTGGGTGGGTTTTGCCGAAAGTCACGACGAAGAACGCAATTTCAATAAAGCTAAATTGTATGGAAATGGCGTTATAAAAACGGACTCCCTTGTACGTATCAATCGTGTTCCGTTAATTATGGCATTCAGTATGCTAACACAGGGACCAAAAATGATTTGGCAATTTGGCGAAATGGGCTACGACTATTCCATCAACGACTTTGGTGGTAGAACAAACCCAAAACCGTCGGCTTTTGGTTGGTTAAGTTTAACGCATCGCAAAAATGCTTACGATAAAAGTTCAAAAATAATCAACTTAAAAAAGAACTATCCAAATGCATTTATTTCAGGAACTTACACCAAAAATATCGGACAATCTGACTGGACGAATGGAAAACGCTTACTAATAGTTCACAATGATTTAAACTTAGTTGTACTTGGTAATTTCTTACCATCGGGAACACTATCAATGAAAGCGGACTTCCCGAAAACCGGCACCTGGTACGATTTGTTTACAGGCCAAAGTATAACAGTATCAAACACCGATATGAATATTGATGTTATAGGTGGAGAAGTGAAAATTTTTGTTGACAGAAAATAATCATAATCAATTAATCAAAATACGCATGAAAAAAATTACAATCATTTTATTAGCATTTTTTGCTGTAGGGCAATTTGTAGTTGCCAACGACCCAAAGGACGACATTATGTTGCAATCTTTTGGTTGGGACGAAGGCAATCAACCCAAAGTGAAGGCTGCCGGAAATTTATATAAGTACATTGAATCGAAAGCAAGCGAATGGAAAGCAGTTGGATTTGATATGATTTGGATGCCACCCCCAAGTCGTTCGTCGGGCGGAGTAGGTTATTTGCCAACCGAATTGCACAACTTTAATTCCGTACACGGAAGTGAAGTGGATCTTCGGGCAGCTACAGCGGCTCTTAAAGCTTATGGAATGCACCCGATTGCCGATGTGGTGGCTAATCACCGAAGTGGCACAAACGACTGGACAACTTTCACAAATCCTGCCTGGAGTTGCGCCACTATAACCTCAGGTGATGAAGCAAATACAGGTTGGGTAGCTTCGCGTGGACCAAAACCCTGTGGAGCAGCTGATACAGGCGAAGATTTTAATGGTGGTCGCGATCTCGACCATACCAATATTGAAACACGAAATGGTATTAAAACATACTTAACTAAACTAAAAGAACAGGGGTTTGAAGGTTGGCGCTGGGATATGACAAAAGGCTTTAGTGCAAGTTATGTAGGTGAATATAATACTGCAAGTACGCCCTATTTTTCAGTTGGTGAATATTGGGATGGTGACATATCAAAACTAAAAACATGGATAGATGGAACCGGTAAAAAATCGACTACCTTTGATTTTTCTCAATATTATTCCATGCAAAACGGATTAAGCGGCAACTATTCAGCCTTTGGTTCGGGAAGTTCAATGGCTGGTTTGGTAGGTCAATATGGATACTCAGACTATGCAGTAACTTTTGTTGATAACCACGATACCTTTGTGAAATCTGGTGCACCCGAAGGCGACAATATTATGAAAGGATATGCTTACATCCTTACACACCCGGGTATTCCTTGCGTTTTTATTCCGCATTATTATGGAGGTACCTATAAAAAAGATGGACAGACACGCACGTATATCAGTTACAAAGATAAAATTGACCCCTTAATGGCTGTGCGTAAAGCCAATCAAATAGATGCCTGGAGTTCAATACAGGTGGCAACTACCAGCGGAGTTTATGCTGCTTATATCAAAAAACGTTTCGAAGACGCATCGCCTGCAGTTGCTGTAAAAGTTGGTCAGGGCAGTTGGTCTCCCGAAGGCACGGGTTGGATATTAACTGCTTCGGGGACAGATTACGCTGTTTGGTCGAAAACACAAATTGTAGTTCCTCCAACACCAAGTATAGCTTCGGGCACATACCAGAGTGGTCAGAAATTAACAATAACTGCTCCGGCAGGTTACAGCATCAGATTTACCACCGATAGTAGTGAACCTACTGCAACTTCCACGCTGTATTCAGGCGATATTACCATACCTGATGGTACAACCACTTATAAAGTGGCAGCATTTTATAATGGTCAACGTTCAAATATTATTTCAAACACTTATGTTGTACAACAAAAAGCAACTTCAATTATAGTCCGCTTCAAAGCTCCTGCCACATGGACTTCCTGCAAAATTTATGTTTGGGAAGGACAAACCACACCTACTCCACTTGCTGGCACGTGGCCCGGAACTTCGGTTACAAAAGATGCTGATGGATTTTATATATACTCTATCAGTAATCACACTGCTTTTAGTGTGGGTATCGTATTTAATAACGCAAGTGGAGCATCAGCTACCGAGCAAACTATCGATTTATCCGCAAACAGCAATATTTGTTGGCAAGCCATTGGCAGCAATAGATATGCCGTTGAGGCGGTCAATTGTTCCGGTACTGGTATTGATACTCGATTTGAAAAGCAGATTAGTATTTATCCAAATCCGGTAAGCGATGTTTTGAAAATTAATTCAACAGAGCAATTACTCCGATTACGATTGTTTGATAATTTGGGCCGCAGCTATCAATTAAATACAAATAACGATAATTTGATTAATATTAGCTCAATAAAAGCAGGGATGTACTATTTGCAAATTGAGACCGTAAACGGTCGCAAACAAACTCACAAAATCATAAAAAACTAATTGGGTGTTTGTATGTTTTGGAAATACGTGTAGCGGGTTAAACTCCGTTACGCGTATTTTTTTGTAACTTTGCAACGGTGATGTGATGATGTGATGATGTGTAGATTTGATGATGTGATGATAAAGAACTTTACAAATTTTATAAACTAAAAAACATGTATATCTACGAATTAGAATTTAAAGTGCGCGATTACGAATGTGATATTCAGGGAGTTGTGAATAACTCGGTGTATCAAAACTATTTAGAGCATACCCGCCACGAGTTTTTGGAGGCAA
>Ga0172367_10008632_pt1 | contig 11342 bp, 9 predicted proteins | sample Lak10m_FD_114542 | JGI IMG/M metagenome (GOLD analysis project Ga0172367, IMG submission 114542) | Freshwater microbial communities from Kabuno Bay, South-Kivu, Congo - kab_022012_10m | ecosystem: Environmental > Aquatic > Freshwater > Lake | place: Democratic Republic of the Congo: South-Kivu...
AGCCGCTGGCGTGGTCGAGGGCGCTGTCGGGTAAGCCGGCTCGGTGGACGCCGGGCCGGTCAAGGCTTCCTGTACCAGCTGGCGCAAATTGCCCAGCACTTGGGTCATGGATTCCAGGGTTTCCGGTAACAGCGGGGTTTCGCCTTTGCGGGCCGGATTCAGGATGCTTTCCAGACCATGCGCCGTGCTTTCGATTTTCGACAATCCCAACATGCGTGCCGCGCCCTTGAGGCTGTGGGCTTCGCGGAATACCGTTTCCAGGAGAGTCTGATCGCTGCGATTTTTTTCCAGGCCCAGCAAACCGTCGTCGAGGCCGGCGAGATGTTCGGCGCTTTCCACCATGAATAACTGGCGCAGCTCGGGATCTTCAATCATCTGGAGCATCAGCAATGGCGCGCGGAGCGTTGGAGGTTCATGCCGGTGTTTGTCATCACACCAGCGCCTTCAGATTCTCGGCTGCGCTATTCAAATTCTGCACGCCGATTTTGGTTTGACCGATGCCGGCGACGGTCTCCTTGGCGCCGGAGGCAATGCTATTGGTAGCCTCGACCACCTGGGCAAACGCGGCGGATTGTTGCTTGGTGTTCAGCATCATCTGTTGGGCGTTTTCATTGACGCTGCTCGCCAGGCTGGCCAGGTTATTGAACAGTTCGGCGACTCTGCGCACCAGTTGCGTGACTTCGTTAACGGTGCGGGTGCCGTCCTCGGTGACCATGATCGACGAATTGGTGGCTTTCTGGATGTCGGCTACCAGCACCGCGGTCTGCTCGGCCGATTTTTTGCTTTGATCGGCCAGTTTGCGTATTTCACTGGCCACGACGGCAAAACCTTTACCGTGTTCACCGGCGCGGGCGGCTTCCACTGCGGCATTGAGCGCCAGCATGTTGATTTGTCCGGCCAAATCCTTCAGCAAGGTGGCGATGCTGCCGATTTGCCCGGATTGTTCGCCCAAATGCAGAATCTGGTCAGCCATGGCACCGATCTTGTCCTTGAGGCTGTTCATTGCCGCCACAGCTTGCTGGGTGGCTTCGCTGCCTTGCGCGGTTGCGCTGCTGGAGCGCTCGGCCAGTGCTGCCGAATTGGCCGCTTGCTCGGCCGATTGCCGCGACGAGGCGGACAGTTGGTCGATGGTGGCGGATGTTTCGTTGACCGCGGCCGATTGTTGGCTGGCGGTGCGCTCGTGTTCGGCGATGGTCGCGGCGATTTCGCTACTGGCGGCGGAAAGCTGAGTGGCGTTGGTGATGATATTTCGGCTTATTGTTGCTGTTAGCCAGTAGGCGGTGATCATCGAAAATAAGGATGAAATCAACACGAGTATGCCGGTAAAGGTTTCGGCGTTTTCGAGCTGGTCGCCAAAGCGTTTACTGGTATCCTCGGCATTGTGGGCAACGATTTTCTGCAGTGCGATGAACGCGGCATTGATAGGCTCATCCGCACCTCTGACGGCTTTATCCATGTCTTCGAGACTCGCTTTGCCTGCTCGCATCTTGGCCAGCAAGCTCATCTCCGCAACGTAAGCATCCGCGCCCTTATCGATCTCGTCGAGTAAGGCGCGCTCTTCCTTCGTCACATTGAGCGTGTTTCGATAATCGGCGGCGGCGCGCTTTAGTTCTGCGATATTCGCGGTAAAGAATTTTTCGTATTCTCCGCCGCGCAGCAGATAGTTTTTGAAGTTATGAGTAGCGTCGCCCAAAGTGCGGCTGCCGACGATAATGAGGTCTTTCTTGGCGATGTCGTTCTGTTCGAACTCATCCCATTGTGCATTCGTTTGCTGGAAAGTTGTAAAAGAATATGCGCCGATCACCACTAATACCAGGATGGCAACACCGTATCCCAAGCCTATCTTTACACTGAGTTTTAGATTGCTGAACATTGCTTTGTCCTCACGACATGCTACATACGGGTTGAAAGTATAGTCGCCAACGGCGTCAGTGCCGAAGCCGGCCGACGCTTGTTAGCGGTTCAAGTTTGCTCGCTATTTAGCGAAGCGCAAGCTTATCGAATGGTGATGGCTAAGGGATTAGCGGAGTTTAAGCTAAACGCTTTCGTTGACGATCCATTCTTCCCGTGCCAGGAGTGCGGGAAGATCCAATACCACCATCATACTGCCCAAGTAAGCCGCGGTGCCCTTGATTTCCGCACCGCGCTGGTCGCAAAGCGTCGCCGGCGGGGCCTGCAATTCCTCCGGCCGCAGGTAAACGACGTCATGCACTGCGTCGACTACAATGCCTACCAGCGCTTCGCCGAGGCGAGTGACGACAACCTTAGCAGGGCTCGGCGCGGTACGCTGCAGATTCAGCGCCGCATGCAAGTCGAGTAAGGTCAGTAAGTTGCCGCGCAAACTCGTAGCACCCAAGATATGCGGCGGGCAGCAAGGAATCGGGCAAGGATGCATGATGTCGCAAAACTCCTGTACCGTTGCCAATTCGATGCCGAAGTATTCACCGCCTAATTCTATGACCGCCAACGCCAGATGAGTGCCTTCCGCGTCGGCGATGGATTCCTGCAGCGCCTTGGCGCGCGCGCGGAAAACCCGGTGTTGTTCCGGGCTAGCCTCTGGACAAAAGCGTGGGGCAGGATGTGTATCGGAGACGGTGTCCTGCTCTGCTAGCGATACCAGCTGGCTTACATCCAGCACGCTGACGAGGTCGTCGCCAACCCGCACTTCACCGCTGACCAGATGAGCATGGCGCTGAGTCGCCTGATCGAATGCTGTTGGTGGATGTATCGCTTCGGGCGCGACCTCAATCAGTTCGCGAACCTCGCTGACGATCAGCCCCATCAATTGCCGATTCAGTTCCAGCACCACCACTTGGTCGTCGAGACGGTAGGGACGGCCAGGATGGCCGAAGCGCAGGTTAAGGTCGGTGACGGGAATGAATTGGTCGCGCAGGCTAAAGATGCCGGCGATGTAGTGCGGCGCTTCTTCTAGCGGACTGAGTTCCGGCAGCCACAGTGATTCGCGCACCAGCAGGGCATCCAGTGCGAAACGGGCGTCATCCAGATCGAAAATCAACAAAGGGCGAGTCGGAGACATGTCAGGGCCTGATTGGAAACCGCAATGCAAGATTCGCAAAAACCGGGCCGAGTTGAAGTAACGGGAGCCGGCCGTGCCGTTAATGGCCCGCTGAAATCCGCCGCATGAGCCATGCCGGCATCATACACCGCCAAACATCAGGGGAGTCAAGCTTGAACAGCTATTGACTGAGGAGGAATGCGCTGAAGCTGCTCAGCTTAGGCTGGTATGGCCGCGAACGGTTTAGTTCGTTATCGAATGCGCGGGGCGTTGCCGAAGGTTTTGGGCGGATTCGGTAAATTTAAGGGGTTTCGGCAGGTGAAGATGCAAACGTAGAGACGCAAAATTTTGCGTCTCTACAGCTTGGCGAGGGTTTCGGACTGCATTCGCAAATGCCCAGTGTGTCATGCGAAAGTCTGAGGACGCGCGATGGTGCCTAACTTGCCGTTTCGCAAATCGCTTTGAATTCCGGGATCCCGGCCGTCAAACGAATGCGCAAAAAATTCAACTGCCGTTGCAACTCGTCTTCGGCGTCGCCGACATTCTTGAAAACCTGAACCATTTTTTGGTCGTTCAATAATTCAGGGTAATGGGCGTCGAGAAGTTCGAGCACTTCGGCGTCGACGGCGCTGATGCCGCTCAATGCGGTTTCCATGCGTAGCAACATGGCATGTAATGCTTTTAGGTTTGCGGCCATAACAACTCTCAAATAGTCGGTGCATTGCGCTTATACGCAATGCACCCGATAAAGCCCTTAGGCGTAGGTCGGCTGGAACGCCTGTTCTGGATCGGCGACCGGCTCGTTTTTGACGCTATCCCAATAGGGCGACAATTTACGCAATTTGGCGACGATGTCCGGCATCACCTTCAGCACGTGATCGACCTCACTCATGTTGTTGTAGCGCGAGAACGAAAAGCGAATGGTGCCGTGGGCGGCGGTGTAAGGGATGTCCATCGCCCGCATTACATGCGACGGCTCCAGCGAACCCGAGGTACAGGCCGAACCGCTGGAAGCGGCGATGCCGGCCTTGTTCAGCAGCATCAGGATCGCTTCGCCTTCGATGTATTCGAAGGCGATGTCGGTGGTGTTGGGCAAGCGGTTATTCAAATCGCCGGTAATGAAGCTGTGCGGAATCGCCGCGACGATGCCTTGCTCCAACTTGTCGCGCATCGCCTTGACCTGATTGTTCTCGTATTCCATGTGTTGCTGCGCCAGTTCGCAGGCAACGCCCAGGCCGACGATGGAGGCGGTGTTTTCGGTGCCTGCCCGGCGGCCGCGTTCTTGATGGCCGCCGCGCAATAAGGGCCGAAAGCGGGTGCCTCGACGCAGATACAACACGCCTATGCCTTTGGGCGCATGCAGTTTGTGGCCGGACAAACTGAGCATGTCGATCTTGGTATCCTGCAGCATCATCGGAATCTTGCCGACGGCCTGCACGGCGTCGGTATGAAACATCACGCCGGCGGCATGGGCCATTTCGGCCATTTCGACCACCGGGAAGATGGTGCCGGTTTCGTTGTTGGCCCACATCACCGAGACGATGGCGACCTGATCGGAGAGCATCTTTTTATAGGCTTCCAGGTTCAAGCGGCCGCATTTGTCCACCGGCAGGCGGTGGATGGTGTAGCCTTCTTTCTCCAGGTTCTCGACCAGATTGAGAATCGCCGGATGCTCGACCGTGGTGGTGATGATTTCCTTGCGGCTAGGCTGGGCTTTGATCGCCGACAGGATTGCCGTCGAATCCGACTCGGTGCCGCAAGAGGTGAAGACGATTTCGGAATCGTGTTCCGCGCCCAGCAATTCCTGGACCTGGCCTCTGGCTTTCTTGATTGCCTTGGCCACGCCGTCGGCGAAACGATGTATCGACGACGGGTTGCCGAACTGTTCGGTAAAGAACGGGATCATCGCGTCGACCACCGCGAGATCGACTTTGGTGGTGGCGTTGTTGTCGAGATAAATATCAGGCATGAGCCGCTCCTTCGATGTTGACCAGTTTCGACATTTCCGAAGCCGGGACCACTTTAATGAATTCGCCCAGCGTTTCCATCAAGCGTTGTTGAATGCCGGCGATGGTCATCGCCGCCATTTGGCAACCGTTGCAGGCGCCGGTCATGTTGACATAAGCCGTGTTGCCGATGACTTCGACCAATTCGACGTCACCGCCGTCGGCCATCAACGCCGGACGTAGCGAGGTCAACACTTCCTCGATTTTTTTGATGCGTTGCAGATTGGTCAGCGGCTTTTTCTCCGCCGCGACAGGTTTTGGCTTCTCGATCGGCGCCGCGTTCGGATCGAAGGTTTCGCCGCGTTCTTTCAAGACTTTTTCCAGAATCAGTTCGATGCCCTCATGGCAGGTTGCGCAACCGCCGCCGGCTTTGGTGTAGTTGGTGACGTCTTCCACGGTACGCAGTTTGTTGGCCCAGATCATTTCTTCGATCATCACCGCGTCGATGCCGAAGCATTTACAAACCAACGCGCCTTCTTCGTGATCGTCTTTCCATTCTTCGCCGCGGTAGTTGGCGACCGCGGCTTGCAGGGCTTCGCGGCCCATTACCGAGCAATGCATTTTTTCCGGTGGCAGGCCATCGAGTTCGGCGGCGATGTCTTGGTTGGTGACTTTCAAGGCTTCATCCAGCGTCATGCCTTTGATGATCTCAGTCAGCACCGACGACGAAGCAATCGCCGAACCGCAGCCGAAGGTTTGGAAGCCGGCATCCTCGATGACTTCGGTGTCGTCGTTGACTTTCAGCGTCAGCCGCAAGGCGTCGCCGCAACTGATGGAACCGACTTCGCCAATGGCATTGGCATCGTCGACGGCGCCGGCATTTTTAGGGTTGAAGAAATGGTCTTTAACCTTGTCAGAATAATCCCACATAGCGGTTTCCTCCGGGTATTAAGAACAGGATTTAGGGGTGCCGCCGTCGCCGCCGGTGCTGAACGACGAACCGCAGGCGCAGCTTTTTACCGCATTGGGATTGGTAAATTTGAAGCCCGAGCCTTCCAGGCTGTCGACGAAATCGATCGACATGCCATCCAGTTTGGGCAAGCTGAGCGGGTCGACGAACACTTTGACTTCACCGCAATCGATCACGGTATCTTCCTGGCCTTCTTTCTCTTCCAGGCGTAGGCCATAGGATAGGCCCGAGCAGCCGCCATCGGTGACTTCGATGCGCAGTCCGCCGCTTGGTTTGTCTGAACTGGCGATAAATCGGCCCACGGCGGTAATGGCGCTTTCGGTTAAGGTAATCATCTTTAAGTCTCCTGAAACGGGTTGGCATTGATCTTGTAAACAAACAATGCAACCGCTGTGCCAGCTGGGCAAAAGCCGCTAAGCAGCTGATTATGTTGGCAACCTTACAATTTCACCGGTCATTTCGTCCGACTGTTTCATAACAAACCGGGCGATTTTGTCGGCTTTGCTACAACCCTTGGAGAATGTTATGAAGGTAGAAGATTTGGATTTGGGCGATGTGGTCTATGCGGCGCGGGCGATTATTGACGACGGCAGCATGCCGGAAAGCCAGGAAGGCGAACTTTTAGCCGAGCAGGGCGCGCGCGGCGTCATCGTCATGAAAGGCCATGTCGAGGAAGACCCGTCGTTGACGGTGTTCTTGGTACGCTTTGAAGATCATGAAATGAATCTGGGTCGGCCGATAGGCTGCTGGAGCGAGGATTTGATGACGGCTGAGTTGCATTAATCGGTCGTTTAGGCCGAAATACAACGATAGCTTTTGGAGATGCCGATGAGCAGTGACGCCGCTTTTAACTACCACCAACGCACCAAACATCACTTCAACGCGTACGCCAAAGGCCCGGAGTCGCTGGATTGGGACGATCAACCCCAGCCGTTTCGGCGTTTTGCCGGTTGCGAAACCGTCAAATTGCCGATGCCGGGACGCGAGCTGGAGTTGTTGTATGGCGATCTGGACCAGCCGGGCAACATTGCCCCGCAAGCGTTGACGCTGGCAAATCTGAGTTTGTTGCTGGAATTGTCGTTCGGGCTGTCGGCCTGGAAGCAATTCGGCCCGGATCGCTGGGCCTTGCGTTGCAACCCGTCCAGCGGCAATCTGCATCCGACCGAAGCTTATATTGTCTGTAGCGATGCCGAACTGCTGTCACCCGGTGTCTATCATTATGTCAGCTATGACCATCATCTCGAGCGGCGCTGTCGTTTTGCCGAGGATGGTCTGGCGACCACCGACAATCACCCTCTCCCACCGGGAGAGGGTCGGGTTGAGGGTATCAAACCCAACTTGACTGGAGAAGTCTACATCGGCTTGTCGTCTGTGCATTGGCGCGAAGCCTGGAAATATGGCGAACGGGCGTTTCGCTATTGCCAGCACGACATCGGCCACGCGCTGGCGGCGTTGAGTGTCGCCGCCGCCTGTTTGGGCTGGCGCATCGAATTGCTCGGCGAAGCCGCCGATGCCGACATCGCGCATTGGTTGGGTCTGGATCGCGGCGACGATTTCATTGCCGACGAACGCGAAACCGCCGATATTTTCTGCCGCCTACATGTCGGCCCGTCGCCGGCGGCGGCATTCGATGCCGCTGGCGTCTCGGCACGGGCGGCAAACGCGCAATGGTTCGGCACGGCCCAGCGTTTGGGCGGCCGGCATTTTTACCGCTGGCCCATCATCGACGAAGTGGCGGAGCAGTTGCACAAGCCGGCGACAACCGCGGAACGCTGGCAAGCCGAGTGGTTGCCGTTACCCGTCCCCAGCCATAATCTCGCCGCCACTCGATTGATACGTCAGCGCCGCAGCGCCCAGCATTTCAACGCCAAGGCGCAAGCGTTGCCGCAGGCGGATTTTCAACGCATGCTGCTGGCCCTGCTGCCCAATGCCAAGCCACCGTTCAACGCCTGGAACTGGCCGCCGCAGGTGCATTTGTTGATCTTTGTGCATCGGGTGGAGGGCGTGGAGCCGGGGCTGTATTGCTTGCTGCGCGAAGCCCAGGCGCTGAATGATTTAAAAACGGCAATGTCCGCGGAATTCCTCTGGCAAGCTGTCGCCGGTCCGTTGCCGTTATATTTGCTGACCCCCGGCAATGTGCGCCAGGCGGCGAAAACCCTGTCCTGCCACCAGCCCATCGCCAGCGACAGTGCCTTCAGCCTGGGCATGCTGGCCAAATTTGCCGACAATGTCGCAGCCGAAGCCTGGCGTTACCGGCGGCTATTTTGGGAATGCGGCCTGCTGGGGCAGATTTTGTACCTGGAAGCCGAAGCCGCCGGCGTGCGCGGCACCGGCATCGGCTGCTTCTTCGACGATGCCGTGCACGGGGTGTTGGGCTTAAAGGATAACGCCTGGCAAAGTCTGTATCACTTTACGGTGGGCGAGCCGCTCGATGACGGCAGATTGCAAAGTTTTCCGGCTTACGGGCATTTGGCGAAGTAGTTGGGCTCAGGTTTCGTAACCGAAAGTTTCAATAAACGGCCTTAGCAACGGCTCGATGGCTGCAAAATGCGTGGCGTAAGGCTTCCAGCGCGCCAGTGCGTCCCGGTAAACGGGGCGGGAAACCAGGTTGAAGCTGGGCGTGGCGATATATTTGCCGCGGGCTTTTTCATGAAACCGAGCCACTTGCGGGTGCCAATTCAAACCCAGCAGGGCGAAAACTTGGCTCAAACTGCCTTCGAAGTCGTTGACCGTGTCTTCGTAACGCAGTTCCAGATAACCCGGTTGGATGGCGCCGCGAAAATGCAGCCATAGCCCCATGATGGCGGCATATTGCTTGGCAATGCCTTGCCAGGACAGCAAGTTGACAGTTGCCGGCGACGGGGCGAAGGCTTGCATCGCACAGCTCAAACAGACATCGCGCGGGTCGCGCAACGCAAAGATGATCTTGGCTTCCGGGAACAGGCAGGCGATCAAGCCGATTTCGATGCTGTTCAGCGCCGTTTTATTGATGAACAGCTTTTGCATGGCCTGGGGGCCGTATTCTTCGCCGGCGCGCTGCCAATAAAAGCGCCTGAGTTGCCGGACTTGTTCGATGCCGATGCTGCGCAATGCCGCTGCGGAATCGCCTTGGATACCGCTGATTCGGGCTAATTCGGCGTCGAGTTCGTTGATCAGGGTATTCTCGTCCGAGCTTAAAACACCGGGGTGAGCCGACAGCGCCTGTTCCAACAAGGTGGTGCCGGAGCGCAGAAAGCCCATCAAAAACACCGGCAGCGGTAGGTTGTCGGCGAAATCCTTGGCTTGCCAGCGTTGCAGCAACGCGGTATCGAAACTGTTGCGGAGCCGGTCGACGGCCGCGAAGATGTGATTAGCGTCGAGATTGCGGATTTCTGGCAGCTGGCGGTTGAGTTCGAAGGCGGTGGACAGTGCCGCGAAGGCTTGGTCGTGGCGTCCTTGCTTGTCGTGGATTTTCGCCAGCTCCAAGGCGGCTCGGGCTTGGAGACTGGGGGCAGTTGTGTCCGCGGCAATTTTTTCCAAGCGTTGCTGGGCCTGAGGCAGTTGCTTTTTTTCGATTTCCAATAATGCCAACTGCATTTGCCAGCCGGCATCGTCCGTCGTCAACCTTTGCATCGTGGCCAGGGCCAAATCGCTTTGATGCAGACGCTGTAGGCAAGCGGCCAAACCGTGCAGCGCCGGCAGACTTTTCGGCCAGCGTTTGGCGGCGGCCTGATACAACTGTAATGCCGATTCGATCAAGCCCCATTGCCGTAATTGATCGGCTAAATCCAGCAATTCCGTTTGTTCGGACTTGTCCGCCCTGCGCAGCAAGGCTTTGGCGGCTTTGTCCAAGTAGACTTTGCCTTCAGCGCGGCGGTGGCGGCGGCAGAGGATTTGGCCGACGCCGGTCAGGGCTTCGATATGGTTGGGGTTTAGCGTCAAGGCTTGCCGGTAATGCTGTTCCGCCGCCGCGAAGTCGCCCAGCTGAAAAGCAAAGTGGCGGGCGTTTTCAAGCGATTGCTCGATGCCGACAGTATCGGCATTGCCGCATGTCGCGGCGCAACAGTGCTTGAATTTTTTGCCGCTACCGCAAGGGCAGGGATCGTTGCGGCCGGGGGGGGAGGGTACTAAATTCATCTTGCTCAAGAAAGGGTGGTTATTGCGGAAATGACAAACAGGGCTAAGCTCGCGCTTCCCCCGATTGTAAACGCTGATGATGCGGGGATCATCCTTTTTGCTGATAGCGGTTGAATGCGCAGCTCGATTCCCTGCCTTTCAAATGCGGGCTCGTCCTTTGTCAGTTACGGCTACTGTTATCAACCCAGCTTTCAGTTGGAGTTTTTGTTCCGGTTCTCAATCTCTGGCTTGGGAGCTCCCGCCTTGGAAGCTGCTGATTCCGGTCCAGTTAATAGGAAGCTGGAGCTTCGGAGAAAGACTGTTTCCACGTCGGAGCTTGGAAACAAGGGATATGCCAAAGCAAGGGCTTTGGCTAATAACGGCTCACGGTGTCGCTACCGGAATTGGCGACCCAGACATGCAGGCCATCGAAGGCGATGCCCAAAGGTGATTGGCTTAACAGATAGGTGCCGAGTGACGCGCCGGTTGCCGCCGATAGCCTGCTGATTGAATTTGAGCCAGTATTCACAGCCCAGATGCTGCTGCCGTCGAAGGCAATACCGATGGGGCTGGAGCCTACCGGATAAGTGCCTATGGTTGAGCCGTCGGCGGCCGACAACTTACTAACCGTCTTGGAGACGGAGTTTGTCACCCAGATGTTGGCGCCGTCGAAGGCGATGTCTTTGGGGCTAGTGCCCACCGTATAGCTGCCGATGGTGGCACCGGTTGCCGCCGACAATTTGCTGACCGTATTGGAGCTTTCATTTGCCACCCAGATGTTCGCGCCGTCGAAGGCGATCCCAAAGGGACTGGAGCCTACCGAATAGGTGCCGAGGGTCGCGCCGGTTGCCGCCGACAGCTTGCTAACCGATTGCGAGCCGTAATTAGTCACCCAGATATTGGCGCCATCGAAAGCGATACCCATAGGGTAGGCGCCCACATCATAGGAACCGATCAGCGCGCCGGTCGCCGCGGAAAGTTTGCTCACCCTATTTGAATAAGTATTCCCAACCCAGATGTTGGCACCATCGAAGGCCAATGCGTAACTTGATCCCCCCGCCTGATAGCTGCCGATCACCTCGCCCGTTGTCGCCGACAGCTTGTCGACAGTACTGGAGTTAATATTCGACACCCAGATATTGGCGCCGTCGAAGACGATAGCGCTGGGGCCGGGGCTAACCGAAAAGTTTGAGACATTACCTACCATACCGACGCCTTGCCACCAGTGCAACAAGGCGAACTTGGCCGGATCGTAACCCAAGCCGGTGGCGCCGGTGGCACCCTGGGAACCTTGCGGACCGGCGGTTGCATAAAC
>Ga0172367_10008633_pt1 | contig 11342 bp, 5 predicted proteins | sample Lak10m_FD_114542 | JGI IMG/M metagenome (GOLD analysis project Ga0172367, IMG submission 114542) | Freshwater microbial communities from Kabuno Bay, South-Kivu, Congo - kab_022012_10m | ecosystem: Environmental > Aquatic > Freshwater > Lake | place: Democratic Republic of the Congo: South-Kivu...
ATACCATATAATGAACTTATAAATGCAATCATTAAATAATCTTTTTTATTTATATCTAATAATTCAATATAATGAATACAAAAATATAACGTTATAAATAAAAATATATATACAATTACTATTGCAAATGGTTTAAAAATATTTGGTTCTTTTTGTATTTTATATGCAAGACTTAAATAATAGTTCATATTTGAAGTTATCCATGTTGCATCAAGCAACATAAAAATTAAACATGAAAGTATAAAATAATTAAATTGTAAAGTCTTCATAATCTATATAAATATAATAAAAATTATGATATAGCTAATATCATTTCATTGAACTCCTTTTCATTATTACATCTGCGTATAACACAGTCAGTCAAAATACTATTATATTCAAAATATACTATTATATATTTATCTTTGATTTCAAGTGCGAAATAATTAATATCTGCACAAACAAACCAATTATCTAATCCAAGTTTCCTACATACACTACATCCTAATTCTGCCATATTCTCAAAATACATATTATAAAATTGATATGTATTAACTGTATATTCATTGGATGAATAATAAACCTCTTTAATCATATTTATTATGATATCAATATGTGACATAGTAGTAATATATAATTTAGAATAATTTTTAGTCATTTTTTTATTCTTTTCAAAATACATATTATAAAATTGATATGTATTAACTGTATATTCATTGGATGAATAATAAACATCTTTAATTATTTTTATAATAATATCAATATATAATTTGTATTAAAATAATTGAAAATCATAAAAAAATGATTTAAATGTTTAGTCAGTTAATTCAACCACTGGTTCAATTCTACTACTGAATTTCCATTGGTTCACAAATGACTCATTGTGCGAACTTTGCGACCTGCTCGTCTGCGACCTGTAATAAGCATCACTACCACAATCTCACTTGCGAACTGCGAACACAAGTTATGTCCTTGCAAAACGAACTGTTTACTGAACTTGCCCCTTGCCCCAAAGGCAGACGAACATGTCATTTCGGTCTTCTGTGTCATCATGCCCCTGCTGACTGCTCATTCTTTCACTTCGGTGTTTCACTGGAGAAGAGGAAGGAGTTTATCAAGGGTGTGAAGAAGATTGAACAGCGTGCGCGTGCTGTTGCTAAGGTGGAGGCAGACATTCAGAACATCAGGAGCGGCGCAACTCTTAATTGGGCTGACGAGTGTGAGTAAGTTCCCTGTGGGGGTGCCAAAGTGGTTTTTTGGCACTTTTTTTATTTTAATTTATATATAAATGTATATTAATATCAAAATACAAATATGACAATTCCAATATCTATTATAATGCCAATATTTAATGGTATTGAATTTTTTGAACAATCATTATTATCTATTATTAATCAAACCCATAAACATTGGGAATTGATAGTAGGTATTAATGGTGTATGTGAAAATTCTGAAACTGAAGAATTAGCAAATAAGATTGTTAGTAATCATACAAATTATGATATACATGTTAAATATTATAATACAATTGGTAAATCAGCTTCATTAAATAAAATGATTAGTGATTGTAAATATGATTATATAGCCTTAATTGATGTAGATGATATTTGGTTACCATCTAAACTAGAATATCAGATACCTTATATTGGTATATATGATGTTATTGGTACATATTGCCAATATTTTGGAGATTCTTATCATAATCCTAAAATACCTTTTGGAGAGTTAAAGGATTTTAATTTTTTAAGTTATAATCCAATAATAAATTCTAGTGTAATTATTAAAAAAGAATTAGCAAAATGGAATGAACATACTATTGTAGAGGATTATGATTTATGGCTTAATTTATTTTATAATCATAATAAGACTTTTTATAATTTAGATAAATGTTTAGTATTACATAGATTACATAAAAATAGTGCATTTAATAATATAAATGATAAATATGTATTTGACTTAAAACAAAAATATATTATTAATTAAAAAATGAATTTTTTGATATTATAAATAATAATAAATGAAATCTCCTTTAAGATATCCAGGTGGTAAAACAAGAGCATGTAAAATAATTGATAATATTTTATTGAAATATTTTAATATTAATAGTTTTGATACAGTTATTTCTCCTTTTTTTGGTGGAGGTTCATTTGAATTTTATTTACAAGAAAAATATGGTTTAAAATTAATAGTAAATGATAAATTTATACCATTATATAATTTTTGGAAACAAGTAAAAATAAATAATGGTTTATTATGTGAAGAATTAAAAAAAATAAAATCAGTATCAAAAGATCAATTTATAAATTATAGAAAAACAATTATGAATTTAAATGATGATATATTACAACAAGCTGTACAATATTTTATTATAAATAGATGTTCATTTAATGGTTCAACTTTATCAGGTGGATTTTCAGAAGAAGCTAGTAAAAAAAGATTTACATTATCATCTATTAATAAAATTGAAAAACTTAATTTTACAAATATAGAAATATATAATGATGATTTTAATGAGTTTTTAGATAATTCATTTATTAATGATAAAACACTTATATTTTTAGATCCTCCGTATTATTTACAGGAAAAATCAAAATTATATGGTAATAATGGTGATTTACATGAAGAGTTTAATCATGAATTATTATTTAATAAAATAAATACAAAAAAAAACTGGATTCTTACTTATAATAATTGTCAATATATCAGAAATTTATATAAAGATTATATAATTATTGATGTAAATTGGAGTTATTCAATGAATACATCTAAATTATCCTCAGAAATAATTATTATATCAGTTTAAATTAGTTGGTAATTTTTTTAAATTATCTAAACTATAATTACTATTAACTAAACTATTTATATTTTTTGGTTGACAAGCAACTGTAACAGATAATTTACAAAATCCACTTTTATTTTTTCTTTCATGAATTTTAGTTCTAATTCTTAATCTTTGCTCACATATAAATGCTGGAACATTAAAATTACAAATATCATTTCCTAAATGATAAAGTCCTTTTTCAGATATTTGTATATAAAAACAACCTTTTTCATTATATAATTTCATAATAGTATCACTTGGACAATCAATATACATATCATTAAAATCTAAAGTATTTTTTTTAATATTTATCCATTCATTATGTGTTATATTTTGTAACATAAAAGGAGGTATATTTCCTTTAAATAAGATATTATTTGCAATTAAGTTTTCAAAAATCTTTTTAGAATTATCTGGTATTTTATTTTTTGAACTTCCAATCCATTTATTATTTATATTATCATATTTCAACGAACATTGCATCCAATCAGGTGTTTTAATTTTTTTAATTTCTATTGAAACATTTATATATTTATTATCATTATATAAATTACAAATTAAATCATTTTTATGACTACATCCACCTAATTCATTTTCATTTTGAGTATTAAATAATTTTCCATTTAATTTAGTTTTTTTAATTATATTATAAATTTCTAATTCATATTTTTTACCATTAATTGAACAATTTGAACCTTTCATTATTAATTTATGTTTAACTTAATAACATTTCATTTTTTAATGTTTTTTTTATATTAAATATTATTAATGGCTATAAATAACACTGATGCGATTATAAATATTTATAATTCTAATACATTAATTAAATTTAACGGAAAAGGCATTTATGATAATTCTTCTAATTCAACTGGAATTTTGTTTAATGTAAATTCCTTAAATCAATTTATTATTAAATCGGAAAAAGATGAAATAAAATTTAAAATAAATTCAAATTATACAGATTTAACAACATCTAATTTTTTTCTATTTAATAATAATATTTATATAAATTCAAATATAGGTATTGGAACATTACCAAAATCTACTTTTGATATATATTCTTTAAATCAAAATAATGCATTTGGAATACAAATATTAAATTCAATAATATTTAAAGAAAATAATGATGCAAAAATATTAAATGAATCAAATGATATTATAATAAAAACAACAAATATTGGTATTAATACATCAATACCAATTGCACCATTAGATATCAAAAACAATAATATTTATATAAATGGTAAAATAGGTATTGGAACATTATATCCAAGAACTGATATAGATATTATAGGAACATCACGAGTTATTGATAATCTTGATACATCAAATTTAATAATTTCAGGAAACATGTATAAAACTGATGGTACAATTATTTTAAATAGTCAATGGTCTAATAATGGAGTAAACATTTATTATCCATATGGAAATGTTGGTATAGGTACATTATATCCTAAATATCATTTAGATGTGAGTGGAACTTGTGCAGCAACTGAAATACAAACAATTAATTATTTAATGAATTCTAATTTAGCATATTCATTAGGAATTGATGCAAGTTATTATAATTCAGGTATTTTAGATATTATTTATGGTGGAACTGGTAATAATAATTTAATATCAAATCAAATATTAATTGGCAATAATCCAATATCACAATCATCTAATTTATCAATTGATTTTACAAATAATAAATTAAATGTTTCATCATTAGATATTTATAGTAATATTATTGTTAGTAATGTAATTGGTATTGGAACTACTTTTAATTCATTATTAACACCTGGATTAGAATGTAGAGGTAATTTTTATTTAAATGGTAAAATTGGTATTGGAACAACACAACCTTTATATAATTTACATTTATCAGGTAATAATAATAAAATTCAATTTACAAATAATTTAACAGGTGATGTTTTAATTCAAAAAGATATTAATAATAATTTATTATTTACAAATAATTTTGTAAATGGTAATATTTATTTTAATTCATTATCATTATTAATATCCAATATAGATATATATATCAGTCAAAACGTGGGTGTTGGTACTACTAATCCAATAGCAAAATTTGATATAAGAAGCAATATTAATATATTTGGCAATTTATTATTAAATAATACAAGTATATTAAATATTAATTCATTTTATTCATGTAATTTAAAAACCTCTAATTTAATTACTAATACAAATGGAAATTTAAATTTAACATCATCACAATGGTCAAATAATATTAATTTTACAACTTTATATTTTTTATCTAATATAGGAATTGGAACACATATACCATTACAAAGTTTAGATTGTAGAGGTAATTTATTAATTGAAAATGGTAAAATAGGAATTGGTACAAATCCTTTAGCATCACTTCATATACATTCAAATAATACTAATCAACAAATGATAATTCAATTAGTAGATAATTCAATAATTAAAAATAATCAAGATTTATATTTAAATAATTTAAATAATATTAAATTTAATAATTTTTATATTACATCTTCAAATGTAGGTTTTAATAATTTACAACCACAAGCTACATTTGATGTAAATGGTAATATTATTATTAGAAACGGAAAATTGGGAATTGGAACAACAAATCCAATATCAAATGTAGATATATATGGAAATGTAAATTTTTTAGGTGACTTAAATATGAATTTTTGTAATATTTCTAATATAAATTATTTAAATACATCAACATTGATCACAAGTAATTTAGTTATTAATAGTGGAGGAATTTTAATTAAAGGTGATGGAACTAGTTTTAATAATTCACAATGGAATAATTCAGGAATAAATATTTATTATTTATCTAATGTTGGTATTGGAACTACTAATCCATTACATAAATTAGATAATAGAGGTAATATTTTTATATCATCTAAATTAGGTATTGGAACTACTAATCCTATTTCAACACTTGATATTAGAGGTGATGTTAATATTCGTGGCAATATTAATTTAAATAATTCAAATATATTTAATTCAAATTTTATAAATGTTGGAACTACTTATGTTAATAATTTAACTATTAATAGTAATGTTAATATTTCAAATTTTATTAATTCACATTGGTCAAATGGTACTAATAATGTTTTTTATTTAATGGGTAATGTTGGTATTGGAACTATTCCATCATCATCATTATCATTATCATCATCATCACTAATAATAAGAAATAATTTAATTACTTCAAGTAATATAGGTATTGGAACTACACAACCAAGTGCAACAATTCATATTCATTCAAATACAAATAATATCGTAGGTATGCAAATATCATCAAATAGTTATATATTTAAAAATAGTAATCAAGATTTTAATTTTATAAATAGTAATGGTATTTTATTAGGAAATATTTTTATAAATTCAAATGGTTTTATAGGTATTGATAATTTAAATCCAAAAACTACATTAGATATTAATGGTTCATTAATAACATTAAATAATATAGGTATAGTAACAAATAATCCAATTGCTACATTTGATATTAGAGGAAATGTGAATATAACAAGTAATATAAATTTAAATAATAATAATTTAAATGTTGGTTCTAATGTATTTATTAATTCTGCATATACTTCAAATTTAATAATAACATCAAATATTTTAAATCCAAATTTTACAATTTTTAATTTTTCACAATGGAATAATAATTTTAATAACACAGCTATTTATTTTATGTCTAATATAGGTATTGGAACAACTAATCCTATTTTAACTCTTGATGTGCGTAATAATATTTATATTGAAAATAGATTAGGTATTGGAATAACTAATCCTATTTATTCACTTGATATTAAAGGAAATGTAAATATTTTAGGTAATATTAATTTAAATTCTAATAATATTTCTAATTTAAATTTAATTCAATCTTCTAATTTAATATTTAACAATATTATTATTAAAAATAATGGCAGTATTACTTCTCCATCAGGTGCAAGTTTATTGAGTTCTACATGGACTACTAATTCTAATATTGGTATTTATGTTACCGGTCTTAATGTTGGTATTGGAACAACTTTACCTATACAATCATTGGATATCAGAGGTAATTTAATAACATCCAATATCGGAATTGGTACAATTCCTTTAAATAATTTACATATTAATAAACAATCAGGAACAAATATAAATATTCAATTAACAGATGCAATAACTGGTATAAATCAAAATAATGGAATAATTATACAAAAAAATTCAAATAATGATTTATATTTTAATAATTATATATCTCAAGGTAAAATTTTATTAAATGATGATATTATTATATCTAATTTAAATGTGGGAATTGGAACTTTACCAACAGCTGCATTAGATATTAAAGGCAGTTTATATGTTTCTAGAAGTATTGGAATAGGAACAACAAATCCAATAGAATCATTAGATGTAATTGGTAATGTTAATATTCAAGGTAATTTAAATATTAATAATCAAAATATAAGTAATATTAATAATTTAACATGTAGTAATATTACATATTCAAATTTAAATATTACAGGAAATATTTTTAAAAATACTGGTGGAATTATAAGTGATGAACAATGGAATACAACGACATCTAATAATATTTATTATATGAGTAATGTTGGAATTGGACAAATTAATCCAACTGAGAAATTAGATGTCAATGGAACAATTAATATAGCTTCTAATATTAATTTAAATAATACTTCATTAATATCTCTATCTTCATTTTTATCAAATAATGATATAATTAAATCAGATATTTTAAATATATTACCAATTAGCAAACGTCCTTGGGGTATATATATTGCTGATAATTTTAGAAATAATATTTTATATGATACTAGTGGTAATAATAGACATGCATCTACTGGTGGAACTATTACAAGTAATTATGGTATTGGTAATGGTGCAATAGCTCCTATAAGTTATTTAACTGGTAATACATCATCTACTATTACATGGCCAAGTGGTTCAATACCATCTACATTTACAATTGCATCTATTTCTAGATACAATGGAGGCACAAGACGACGAGTTATGGATGCACAAAATGGAAATTGGCTACATGGACATTGGGAAAATGTTGTTGGTTATGGTCCTAATAGAGGTGTATATCATTATGATGGATGGAAAACAAATATTGCTTCAACAGGTAATTTAGATGATTGGTTATGTTGTGTAACTAATAATTATACAGGAACACCACAAAATATAATTATAGATAATTATGAAATTGGTAGTGCATCAGGTGGAACAGGTAATATAACTATGACAATTAATGCAGGTGCATATTCAGGTGAATCAAGTGATTGGGGTTTTGCTGCTTATATAGTATATGATGTTCAATTATCATATTTAGAAATAATTACATTGAGTAGTATATTATTAAATCATTTAAAATTGGGTTCATCATTTAATCTTTATTATTATTTATTAAATTCAACATTTACATCTAATATAAATCCATTACAATTATCAAGAAGACCTTGGGGAGTATATTTTGCTGATAATTTTAGAAATAATATTTTATATGATTCTAGTGGTAATAATAGACATGCATCTACTAGTGGAACAATTACAAGTAATTTTGGTCCAGGAAATGGTGCAACTGCATCTATAACTTATTTAACAGGAACAACATCATCATCTATTACATGGCCAGGTGGTTCAATACCACCATTATTTACAATTGCATCTGTAACTAGATATAATAATGGAACAAGGAAAAGAGTATTACAGGCAACTGGTGGAAATTGGTTACATGCTCATTATTATGATATAATTGGTGGATGTCATTATGATAATTGGAGAACATCAACAGCTAATTCATCATCAGATATATTTAATAATTGGATATGTTGTATAGGTAAAAATAATGGTATTACACCTTATAATATAATAAATAATGGAATACCAGCAGGAACAGCTCAAGGAGGTTCAGGAAATTATCAATTAGCAATTAATAATGGTCCATATGGTGATAATTCAGATTGGGGATTATCAGTTGTAATTATATATGATTGGGCATTAAATTATCATGAAATGCAAGGATTAAGTAAATTATTAAATGATTATTTAAATACTGGTTTTTTTAATGATGCATTTTTATATACAACACCTATTTATGATGTATTACAAATATCTAAAAAACCTTGGGGAATGTATTTTGCAAAAGATTGGAGTGCTACTACTTTATTAGATTCAAGTGGTAATAATAGACATGCATATACTGGTGGAACAATTACAAGTAATTTTGCATCTGGTAATGGTGCAAATGCAGCTATTCCATTTATTACAGGAAATACATCATCAACTATTACATGGCCAAGTGGTTCAATACCATCTATATTTACAATAGTATCTTTAACTAGATATAATGGAGGAACAAATGAACGTATAATAACATCATCATATGATAATAATTTAGCACATGGACATCATGGTGGAGCACGTGGAAGATGTCATTATAATTTTTGGGTAACTGATACAGCTACAAAGGGAAATATAAATGATTGGTTATGTTGTATAGGTAAAAATGCTGGTTCTACACCTACAAATATATTATTTGATGGTGTTTCTTATGGAACATCAAGTGGAGGAGCAGGTGGAGGTAGATTTTATATAAATATAGACAGAGAAACAAATGAAAGAAGTGATTGGGCATTTGCTGCATTTATTATATATGATACAGCATTATCAGATGCTGAAATGCAATCATTAAATAATATGATGAATACATATTTAAATACAGGTGTATTTAATTTTGATTATTTAATGAATAATAATAATTTATATTCATTATATGATTATTATTTATTTAATACAAATAATACACTTATATTAAATAAGGATATTTGTTGTGATTTATTAGTTGTTGGTGCAGGTGGTAATGGTGGTTCAGGTGCATATTCAGGAGGTGGTGGTGCAGGAGAAGTTATATATTATCAAAATTATATGTTAAATAATGGGATATATAATTTAACAGTTGGAAGAAATTCAACAAATTCATTATTAAGAATGTCTAAAATAACTCAATTAAATTATAAAATTTATAATTATACTGGTACACTTCAATATTTTAATATACCAATAGGTGTATCATCAATTACTATTTACTGTTGGGGTGCAGGAGGAGGTGCTGGTTGTCCAAGTGGATTACTTGGAAATGGTGGAGATGGTGGATTTGTAAAGGCAACATTAAATTGTAATAATATTCAATCATTAGGTATTATAGTAGGTCAAGGTGGTAAAACATCAGGATTATACACAAATTCATTTGGAGGTGGTGGATTACCTGGAACTAATGGTTGGGGTTCAGGAGGTGGAGGTTTATCAGGTGTATTTATAAATAACACTAATTTTTCATTAATAAATAATAATAAAGTTAATTCATTAGCTATTCCATTAATAATAGCAGGTGCTGGTGGTGGAGGAGGAACAGCAACTGATAATTCTGCATATCATCATGGTGGTAATGGTGGAACTGATAATGGAAATACAGCATCAGGTAATAATGGAGGTAGAGGTGGAACACAATTTTTAATTGAAACTTTTGGAGGTGGTGAATCAGGATTTGCAAATGGTGCATCAGGAACATTATTTGCAGGTGGTGATGCTAATACTGAATTTAGAGCAGGAGGTGGTGGTGGTTATTATGGAGGTGGAAGTGGTGCAACAAATCATAGTAGAATAGGAGGAGGAGGTGGTGGTTCATCATATATAAATATAGAAAATTATGATATAACAAATATAATAAATTTAAAAAATACCACAAATGGAATACAAAATATTCCAGGAAGAAATGAAATATATTATCAAAATGGTATTGGATTAGGTGCAACAGCATATGCATATACTGGTGGAAATGGATTAATAGTAATTGAATATGGAACACCTGTTGATATAATAAAAGCAGGTGGTGGAGATACAGGTAGTTATTTAATATCAAGTACAGTAACAGCAACAGGAAGTTTTACAAGAGCAAATGTAAGTGGAAGTTCAACAGATGAATATATAATGTTTACAGGAAATGGAACAATAACATTTTCATCATCAATAACTTGTGATATTTTTATGATAGGAGGAGGAGGAGGTGGTGGTTATAATCATGGAGGTGGAGGTGGTGCAGGTGCATATTATAGAGGTTTAAATATGCAATTTAATGCAGGAACATATTCGGTAACAGTAGGTGGAGGTGGTAATGGTTCTACTAATGGTTATAATCAATCAAATGGTGGTGATACATTTATACAAATAAATAGTAATGATTACACAATTGGAACATTAAATTTAAGATGTAGAGGAGGCGGTTGTGCAGGAACTATAAATGGATTATATGGTGCAAGTGGAGGTTGTGGTGGTGGAGGTGATGGTTGGTCAGGTGATGTAAATACATATAGAGTTATAACAGGAGGTGCAGCAAATAATTCAGGAACAGTTGGAATAGGAAATAAAGGAGGTGATGGAAGACAGTTTTATTATTCTAATCAACTTGCAGGAGGTGGTGGTGGAGGTATAGGAACTGCTGGAGTAGATGTTGTAAGTGTAGAAGGTTCAAATGGTGGTGATG
>Ga0172367_10008635_pt1 | contig 11341 bp, 8 predicted proteins | sample Lak10m_FD_114542 | JGI IMG/M metagenome (GOLD analysis project Ga0172367, IMG submission 114542) | Freshwater microbial communities from Kabuno Bay, South-Kivu, Congo - kab_022012_10m | ecosystem: Environmental > Aquatic > Freshwater > Lake | place: Democratic Republic of the Congo: South-Kivu...
AGCTCATAGCTATTCGGTAGATGCTCCATAGCGCGGACCGCAAGGGGCAGGCCCTTGCGTGGCATTGCTCGGCCCACCCAGAGCAGTTGTGTCCTTTGGTGTTGTGTTCGTGTCGGGAGCGGAGCGGACAGCCAGCGTTCATCGATCGACTCGGGCATCTTGAGCGTGAGTGCGGCTCGGCCAGCGTTGACTCGCTCCAATGCCGATCGAGCGTCGGAGTTGGCGGCAAGGATGACGTCGGAGGCGCGAATCGCGCCTCGCGCCAAGGGGTTCAGCCATGTCAGCCGAACTGCAATCGCCCGGGCTCGCTCGAACCAGCGGGCCTTAGCGCCATAAAGCGGCATGAGGTCCCTCGGACTCAACGTGGCCCCGCCGACGGGGCCAAAGACGGACGGAGCGCCCTGTCGCGCCAGAGGGCTACCGAAGACAAAGGTGCCCCACGAGTAGTGATGTGTCACGTCAAAGTCGCCATCAAGGACCCGGGGTCGCATCGTTCTTGCCGAACGTCGTAGCCACATCATGTAGCGGAGGTACACGCCGGGAGTCGAATTCGCAACAGGCTTGGGGAGTTGTACATCGACGTAGAGGATGTCGAAAGAGGGCAGATGTCCTTCGAGTGCGTGCTCGTCGAGGTATCTCGAGGTAGTCACCACTGTCACGGCGTGACCGCGACTGGCGAGCCGTTCAGCTAGCGACCACGATTGCCCCGCCTCGCTGCCTCGCACCGGTGAGATTGCGTAGGCGCTCAGCGCCAGGCGGATGCGGGGCGGATCATTTGCCACACTCATGAGTACACCTCTGGTCCGGGATCGCCCGCTCGAGGGGTCGCAGTGCCGAAGCGTGCACGATTGCAGGCGCAGACCGCAACCCTTTCCCGTCGCTGCACTGGAGTGGAGACTCGCTTGTCGCTCTTGCGTCGACCCCCGGTGGGGTGAGCCAGGGCGGCCCGGCCTGCGGTTGCGCCGCGGCGTGGCCCGTGTCAATGTCTTGTTCGATGAGTGAAGGAACAGCATCATCGTGACTGGGGTCGATGCCCTGCTGGCTCTTGCGGTTGGCGCGTTGTTTGTTGTTGAGTTCGCCTTTGTGATCCGTCGATGGCCGGTGGTGTTCGTCTGGTTGCTTACTGGCGTCGTCGTGCTCGACTCGTACGCCGTTATGCGAGATGGCGTCCGGTTCGGAGCGGTCCAGGTGTACGCCGTAGACGTAATTGCGGCTGCAGGTGCGGTCTCGTTGTTGCTTTCGGTCAACGCTGCCAGGCGCTCCGCTCCGGCGCTGAAGCTGATTATCGGTCTGTTCGTGCTAGCGATGCTTCGTGGCGTCGTGGCATTCGGCCCCGAGACCGCCGGTAACGGTGCGAGGGTGCTCTTTGCATTTCTCGTTGCGACTGGTTTCGCAGCTCAACGAAGTGATGTCGATCTCGGAAGAGCGATTCGGGGTGCCTGGCGCGCCGCCTCGGGCATTTTCGTTGCCACGGCACTCGTGTTCTTGGCGAGAAATGGGTTCGGAACGTACGCCTCGTCCGGGGCGCGGCCTCTTTCAGCGCCGCAGGCACTTGTGCTGTCGCAGGCTGGACTCACCTATCTCGCCGACTCAGGGCGCCGTTCCCGTGTTCTTGCTGCCGTTTGCCTTGCGGCGGTGCTGGTCAGCCAACAGCGCACTGTCTGGTTCGCGTCTGTCGCGGGACTGCTTGCCCTCACGCTGCAACCAAGCCGATCGTTGGGCGCTGCGTTTCGTCGACGTTTGAGCGGCGCAAGGCGGTATCTCCTGGTCGCTGCGGTGCTGGGGGGCGTGTTGATCGTGATCGGGCCTGAGGGGCTTCGCAACTCGACAAACACTGCGACCAGTAGTGCAACCGCAGAGTCTGGAACGCTCTCGTGGCGGTTGGAGGGCTGGGACGCCCTTCTTGACGATTACGTCACTTCGGACGTCGTTGATCAGGTGGTCGGCCGGGCCGCAGGTTCAGGATTCGATCGAGTCGTGGGGGGCGTCGAGGTTTCGGTAACGCCGCACAGCATGTACGTCACGCTCCTAGTCTCCCTTGGGTTCCTCGGCTTCGGCGGTTACTTGCTGTTGCTTGCACGAGCCCTTCAACTGTCCGCTAGACGCGAAAGTTCGCTATGGGCTCTCCTGTGGACACTCGCCGTGTTCGGTGTGGGCTACCAACTGTCAGCGGAGCAGGGCCTGCTGCTCGGGTTGGCACTCGGTATGGGTTCCCGTGCAGTGAGCGAAACTGGGCGATCACGGAGTTTGTTGATGCGATGAAAGTCGCCGTCTTGCTCTGCTGCCACAACCGTCGTGAAACGACACTCCGCTGCCTTGAGGGGCTGGAACGACAATCAGGGCTGAGTGAGCACACGATTGAGCCGTTTCTAGTAGACGATGGGTCCACTGATGGGACCTCCGAGGCGGTGCTTGCTCGGTATCCCTCAGTGACAATCGTTCCTGGGGACGGCAACCTGTATTGGGCGGGTGGAATGCGCGTGGCTGCACGCCGCGCGTCCTGTGCACACGCCGACCTATCGCTGTGGCTGAATGATGACGTAGTTCTTGATCAGACTGCTGTCCGCCGGATGATCGACGTCTGCGAGGAACTCGGGGGACGGTCGATCGTTGTTGGTTCGCTAGCCGATCCCGACAGCGGGGCAATCACGTACAGTGGGTTCGACTTGCTTCGATCGTTCTGGGCGGTTCGCCTCTCTCGGGTCGAACCCACGGGTGTCGTCCGGATAATCGACACTATGAATGGGAACGTGGTCCTCGTCCCGCGCGAGGTTTCCGACCAGGTGGAGATGTTCGATGGGTCGTTCATCCATGGAATGGCGGACCTTGACTTCGGCCTCCGTGCTCGAGCTAGGGGGATTTCGGTGGCGTTGATGCCGACTGCGGTTGGAACATGTCGAGCCAATCAAGCCAAGGATGCATGGCGGTCGCGTCGTACTCCACTCCGCCGACGATTGGACCTAGTTAGATCCCCAAAGAATCTCGCCCCTCGGCCGTGGATGACCTTCTGCCGACGGCATGCCGGCGTTGGTTGGCCTGTGGCCTTCATCCGTCCCTACGTGCGGGCAGTTATCGGCGACCCCGGACGGTGATGGCTGGCGCGTCCCTTGAGATAGCCGACTCCCGGTTGGTGTCCCCAACTCCCTACTGAGTAAGCGATGCTGGCTAACTGCCGCCCCGCGGTTGACGCAGTCGGCTGTCGCCTCGGACGAACACAAGGTCAACCATGGCTAACCTCCGCCAGCGACGCCCGTCGACCCAAGGGGTGAGGAATCCGGCAAGGAAGTGGCCGTGTTCCAGCATTGTTGCGACCACCTCGGACGAAGTGGTCGCGCCCGTGGGACGGGTCTCGATGACGACGACCTCGGCGCGCGGAAGTGTGTTCCGCGCCCCAGCTAGCACCTCGCCTTCGTGGCCCTCGACGTCGATCTTGAGCAAGAAGTTGTCGCCGAGTGAGTCGTGCTTGTCAATCTCGTCAAGCGTCGTGCACTCAACCTGCAGGGTATCGACTGCTGCCTCCTGGGCTCGGCTGATCCTTCCTCCCTGGTGGTGACCGTGGACCACAAATGGAACTACGCCCGGGGTGTCGCTGAGGGCCTTCTGATAGAAAGAGCCACCGTGATCCGCCGCCCACGTTTCCAAGTGCGCAGCGAAGATCGGGTTCGGTTCGATGAGAATGTGTCTCGCATCAGGGAACCCATCTTGCAGTTCAGTGGTCCCCCAGCCGACACCGATGTCCACGCACGACGATGGCTGCCACCTCATCTGTTGCAAGGTCAGAACGAGTCCGGTCAACGAAGTCGGGACTAGCCGACGGGGTACATCGAGCCCAAGGGGCCATCCCGCCGTGACGGCAGCCCACTTCGACTTTTCGCGAAGCACATGTCGCTTCGGTGGGCGTGGGCTGGATCCTGTCATCGCCAGAGGACTGTACTGACCCCGTAGAGCACTCGCTAGATCCGACACGTAAGCGGCGGTTTGCACCTTGCGGGTCAGCGCCGTCTGGAAGAGTAGCGTGCATGTGCAACACGCCGCACCGCAAACGCTGATCGCGTCAACAATGACGACACCCTGAGCGACCCTTCAAACCACTGATCTGGGGACGTCGGCCTACGCCGCAGTAACCGCGTCACGCGTATCGGCTCGACGAGCCGAACTGGTGCGGTGCTGCGCTCGTTAGCTTCGGATGTGTGCGATACGGCGGTCAACAAGTCGGGGATGCCGGATGCAGGGTTCATCACCTGAGTGACTAGCCGCGCCCAAAGGTCTGCGGACTCGCGCCGCTGAAGCTGTTCCGGCGAGTGACCTTTACGAAGGAGCGAGTCGGCGAAGTGAGCGGCGATGCGTAGAACGGAAGCCCTGTAACTGCTCACAGCAGCCACGACGTCGGGCTCAGGATTTTCCGTGCGAACAAAGCCGACCCCGGCCTCAACAGCACGGACATCGACCACAGCGCCGACGGGGGACTTGAGCAGGCCCTCCACTACGGCGTAGACGTTTGGAAGGCGCGACCCGCCTCGGCCATCGGAGAAGCATGCGATTGAACGGTGGTCCGTGAACGCTGCAGCGGTACTGTCAAGGGCCCAGAAGTAGTGTCGAGGGCGGGATGCGCCGTTCCTCGCCATCGAGCTATCGATCGCGCTGGCGACCCGTCCGACCCACCCGACGTCAACGAATCCGGGTGCTTTCGCAGCTGTTGCACCAACCTCTTGCAGGTAGAGGTCATGGAGCGGTAGCTCTTCTGCCCCGGAAAGCGACGATCGGTTTCCCGCCGGGGGGAAGAGCACGCGTCCCCCCTCGATACGTCGGAGAGATGCCGATCCTGGAACGGCCACTCGCAGGGTGGTGGCCACCTCGAAGACGATGCCCATGTCGCGTTCCATGAAGTAGAGAACGTCCAGTTGGTGCTCTTCAGCGGTGAGTAACAGCCAGAAAGCGAATGCGACGGTCATTACCGCCATGGTTGCGCTCGGCTCTTGGCTGACCGCGGAGGTGCTCGACTCTGCTGACATCCGACTTGCCCGGTAACTCCGGCCCAGCAATAGGAGAGTGGAGTCGCGCTCTGGCTCGGCCTCGCTTTGAAGAGCGATCTCGAGCTCGTCGGGGTTCCCCCAACGGAGCCAGCTTGCTGAACAACCTCGCTGGCGCGCCGAAACCACATCAGCTTGGTAGTCGTTGCCGTAGTGGTGAATCCGATCCAAGGGGCAGCGCGTGGCTCTAGCGACAACGTCGAAGAGATCGCCGCTTCGCTTCGTCGCCCCGTGCTCACATGACACGAACAAGTCCTCAGCTGAGACGTCTAGTCCGGCGGACCCAAGAAGGTCTCGAAGGAATTTCGACGAGTGGTAGGTGTCGGAGACAACGACGACCCGGCGGTGTCGATGCCGAAGCTGCCGAATGAGCGCGATGCCGGCCTTGACTGGCACGAGATGCCGCCGCTCGACGTCCTCCTCAATCGATACCAGGACCTCAATGGGGTACTGGACCGCGTTGACCTCAGCAATCCAGCACTCGTAGATCTCGGAAAGCGACGCCTCGCCCTCCGACTTCAGCGCGTTGGCCTTCAGTTCAGCAGTGACCCGGGCCAGGTACGCCTGCCTGGGGTCTACCGACGGCACGCGCCGACTCAACTCTCTCGCAACGAGGCACAGCAGGTCGCGTTGGCTCACGGCTGATCTCGCCACCAACGTCTCGAAAAGGTCAATCGATGCGAGTGCAGGTTGCCGGGCCGCCCTAGCTCGCAAGGGGCGTCCTCGCAAGCACGGTGATGTTCGGGTCGATGGGGATGCCCTCGCGTCGCGGGCTCACCCCATACTCCGCCCAAACTAGTCCGCTCCATAGGCGACGAACGGCCCAGCGGGCTAGTGCCTGGCGGGAGGCGCGTCGCCAAAGAGCCTTGCCACCGGTCTGCATAAACCCCCACTGGGTAGGAGCGATATGTACCTCGGCGAATCCATTCGACTGCAACATCGGTCGTATGGAGAACGGTGTACTGCTGAAGTGGTGCGTGAAATCGATGTAGCGCATCACCGATGCGATTGGGCTAAAGGCATTGGGTGTGGTGAGGACGAGAACGCCACCTGGAAGTAGAGCCTCCGAGGCCGCTGTGATCAGGCTCTCCGCGTCCTCTGGCGTGAAGTGTTCCAACACGTCGCGCATGACGATCGCAGCGAATGCTCCTGGGGACTGCAGCAGGTACTCGATAGGGCGACAGTTCTCCGTGATCCTGAAGCCTTCGGCTCGTGCCAATGAGGCGAGGGTCGGGTCACATTCGACCCCTGAGGCCTCGAAGCCAGCCAGCTGAAGTGCCCGGAGCCCGATGCAGCTGCCTGCTCCGACGTCCAAACCGCGGAGCCCCACTCTGGCCTGCTCCTCCCACGGAAGCCATGTATCGAACTGCCCCAAGAGTTGGTGGGCCAACCGATCCCGTTCTGGCCCCGTCGGCCTCCTGAACTGCGTGTAGTGGAGTGCGTACTTCACGATAGGTCTCCTTCGCCGTCAGGCGAGTGGCTTCTCCGCCACAGAGGGGAGAGCGTGGTCAGGGCCCGACCCAAGGGTCGCCTAAAGAGAACGCCGACCGCAAGCCAGACCGTAATGGAAGCCAAGACACGGATCATCGCACCGCCTGGCCCCGGTGACCACGCGCCACTCAGCGCCGCCGCGACACCGGCGCCGGCTACAACACCCGGCCCGACCGCGAAGACGAACGTCGAGGGCGAAAGGCCAATCGAGCGCGCACCTTGCAGGAGGTACAGCAGGGTGCGAATGGCGTACACGAAGGCCACAGCCCAAGCAACCTTTGGCAGGGATTCATTTCCAGCGAGAACCAGAAAACCCAATAGCATTGGCAGCGCGACGATCTGAATTCGGAGTTCTCGTCGAAATTTGCCCGTCGATTGAATGATCGCACCACAACCAATTGGCAGAGCGTATAGGGCGTTTGCAACCATGATCGGCATCACGAGTTCTGGTTCGAACACCCAGGCTTCACCGAACAACGTAGAAAGTATGGCAGCGCCCTTCGATGCCACCACCCCGAACAGCGGCTGGGTCCCGAATGCGAATAGACAAATACTCGCCGTCATCGCCTGCTGCTTCCTCGTCAACGACAAGCTGGCGCCTGACAGTATCGGCAGTACGGCGCCTTGTACGGTGGCCAATCCAATCGAGACAACCGACTTTGTTAGTGCGAACAACCGGGAGTATGTACCGAAGAGTTCGTCACTGAAACCTCGGGCAACATAGAGGTTGTCGACGTTTTCAAACGCGTAGCCGAGGGTCGAGGTCGTGGAGAGAGTGATGGAACCCTTAAACAACGCCTCGTCCTCTTGGGCATCCTGATGAGGAAGTTCTCGCCGTTTGTTGGACCGCGCAACTTCAGCCATAAAGCCGCCACATCGAAGCATGCTACCAAACACGAAGCCGAGGCTGAGAGCGACCTCAGGGAAGCCAACGATGGCGATCAGAAACGGAACTACGAACGATGTCGCGTACTGCGCAACTATTTCTACCCGACCAATTGCGCGGAACTGCATTGTCCTCGCAAGAAGCCCGCGGTACGGGGCTTGCAACAGGTGCAGCAGGAGCCAGAGGCTGAGCAGACGAAAGTTGGTGGTGGCGTGCCCGCTTCCGAAGAGCGCCGTTACCCAAGGGGCGGCAACGACCCCGATCGAGGCGACTGTGCCGCCGATCGTGAGATCCCCCGTCGCGAGCTTGTCGAACCCCTTTCGGCTGAGGTGCGGCCGCTGGACGGTCAAAACGTAGAACGCAGACTCGAATGCAGCGGCAATGCTTGACAGCACCGCGAAGGGCAGAGCGAACAGTGCAAACTCGGCTGGCGTGATCATCCTCGAGAGGACAACGATCGACGCCATCGAAACGAACACACGCGATGTGGCGGAGGCTCCGTTCCAGAAGAGTGCGCTGCGCGCCACCGACGGCCTGAATCGGCTCACTGGGGAAGCCATCCCAGGCCAGCATCCCGGGTCGCGAAGCTGCGGTTGGCCCAGAAGTCCCAGATCACCACAAGGTCACCGCGGATCGACGGGAGCGATTGTGAACTCGTCGTTGAACAGGAACTCCTCATAGCGGTCGAGCCCGTTCGTCGTCGCAAAGAGCGACCTGGCGCGCTCCTGTGCCAGTTCGGCGAACTGGGCCCTGCTGTCTGGCCTGTCATAGAGAAGCTTGAGCGCCGAGGCGATTGCGTGTGGCGAACTCACATTGACAAGAACACCTGCCGCCCCGTGGCCGAGTTGCCAAGGTACGCCCCCGCTCCTTTCGCCGCCCACGATCGGCATGCCAAGGTGCATCGCCTCGATGATGGCGACCGAGCAGGCTTCGCTCAGTGAAGGGTGCAGCATGACGTGCGCTTCGCGCCTTAAGGTCTTGAGCATCGCAATGCGTTCTGTTCGGCCACGGAATTCCACCCGGCGGTCGTATCGCCGGCGTCGGGCCCACTCTGCTAGGTCACTTGTCGGTTCGGAGCCACTCCCGAAACAGATCAGGCGCGAGTCCGGTGCATAGCGCAAGAATTCGGCGAAGGCCTGCAATCCGCGGTGGGAGTTCTTCAGCCGGCCGGCGCCGTTGGACACCGTAGCGATCGTAAACGGCCCGTCGGTGGCCGACGTCTGATTGCTCTGCGAGATTGCCTCAGCTTCGATGGACCAGTTCGGAAGCAACGGTGTGCTGCCGGAATAGCGGAACAACGCCCTGATCTGAACGGGGATCGTTGGGCTGACTACACCGATTGTCGATGACGCGCGGCAGATCGCCCACCCGAGACTCACCCGCGATACCCAGTACGGATGCCGCATAGCTCGGAGCACGTCGAGCGGGTTGTCGTGGCTCACCACGCGGACCTTCGCTTTGTCGGCGCAACTTGTCGCTGCCGCGCCGAATTCGTATAGCCAGTGTGCGTTGATGACATCGGGCTCGAACGCCCGGATGGCCTCAGCTATGTCCCCACGCTCGATCCTGAACCGGTCGCCGGTCTTCTGGGCGAGTGTCCGGTTGTCGGGCAGGATCACCACCGACATCGATTTCGTTGAGTACTCCCATCGCTCGCGTATCGAACTCGACGTGGTCACGACCGATACCTCGTGCCCTCGCTGGATCAGCCCGTCGGCAAGCTCGCCGATCAATGGAAAGCGATAGTGATCCGGTACGCCGACGCCGTCCATGGCACGCACGCGGGACAGATCAATTGGGGCAGCGAGGGTCACCCTCACTCTGAGACCTTCCCCAGCGAGACGGGGCGAGTGGGCGTGCACTCGGCCACCATTGCGAGCAGTCCCTCGGCGAACCGGCGCGACATTTCTTCGACGGTGTACACCTGAGCGCTCGCCCGCCCGGCTGCCTGCAACTGCGCAAGCCTGGCCCCGTCGTTGAGTAGGTCTGCAACTGCTTGGGCGTATTGAGTCGGTGTTGTAGCTCTGGGAAGCACGATGCCGTTGACGTCCGACTCCAGGTAGTCAACCTCGGGGCTGTGGTATGGGAGGTCGCATGTCACCATCGGTAGCCCGAGAGCGAAGCTGTCGAGAATGGTGAGACCTACGAGGCCAGGGTTGCAGATCAGCGAAGCTGTACTTGCGGCTCGTACGAGGTCGGCCCCCATCAGCGGGCCAAGAAATCGGATCCATTCGCGCGTCGCTGCTGCGGACTCAATGACCTTTCGGTCTGGCCCATCCCCGATGACCACGAGTTGAAAGTCTGGAATCCGGCAGCGAATGACATCGGCGGCCTCAACCATGAATTCCGGACGTTTCCGGTCGTAGAGGCTGCCGAGATAGAGCGCCGTCGGGCCAGCGGAAAGTCCGAGGCCCTCTCTTGCGCCTTGAATTTCGGAGTCGGTCATGGCGGCGCGTTGTGCCTGCATGCTGGCCGTGTCGATGGCGTTCTGCACCACCGTGAGCCGATCACCGCTCACGCCCTGACGTCGGACGATGCTGGCCGTTCGTTCGGTGTAGCAGAACCACCAAGCTGCCTTTCCGGTCAGCACCGACTTCACCCACTCGCCAAAATCGCTGGCTTTGTCGGCATCGAGGTTGATGCCATGCCCCCACCAGGCAACCTTCGGGCCACCGATTCGCTGCCAGGCGAGCAGCAGGTAGTTGACCAAGAGCTTAGACGCCTGCTCGACGACCACTGCGTCGGCTGAGCGTGCTCGCCGCAGCACCGGCTGCCACACGATCGATCGTCGACCGACACGCAGGTAGCGATTACGGACGACCTCAGCCCACTCAATGTGGGCGGTATCCCGCCGTGTGGCGTCGGCTGAATCTGGTTGACCCACTATCAGCCGCAGATTGACGCCATGCTGACGTAGGCGGACCCGGAGCTGTTCGTAGAACATTGTTCGATAGTGAGGAAGCGACTTGTAGACGATCACCACCTCACGCTCGCGAGGCTCGGCGGTCCGCGAACGACTAGCCATCGAGTCCACCACGCAGAAGTCGGGGTCGCGACCTGACGCACGCGAGGAGGAACACGACGTTTCCAACGAGGTATCGCCGCCAGAGCCTCCGCGGCTCGCTGCACAGCCGGAACACCCACTCGAGGCCGGACCGCTGCATCCAAAGCGGTGCTTGACGCTTGTTGCCGGCAAGGAAATCAAAGGCTGCGCCGACGCACACGAACGTCCGATTCGAAACACCAGCGAGCCGGTCCGCGACTAGGTCCTGCGCCGGGGTTCCAAGCCCGATCCACACAACCTGCGCATCGACGGCTGCGAAGTCATCGGAGTACTGGCGTAACTGCTCGTCACTCAACTCACCGAACGGGGGTGCTACCGCACCCACGATGTTGGCGTCGGGCCATCGAGCTCGGATTGCATGGTGAAGGCCGTCGAGCACGGAAGGGGTGCTGCCGAACAGAAAGTGGCGAACACGCTCGGTCTGGCCCAGGGCGAGAGCGGTCCCCATTAGGTCAGGGCCGTAGACTCGCGCCGAGGGCGCAGGGGCGCGGAGTAGACGGGCAAGCCAAACCACGGGCATTCCATCAGCGAGGTTCAGCGCCGAACGATCGAGTGCGTCAGCGAGGTGTCGGTCACTCGAGGCACATGCAACGGTGTAGGCGTTGCACAGATGCACGGCACCTGAGAACGAGCGGCTGTTGACCAGCTGAGCTGCAGGCAGCAGGTCGATGCAGTCAACCGCGACTGTGCCAACCCTGACCTTGTCCGTGGGGCGAGACGATTCGCCGAGTGTTCCGCGAGGTGGTGTGGAGTTCATGAGACAATCCATGCAATGGTTACCACAAAGAAGTCGGTCCGGGCACGTGCCGCGGTCAGGATCATTTCCACATGGCGTCCCTAGGTCCGTGGTCAAAGCTTCGCTGGAAGCTG
>Ga0172367_10008637_pt1 | contig 11340 bp, 9 predicted proteins | sample Lak10m_FD_114542 | JGI IMG/M metagenome (GOLD analysis project Ga0172367, IMG submission 114542) | Freshwater microbial communities from Kabuno Bay, South-Kivu, Congo - kab_022012_10m | ecosystem: Environmental > Aquatic > Freshwater > Lake | place: Democratic Republic of the Congo: South-Kivu...
CAGGGTCAGCAGCACCGCGCCGCCCAGCATGGACGGCAACAGCAGCGTGGAAGGCGAGCGATCGGTCAGCGGTCGCACCAGATGCGGCACGATCAGGCCGACGAAGCCGATCGATCCGGTCACCGCCACCGCGCCGCCGACGCCGATCGCGACGCCCGCCATCAGCCGCAGCCGCGCCCGCGACAGGTCGACGCCCAGCGCCCGCGCGCCATCCTCGCCCAGGGTCAGCGCGTCGAGCGCGCGTCCGTCATAAAGCAGCAGCGCCGCGCCGACCGCGATGCAGGGCAGCGCCAGCAGCAGATGGTCGATGCTGCGATTTTCCAGGCTGCCCATCAGCCAGCTCATTATCTCCATCGCGGCAAAGGGATTGGGCGACAGGTTGAGTGCCAGGCTGATCCCCGCCCCCGCCAGCGTTGCGACCGCGATCCCGGCCAGGATCAGCGTCAGCGGGCTTTCGGACGGCCCGGCAAGCAGGAACAGCGCACCGATCGCCGCCAGCGCGGTGACGATCGCCAGCAGCGGCAACGCCATCGGGTGCAGTTCGGACAGGCCGAAATAAAGCGCGATCACCGCCCCCAGCGCCGCTGCATTGGACACGCCCAGCACGGCGGGTTCGGCCAGCGGATTGCGCAGATAGCCCTGCAGCGCCGCGCCCGACAGGCCCAGCATGGCGCCGACCAGCAGGCCGATCACCATGCGCGGCAGGCGCAGGTCGATGACGATCGCGCGCGCCACCATGTCGCCACCGCCCGCCAGCACCGCCAGAATGCGGGCCGGCGCGATCGTCACCGATCCCAGCGCGACCGACGCGATCGCCGCGACCAGCAGCAGGGCGATCAGCCCCGGCAGCAACAGAGGATGCCGCCGCCCCTTAGAAGCGGACACGCACGCCGCCATAGGCCGACCGGCCATAGGTGCCATAGCCATAGGCGGTGGCGTAATCCGCATCGAACAGATTGTCGATCCGGCCATAGACTTCCAGATGGTCGCCCACGGGGAGGGACCCGCGCAGCCCGGCCAGCGCATAGCCGTCGAGCCGGCGCGTGTTTGCCGTGTCGTCATAGCTGTCGCCGACCATGGTCAGCGTCGCGCCGGTCGACAGGCCGAAGGACCAGAGATAGTCGGCCGACACACTGACCGCATTGGCGGCGCGGCGCGGCAGGCGATTGCCGTCGGTGGCCCCGCCCGACCGGTCGCGCGCATCGACATAGCTGTAGGACACCGCCACCGTCAGCGCCTCGACCGGCTTCAGCGTCAGCGTCGCTTCCACGCCCTTGGCGCGGGTCCGGTCCAGATTGCCATAGGTGTAGGTCGCATAGTCATAGTTGATCTGGTTGCGGGTATCGCGCCGGAAGGCGGTCAGCGACAGCACCGCCTTGTCCCCGTCCAGGCTCTGGTCGAAGCCGATATCATAGCTTTTCGACCGCTCCGGCCGCAGCGCGCTGTTGCCGCTATAGGTGTCGTAGAGCTGATAGAGGGACGGCGCCTTGAACCCCTCGCCATAGGAGAGGCGGATATTGGTCGCGCCGGCGTTCGGCGTGTAATTGGCGTTGGCGCCAAAGGTGGTCGCGCCGCCGAACTGGCTATGATCGTCATGGCGCAGCCCGCCGGTGACGGCGAGGCCGGCAAGCGGCTTCACCACCGCCAGCGCATAGACGCTATCGATATTCGCCTTTGCGCTGTCGGTGCTGCCAAAGCCGAAATAATCATAGTCCGGCCGCTCATGCTCATAGCCGAAGATCAGCTTGGCCTGGTCGACCGGGGCATAGACGCCCTCATATTCGAAGCGCAGGTTGGTGCCCGAATAGCCATAGTCCGGGTCGGTGCCGCGCACGAAATAATAGTCGCGATCGTTGCGCATCCAGGTGACGGCAGCGCGGTTGGTCAGCTTGCCGTCGAGCAGCGCCAGATTGATCCCGGCATAGCCGACATATTGGTCCAGCTTGCTGACGTCGCTGCTGTCGGCCGGCGCGCCGAAGAAGCTGTCATAGTCGAGATCGGCATGGATATAGTAACCGCGCAGGTCGAGGCTCAGGCTGTCGGAAAAGGCGATCTTCAGCTTGGCATTGGTGGCGATATTCTCATAGCCATCCTTCTCGACGCCGCCGAACGACCGGCCGACCGAGGAAATGCCGTCGGTGTTGAAATAGGCGACGCCCACGCCGCCCGACACCGCGCCGCGCGTGCCCGACACATCGGCCTTCGCGTTCAACGTGTCGCTATAGCCATAATCGGCCGAGGCATTGACCTCGAAACCCTCGCTCGGCGCGCCGGTCATCACATTGACCACGCCGCCGATCGCCTGGCTGCCATAGACGACCGAGTTGGAGCCGCGCAGCACTTCGATCCGGCGAATATTGCCGGTCAGCAGATGGCCGAAATCATAGCCGTCGCCGATGCCGCTCGGGTCGTTGACCTTGACCCCGTCGATCAGCACCAGCGTCTGGGTCGTCTCCGCGCCGCGCAGCGACACGCCGGTCACGCCGCCGGTGGAACCGTTGCGGCTGAAACGGACGCCCGGCGTGGTGGCGAGCAGGTCGACGACATCGACCGCCTGGCGCGTCCTGATCGTGTCGGCATCGATCACCGTGATCGCCTGGCCGACCTCGTCGCGCGGCTGCGCGATGCCTGAAGCGGTGACGACGATATCGTCATCCTGTGCCAGATCCTGGGCCAGTGCCGGCGTAGCAGCCAGCAGCGCGATCAGCGAAATCCCCAACATCTTCATTTTATCGTCCCCCGGCGTCCGTCGATTTGGAACCGGGGCGTCCGCACAAGCGGTCGCTGCGTGAGGATCGGGAAGACGCCAGCGCCCCGCCCCACGCACCGATGCGGCCCCGGCCGCCATGGGCGTCGCTCGACGGAAACACCGCGCCATGGCCATCCCCTGGGCCAGGGCAAGAGCGACCAGACGCCGGCAGGTCTCCTGGCTCGCGGGTCAGGGCAGCGATGCGCCAGCCTTCCCGGACCTGTCGGTCCAGTGGCCGGTTCCGGCCCTCCCCTTTTGAAGAGCTTGGGAACCCTGCGCATCGCGCTCACCGCTTACAGTTGCAGGGACAGCCGCGGATTTGGAAGGGCTGCGCCCCCCGCACCGCATTCCCGTTTTCAGCCCTTGCGGGCACCGGCGCGATCATGCGCGTCCGGGGCTTTTGACCGCCCCGGCGCGCGGCCCCCATAAGCCAAAGCACAAGCCCTGCCAAGCGGGCCAGGATCGCCCCGGCGGATCGTTGCGCGGTGCTGGTGGCCGGCTATGCAGGGGCCTCTGACCCAAGGAGCCGACATGTCCGATTCGCCAGATCTATCCTTGATGGCCATCACTGCCGCCGACGTCGCCGATGCCGCGCGGCTGATCGCGCCGGCGGCGGTCCGCACCCCGCTGATCGAGAATGCCGCGCTCAACGATCATTGCGGCCGGCGGGTGCTGGTGAAGTTCGAGGGCGCCCAGCATAGCGGATCGTTCAAATTCCGCGGCGCCTATAACCGCCTCGCCCGGCTGAACGCTGCGGAACGCGCGGCGGGCGTCGTCGCCTGGTCCTCGGGCAATCATGCCCAGGGCGTCGCCTTTGCCGCCCGCCTGCTCGGCATTCCCGCCACGATCGTGATGCCGGCCGATGCCCCGGCAATCAAGACCGCCAACACCCGCGCGCTCGGCGCCGAGGTCGTCCCCTATGACCGCTTCACCCAGAGCCGCGAGCAAATCGCCACCGCCCTTGCCACCGAACGCGGCGCCACGCTGGTCCCCTCCTTCGACGATCCCTTCATCATCGCCGGCCAGGGCACGATCGGCCTCGAAATAATGGAGCAAGCGCAGGCCGTCGGCGCCGACCTCACGCAGATTCTCGTCTGCTGCGGTGGCGGCGGCCTGGTCGCGGGCACGGCGACGGCAGTCAAGGCCGCCCGCCCCGACATCAGCGTCTATGCCGTCGAACCCGCCGGTTTCGATGATACCGCCCGCTCGCTCGCCAGCGGCATGCGCGAAACCGTCTCGCCCGACGCGCGCAGCATCTGCGACGCCCTGCTGGCGCCCAGCCCCGGCGCGCTGACCTTCCCGATCAACCATGCCCTGCTGGCCGGTGGCCTGGTCGTCAGCGACGATCAGGTGCGCGACGCGATGCGCTTCGCCTTCACCACGCTCAAGCTGGTGGTCGAACCGGGCGGCGCGGTGGCGCTCGCGGCCATGCTCGCCGGCCTCGCCCCGCCCACCGACGGCGCCACCGCCCTCGTCATCTCCGGCGCCAATGTCGATCCGGCCGCCTATGCCGCGATCATTGGCGGCCAGAACGCCTGACCGCTGGTCTTTTGCCCCGTCCCGCACTAAATGCGGCGCCATGATGAGCCGCTTTTCCAAGATGCATGGTCTGGGCAATGATTTCGTCGTGATCGACGCGCGCCAGGCGCCGGTCGCGATGACGCAGGCGCGCGCCCGCGCCATTGCCGATCGCCATGCCGGCATCGGCTGCGACCAGTTGATCGTCATCGGCGATGCGGAGGCCGGCGATCAGGCCGACGTGTCGATGCTGATCTTCAATTCCGACGGTTCGGAAGTGGAAGCCTGCGGCAATGCCACGCGCTGCGTGCCGCTGTTCGTCGGCAAGGATGTGCTGATCCGCACCAGGGCCGGGCTGCTCGACGCCAAGGGCGTGGACGGCGGCGCCAGCGTCGACATGGGCGCGCCCCGCTTCGACTGGGACGCGATCCCGCTCGCCTATCCGATGGACACGCTGACGATGTCAGCCAGCTGGGAAGACCTGCCCACCCCGGCCGCCGTCAATGTCGGCAACCCGCACGTCATCTTCTTCGTCGATGATCTGGATGCGGTGGATGTCGAACGGCTCGGTCCCCTCATCGAGCATGACCCGCTGTTCCCCGCCCGGGTGAACGTCAATTTCGCGCAGGTCGTGGGCGACAATCATATCCGCCTGATCGTATGGGAACGGGGCGCAGGCCTGACCCGCGCCTGCGGCACCGGCGCCTGCGCCACCGCCGTCGCCGCCATCCGCCGCAAGCTCATGCAAGGCCCCGTCACCGTCAGCCTGCCCGGCGGCGACCTGCTGATCGACTGGGCGCCCGGCGGCACGATCCGCATGACCGGCCCCGCCACCCATGTGTTCGACGGCGAGGCGGACTGGGACCGCTTCTGACCGTGGCCGGTCCCGACATCATCACCCTGGGCTGCCGGCTCAACATCGCGGAGAGCGAGGCTATTCGCGAAATGGCCGGCGCACAGGACGACCTGATCGTCGTCAACAGCTGCGCCGTGACGGCCGAGGCCGTGCGCCAGACCCGGCAGGCGATCCGCCGCGCCAGACGAGACCGCCCCGACGCCCGCATCCTCGTCACCGGCTGCGCTGCCCAGACCGAACCCCAGACCTTCGCCGCCATGGCGGAAGTGGACGGCGTGATTGGCAACCGGGAGAAGCTGGAGGCGGCCGCCTTCGCCCCTGTGGCGGCTAAGGTCAACGTCTCCGACATCATGGCCGTGCGCGACACCGCCCCGCACATGGCCAGCGCCTTTGCCGAACATGCCCGCGCCTTTCTGGAGGTGCAGAATGGCTGCGACCATCGCTGCACCTTCTGCATCATCCCCTATGGCCGGGGGAACAGCCGTTCCGTCCCCGCCGGCGCGGTGATCGACAAGGCCAAACAACTGGTCGATGCGGGCTATGGCGAAATCGTGCTGACCGGCGTCGACGTCACCAGCTATGGCCCCGACCTGCCGGGCAGCCCCTCGCTCGGCCAGCTTGTCGAACGACTGCTGCGTCATGTCCCGGACCTGCCCCGACTGCGCCTTTCCTCGATCGACAGTGTCGAGATTGACGAGCGGCTGTTCGACCTCATCGCCCATGAGCCGCGCATGATGCCGCATCTGCATCTCTCGCTACAGGCCGGCGACGACATGATCTTGAAGCGCATGAAGCGCCGCCATGCCCGCGCCGATGCCGTGCGCATCGTCGAGCGGGTGAAGGCCGCCCGCCCGGACATCAGCATCGGCGCCGACATCATCGCCGGCTTCCCGACCGAGGATGATGCCATGTTCGCCAACAGTCTGGCGCTGGTCGCCGATTGCGACATCGTCCATGGCCATATCTTCCCCTATTCGCCGCGCACCGGCACGCCGGCCGCGCGCATGCCCCAGCTCGATCGCGCCACCATCAAGGCGCGCGCCGCACTGCTGCGCGACGCCTGCGCGGCCCAGCGCGACGCCTGGCTCGCTCGCCTGGTCGGCACCCGCCAGTCGGTGCTGGTCGAACGCAATGGCCTGTCGGGCCATGCGGAAAATTTCGCGCCGGTGCGCTTCACCACGCCCCAGCCCCCCTCCATGATCGTCGCGGCCCGCATCAGCGGCCTTGAGAATGGCGCGCTGATCGCGCAAGAGGCGCAATAATGACTGACACCGGCACCAGCTGGCGCGACCGCCTCTTCGGCGGCCTCAAGCGCACCTCCGACAAGCTCGGCGAGAATCTGACCGGCCTTTTCACCAAGGCCGCGCTCGACGACCAGACCCTCGACGAGATCGAGGAAGCCCTGATCATATCCGATCTCGGCCCGGCCATGGCCGGCCGGGTGCGCGACCGTCTCGCCGAGGGGCGCTACAACAAGGAACTGACCGAGGAATATCTGCGCGAGATCATCGCGGAGGAGATCGAGAAGGTGCTGGCCCCGGTCGCCCGCCCGCTCGAGATCGAGGCCTTCCCGCGGCCGCAGGTGATCCTGGTGATCGGCGTCAACGGATCGGGCAAGACCACCACCATCGCCAAGCTCGCCAATAATTTCCTGGAACAGGATTATGGCGTGATGCTGGCGGCGGGCGACACCTTCCGCGCGGCCGCGATCGGCCAGCTCAAGGTCTGGGCAGAACGTCTGGGCGTGCCCATCGTCGCCGGCAAGGAAGGCGGCGACGCGGCGGGCATCGTGTTCGACGCGGTCAAGCAGGCGACGGCCACCGGCATCGACGTGCTGATCGTCGACACCGCCGGCCGCCTGCAGAACAAGACCGAACTGATGGACGAACTGGCCAAGGTGCGCCGCGTGCTCGGCCGATTGAACCCGGCCGCCCCGCACGACGTTGTCCTGGTCCTCGATGCCACCACAGGACAGAATGCGTTGAACCAGATCGAAGTCTTCAAGGAAACCGCACAGGTCACGGGCCTGGTCATGACCAAGCTGGACGGCACGGCGCGCGGCGGCGTGCTGGTCGCGGCGGCGGAGAAATATCGCCTGCCGATCCACGCCATTGGCGTGGGCGAAAAGATCGAGGATCTGCGCCCCTTCGATGCCGGCGACATGGCACGCGCGATCGCGGGGACGGCCTATGCCCGCTGACGCCAAGAAGCCCGCCCATGGCGGCAGCCTCAGCCTCGCGCTCGATTTCGGGCCGCTGCTGGTCTTTTTCCTGAGCTACAAGGGCGCGGGCTGGTTCTGGGGTGCGGGCAACCCGATCACCGCCATGAGCTTCGGCACCGCCGCCTTCATGGCCGCGATCGTCATCGCCGTGATCATCTCCAAGGTGAAGCTCGGCCGGGTCTCGCCGATGCTGTGGCTCTCGGCGCTGCTGATCCTGTTCTTCGGCGGCCTCACCATCTATTTCCACGACCAGCGCTTCATCCAGTTGAAGCCGACCATCATCTACGCCTTCTTCGCGCTGATGCTGTTCGCCGGGCTGCTACGCGGCAAGCCGCTGCTCAAATATCTGCTCCAGGCCGCCTATGACGGGCTGACCGAGGAAGGCTGGCGCAAGCTGTCGCGCAACTGGGCCCTCTTCTTCGTCGCCATGGCGGTCGCCAACGAGCTCATGCGCCGGTCGATGAGCTTCGACACCTGGCTCGCGGTCAAGGTCTGGGGCGTCACCATCGTGTCGGTCGTGTTCGCCGGCGCCAACATCCCGATGCTGCTGCGCCACGGCCTGACCCTGGACGATGGCCTCGACAGCGACGAGGTGGGCGAAACCACCCCGCCGCAGGGCTGACACAGCGCTGACCTGCGTGGTTCAGGCCTGCGCCTGAACCACCTCGTCCACCATGATGTCGCGCAGATGGCCGTCGCGGTCCGGCCACAATATCGCATTGCCCGCCCGCATCCCGATCAAGGCGGCGCCGACCGGCGTCAGGATCGATATCCGGCCCAGCGCCACATCGGCATGGCTGGGATAGACCAGTTCCACCCGGCGCGGCGCCCCACGCGCACCATCGCGATAGAGGATGGTCGATCCCATCGTCGCGACATCGGCCGGTAGCGCCGCCCGGCTGCACAATTGCGCCCGGCCGACTTCCTCCAGCAACAACTGGCTGACATCGGGGAAGCGGTCGCGCGCCGCCCAGGCGAGGTCGGAAATCATGTCGGCTTCGGATTCGACGATATGGATCGGCGGCACGGCCGCCCACTTCTGTTGCAGGGTCATGGGAAAACTTCCTGATAGGGGTGCGCGCCCGGTGCTCGGGCGCAAAGCGTCAAGAAGGGTGCCCCGAACCTGCCGGCAGCGCGCCTGTCAGGTCCGGGGCGGATCGCCCGCGAGAAGCTGTCCCCCATGATGGCGGAAGCGTGCAAAGATGACCTTGAACGGCATGGTCGGGATCATGTTCGGCCCCGTCCCGCCTGTCAAGCAAGCCGCCCTTTCCCCATCTCGTCCCTAACCGCCCGAAAGCCCCGCCAACCGCCTGTTTCTGCGATCGTTTCGCAATAGGCACATATTGGTTTTCTTGGGCGTTGGGTGCGCATATGGGAAGCGACGGAGGCGTCAACGCCCCGCCCGGACCATAGAATCAACCGGCCGCGCCAGCCATTGCCCGGCCGCCCCATCACGAGCCCGAGGAGTTCCGCCATGGCCTTTGTTCTGCCCGATCTTCCCTATGCCAAGGACGCCTTTGGCGACATCCTGTCGGTCGAAACCTTCGACTTCCACCACGGCAAGCATCACAATGCCTATGTCGTGAAGGCCAATGAACTGGTCGCCGCCGACGAGAGCCTGCAGGGCAAGTCGCTGGTCGAGCTGATCAAGTCGTCCAAGGGCGGCCTGTTCAACCAGGTCGGCCAGATCTGGAACCACACTTTCTACTGGAACTCGCTGTCGCCGGTGAAGACTGCCCCGACCGGCGACCTGCTCGCCAAGATCGAGGAAGCCTTCGGTTCGGTCGACGCGCTGATCGAAAAGCTCAAGGCAGAGGCCGTCGGCCACTTCGCCAGCGGCTGGGCCGCGCTGATCCTGAAGGACGGCAAGCTGGAAGTGACCAGCTATCATGACGCCGACACCCCCGTCGCGCATGAAGGCCATGCCCCGCTGCTGATCCTCGACGTGTGGGAACATGCCTATTATATCGACTATCGCAACCTGCGCCCGGCCTATGCCGAAAAGCTGTTGAAGGAAGCGATCAACTGGGACTTCGCCGCCCTCAATCTCGACGGCCAGGGCGCCAGCCGCGCCGACCAGCCGGCCTGATCGCGACAGGCTCCGATGGGGCCTGATCCACAGGATCGATGACAGAAAGACCGTCCGGCGCGCAGGCGCCGGGCGGTCTTTCTTTTTTACAGGCTTTGCGCGCTTTGCCCGCCCTGCGCTCCAATCCCCTCTTAACGCCGGCCGACGCATGATCGCACGGGGCAGGGAGGATGATCGCGATGAACATGGACGAGTTGGGCACGCAGCATGAGGAAATCGCCCTGATCGCCGCGCAACTGCGCCAGGCGATCGCCGATCCCGACCAGCCCCAGGCGGTGAGCGCATTGCGCTGGCAACTGGCGCGCAAGCTGATGGCCCATCTCGCGCTGGAGGATCGCATCCTCTACCCCGCGCTCCAGCGCCAGGGCGACGATCGCGTCCGCGCCACCGCCGCGCGCATCCAGGCCGAGATCGGCGCGCTGGCCGAGAGCTTCGCCCGCTACATGGCCGCCTGGACGGATGAGCGGATCACCCGCGACTGGCGCGGCTTCTGCGCCGAGAGCGGCCGGATACTGGATGCCCTTGCCCGGCGGATCGATCGGGAGGAGCGCATCCTCTATCCGCTGGCGCGCTCCCTTGATGACCAGGCAACCGGCCAGATAGCGCGCGCCGGCTGACCGGCGATCAGGCTGCTTCCAGCTGCGCCACGAACAGGTCGGTCGCGCGCTGCAACTCCTGCGCGGTGCGCGACAGGCCGGCCGCCGCGCTCGACACGCGATCGGACAGATTTTCTGTATTGCGCGCGACATCGGCCACGGTGGCCATGCGCTGCGCCATATGATCGGCGTCGCGGGCGGTATCGCGCGCCGACTGGCCGATCGCCGCCGTCGCATCGCGCTGGTCGGCCACCGCACGCTGGATCGCCTGCGCCGCCTGCGCCAGTTCCTCGACGCTCCCGGCGACCTCGGACAGCGCTTCCTGCGCCACCCCGGCGCCCTGCCGCGCGGACGAGGCTAGCGACTGGATTTCGCCGGTCGCACTCGCCGTCTGGTTGGCCAGCTGCTTCACCTCGCCTGCCACCACCGCAAAGCCGCGCCCGACCTCGCCGGCCCGTGCCGCCTCGATCGTGGCATTGAGCGCCAGCAAATTGGTGCGGGCGGCAATCTCGGTGATCGAATCGGCGAAGCTGGTGATCGACGCGGTGCGCCCTTCCATCGCCTGCATCGCCTCATGCCCCGCCACCGACACGCGCTGTGCCTCGCCGCCCAGGCTCGCCTGCTGGCTGGCCGCCGCTGCAATTGCACTGATCGATTCGGACAATTGCTCGATCCGCCGCGCCAGCACCGCCGCGCTGGCCGATGATTGCCCCGCCGCCGCCATCGTCTCGTCCGTGCCCACGCTCGCCCGGCGCGCCAGATCGTGCAGCAGCCCGGCCGATTCCTTGAGTTCGCCCGTTGCCGCGCTGACCGCGCTCACCACACCCGCCACCGACTGGCGGAAGGCGCCGACCAGCGCCAGCGTCTCGCTGCGGCGGTCCTGCGCCATCCGTGTCTTTTCGGCGTCCCGCTCGATCCGCAGATGCGCCTCGCGCGCGTCGGACTGGCGCTGGGCATCCATCGCCGATTCCGCCGCATTGCGTCCCGCCTGCGCTTCCCGCGCCAGCCGGGCGGTGTCCGCCACATGCGCATCCTGCGCCAGCAGCAGCCCATGCAATTTGATGCTGAGATAGCCCAGGATCGTGCCCTGCAGCACCACCGCAAAGCCGTGGATGATGACCCGGCCGATCTCCGCCTGCCCCGAAAACACCCAATTGGGCGCGACATAGGTCAGCACCAGATGATGCAGCGCGATCAGCATCGACGCCAGCAGGATCGGCCGCCAGTCGTAGAGCACCGCCAGCGAGGCGAGCGCCACGAAGAAATACATGTGCGCGTCCATCTGCCAGACATGGCCGCTCAGCAGGAACA
>Ga0172367_10008638_pt1 | contig 11339 bp, 9 predicted proteins | sample Lak10m_FD_114542 | JGI IMG/M metagenome (GOLD analysis project Ga0172367, IMG submission 114542) | Freshwater microbial communities from Kabuno Bay, South-Kivu, Congo - kab_022012_10m | ecosystem: Environmental > Aquatic > Freshwater > Lake | place: Democratic Republic of the Congo: South-Kivu...
AAAATAAAAAAGAATACCTATTATTAGTTAACATGAATATTTCTAAAAAAATTGTTATTAATCTAATACAGGATGTTGCAACCCCACATAATAACGTACTGATTAAACAGTTTTTAGAGCGGGATAATGTGGAAATTAAACTTTGGTATGCTGTTTCCAAAAATGAAAGACTTTATCAATGGAGTCAAGACATCACCCATGAACACTTGCCAGCAGTTATCTATGGTCAAAATTTAAATCTATCCTTTCTCTATTATTGTTTAACTCATAGTCATGAGCGCTTTGTGATCGTAGGATGGATGAACATTAACACTCGTTTGCTCCATCTTCTCTTTTTCTTTTTACAGCGATCTTTTAATCATTGGACTGATCTACCCAGTCCAACAGAAGAGGGCAGAACCTTAAAACAAAAAATTTTACGTCGTATAGCTTACTTATTTTTACGATATTCTAATTCCAAGATCTTTGGAGTGGGGAAAATGACTCTAGATTGTTTTCGTGTTTGGGGGTTTCCAGAACATAGACTAGTTAATTTACCTATATTTGTGAACGTCGATGAAGACATACATCTTTATCGTTCAAGACGATCTGAACTACATCAACAGTTTAATGTTCCTGAACATGGCTTTTTACTTTCAGCAGGCAGTCGATTAATTTATGAAAAAGGATACGATCTACTGATTGAGTCCATTTCAAAATTAACCCTTGAGTTAAGAGAAAAAATTAAATTAGTAATTGTTGGTAGTGGAGAAGAATTACCAGTGCTAAAACAACAGGTTAAGTCCTTACAACTTGATACTCAAGTCCAATTCCATAATTGGATGAATATCTCAGATTTTAAGTTTCTCATTGCTAATTCAGATATTTTTTTCCATCCAGCTCGCTTTGATTCGTATGGAGGAACCACCTTGGGTATGGCTCTTGAGGTGGTAGTGATTGGTAGTACTGGTGCTGGTGCTGCAGTAGATCGAATTGAACATGGAATAAATGGTTTTTTGTACGAACCAAGTGATACAAAAACATTAAGTGATCATATAGAAAAGTTACTAAATGACGAATCTGCAAGGAAAAGAATAGCCTTTGCTGGTCGAGTTACAGCCTTAAAATGGACTCCTACACGGGGAGTCGATATTCTAGTAGAGCATTCTGTATGATTAACAGGTTAAAGGAATAAAAATGCGAAAAAAAATAGTAATTGTTGGCGGGCATGAGCAAGCTTGTAATATATTGAATTATATTAATGATCACAAGCTAGCTGAAGTAGTTCTATGTATTTGTCGGCAGGACGATATTGGAGTAGATACTATATTTCCATCACTCTTAAAAAGAGCCCGTGAGTCAGACGTATCAGTTTTGCAACCTAAACAATTAAATAGACCAAAAATACTTTCGTTTATTGAACAATTAGACGCAGACTTAGTCCTAAGTTTACAAAATAATATGATTTTTGGTCGGACTTGGATCGATTTATTTCAAAATAAATTAGGAATTGCTAATGTACATTATGCACCTCTTCCAAAATATGCGGGCTACTGGCCTGAAATGTGGGCGATTTGGAATGAAGAAAAAGAATTTGCAGTCACTTTACATTATATTACTACAGAAATTGATACAGGACCAATTATTTCACAACGATTTTTTAAGATTACTGAGTATGATAATCGTTATACCCTTTATACCAAAAGTTCAAATGAATGTTTTTTGATGCTAACAGAATATCTTTCATTACTACTTGAAAGAAAATTACCTGCAATTGACCAAGATCATAAATTAAGAAGTTACTATCCTAAGTCATTACCCAATGATGGGTTTATGGATTTAAACTGGGATGAAAAGACACAAAAACGGTTTATCAGAGCTATTGCATTCCCTGGTTTTCCAGGTCCAAAGATCAAAATCGGTGACTTTATCTACACAATGATTGCTGACGATTTACCTTTTTTTAATAAAATTCAAGTTAAACCCAATGAATAATGAAGCGATGATCTCTGTATTTGGATCTTTTGTTGGTGATGAAGAAATTACCAATGTTACTACCTGTATGAAAAGTCAATGGATGGGTTTTGGTAGGCAAGTAGATGATTTTGAACAAAAGTATCAAAGAAAATTTCATCTGCCTACCTTTGCCATGGTTGATAGTGGCTCTAATGCTTTATTCATGGCAGTCAAACTATTAGATCTGCCACCAAGGTCAGAGATAATTGTGCCTAGTTTTACTTGGGTGTCTTGTGCCCAAGCAGTTATTTTAGCAGGACACATTCCGGTGTTCTGTGATGTGGATTTGCATACCATGAATGTTCGTGCTATTGATATTCAGGCTCATATTACTGACAAAACTGCTGCGGTGATGGTAGTTCACTATGCTGGTCTTGCTGTAGATATGGATCCGATCCTGGCTCTAGGCTATCCAGTGATCGAGGATGCTGCCCATGCGGTTGACAGTACTTACCACGGGCAACCCTGTGGATCAATAGGTGATATTGGTATTTTTAGTTATGATGCGGTCAAAAATCTGACCGTTGGAGAGGGGGGGGGGATCACCGCCCGTGACCCGATCCGTATTGAACGGGCTAAAGTCATGCGCTATTGTGGCATTGGTAAGTCAGGATTTGATGCAGCAATTAATACCACTGGTGGCAAAGCCCGTTGGTGGGAGTATAACATTAAGGAACCATTCATTAAAATGCTGCCTACTAACATTGCAGCTAATATTGGACTCGCTCAGCTTGAACGTATTGATGCCCTCCAACTGCGTCGGAAAGAAATTTGGCAGATTTATCAACGGGAACTTAACCATATACCTGGACTAATCATTCCGCCAGATGCTTCCGAAGGCGATCGCCATTCATATTTCACATATTGCATCCGTGTACCTCAACGGGACGAATTAGCTCATTACTTACTTGATCATCGTATTTATACCACTCTCCGTTATCATCCTTTACACCTCAATCCACTCTATGGTCAAACAAATGTTCGCTTATCAAACTGTGATACATTGAACGAAGACGCTCTGAGTATTCCCATCCATCCTAGGATGAGTGACGCAGATCTTGATAGGGTGATTTCAAGCATCAAAAGGTTTTACTTATGACCAAAGATTTTTATAATGAGGTCTATCAAGTCGGACATGAATCTAAGTATGACGGCGGACCTGATGGAATACCTGAACGTATAAATATACTCTGGCAACAAACCGATTCATGGTTGATAGACACTAGTTTAAAAATTAAATCTGATGCGAAAATTTTAGAAATTGGTTCAGGCATGTCTTTTTTATCCAAAATTCATCCTGGTTGGCACGGAGCAGAATATTCCAGTAGGGCAGTGGAGAGGGTCAAGAACCGTGATGGTGCTCACACATTAATTTTTGAAGAGGATGTGGAATGTTTATCCTTTGCAAACGAGTACTTTGATGGTGTATTTTCCTGGGCGACTCTTGAGCATGTCCCTGACCCAAATAAGGGGTTTTGTGAAATTGACAGAGTCTTACAAAAGGGAGGATACGCATTACTTGCTCCAGCTTGGCATTGCCGACCATGGACTGTGAAGAAACTTGAGGCTCGACCGTGGTTAGAGTTATCTTTTCTGGAAAAACTTGAACGTCTTTCAATACCTATTCGTGAACATATTGTATTTCGGGCATCCCTGGCATTATTTCAGCGTTGCTGGAGTGAGTTTTCTATGTGGCGAACCGGTAATAAGGAGGTATCTTTGCGTTATAGAAAACTATATCCCTCATGGGAACTCATTAAGCAATTTGGGCATGTATCAGACGATGACGCGGTTGCTGATATAGATTCACATGCTGCAATTCTTTTTTTTCAAAGTCGAGGCTATAAGATAATTTCACATCCATCCTTTTTGCATCGGATGTTCGCCCGGCATGAGCCTGTGAGTGTTCAAAAACCCCTGTAAATTTTGGGCTACTAAATTTTTAATTCAATCAATAAAACAAAATGGAAATCTGTTTGTTAACTGTTACCGTGCTATTTTTCTAATCAATGGAATCCTGCTACCCTTAAAAACTTTAAGTAAAAATAATGTGCGGAATAGTCGGCATTGCATCTATAACCCCCTATCCCGATCGCACTTGGCTTGCCGTTGCTAGGGACTCCCTAATCCACCGTGGTCCTGATGATGCCGGTGAATGGTGGACACCGGATGGACGGGTAGGAATATCCCATCGACGATTGTCCATACTGGATTTGACCCCGATGGGTCGCCAACCGATGCATTTAGAGCAACGGGGTTTGTCCATTGTCTTTAATGGAGAAATCTACAATTTTATTGAGCTACGCCAGGAACTTCAAAATCTGGGCTACAGTTTTCAGTCTCAAAGCGATACTGAAGTATTGCTAGCTGCTTATGCCCAGTGGGGTTCCAAATGCTTATCTCGGATCAATGGCATGTTTGCCTTTGCCATTTTTGATGCTCCTCACCAGGAACTCTTTTTAGCACGAGATCGTGCGGGAGAGAAGCCATTATTTTATTATTTAAGTAATGGTGTAATCTACTTTGCTTCCGAACTAAAAGCACTTTTAACACATCCACTCCTACCTAGGCGCATTGACGCCGAAGCGATGGACTGTTACCTGGCCATGGGCTATGTACCGGGCGATCGCTGTTTTCTAGCCGGTTACAACAAACTACCACCAGCCCACGCCTTACGGTTTCAGTTACAAACCGGAACAGCAGATGTATGGCGTTACTGGCATCTCCCCCAACTCGATAGTAATGATAGCACTACTGACGAAACCATCCTGCTAAACGAATTAGAAGCACTCTTGGAGGATGCTGTGGGTCGCCAACTAGTAGCGGATGTACCCGTGGGCATTCTGCTAAGTGGTGGAGTAGACTCTAGCCTGGTAACCGCCATGGCTGTACGACATTCACAACATATTCGCACCTTTAGTATTGGCTTTCCCGGTCATGGCAATTTGGATGAAACGCCCCATGCTAGGCTCATTGCCCGTCACTTTGGCACAGAACACACTGAATTAGTAGCTGAACCAACTACTGCCGGTTTACTCCCTATTTTGGCTAAGCAATTTGACGAACCCATGGCTGATTCATCCATGATCCCCACGTGGCTTGTAAGCCATCTAATCCGAAAGCATTGTACTGTAGCTATTGGTGGTGACGGAGGTGATGAATTATTTGGTGGCTACAGCCATTATAGTTGGTTGCTGGGAATGCAACATAAACTGGCTTATATCCCAAGTTGGTTGCGTTACGGGTTAGCGCAGGCATCAGAACACTGGTTACCTGTCGGACTTAAAGGGCGTCATTATCTACAGAGGTTGAATGTGAACTTAGATAACGGCCTGCCGATGACTGCCAACTACTTTGATCCCACTCAGCGCCGACGTTTACTCAGTAATTATTACGGGTACCCAATCGTCTCAGAAAAGATTTTCACTGATCGTATCCCCGCACAGAATGATCTACTGCAACGGATCACCCGCATGGACTTTGAAAGCTACTTATCCGACGATATACTAGTAAAAGTGGATCGTGCCAGTATGCTAAATTCATTGGAAGTTCGAGCACCACTATTAGACTATCGGATAATTGAATTTGCCTTTGGAAAAGTACCCTCCCATCTTAAAGCAACTAAGAATAGCAAAAAAATCCTACTCAAACAACTAACAGACCGGATATTACCACTTGAATTCGACAGACACCGAAAACAGGGCTTTTCCATTCCGTTGACTCAATGGCTGAAATCAGGACCCTACCGGGAATTATTTTGGGACACTTTAGACAATGCTAACTGTTTATTTAACCGTAAAGTCCTACTTGGTTTACTCAAGGGACAAGATGGAGGCTACAGTAACAGTGACCGATTATTTGCACTAGTAGTCTTTGAACTGTGGCGTAGCACCTATAACATCAATTTCTGAAGCGTTTCATTTCCCCATAAATAATTAATGATCTTTATAATACCGGCTTAGGGTGGAGTTGATTTAAAAACTAAATGGTCACAATAATAAACTATGGACTTGGGAATATCCAAGCTTTTTATCATATCTACACTCAGTTAAATTTACCTGTGAAAATAGCTTCATCAGTTCACGATTTATCCGAAGCCAAGAAAATCATCCTGCCAGGCGTGGGCTCCTTTGACTGGGCTATGAATAAGCTGAATAATTCGGGTATGCGCTATACATTAGACCAACTGGTTCTGGAAAAAGAAATACCAGTCTTAGGCGTGTGCATCGGTATGCAGATGCTAGCAAAATCCAGTGAAGAAGGAGAGTTACCTGGTTTAAATTGGATAGATGGAGTTGTAAAACGTTTTGATGAACAATCACTCTCAAGTAAAAACCCCTTGCCTCATATGGGTTGGAATAGTGTTAATCCTGTCATCAATCATTCTTTGCTTACAAAACTTCAAGATCCCCAATTCTATTTCTTACATTCTTACTATTTCCTTCCTAGTGTAATCCAACAAAAAGTTGCAAGTACTCACTATGGAGTAGAATTTACTTCAGTGGTAGTTAGAGATCACATCATGGGCGTACAATTTCATCCTGAAAAGAGCCATAGGTGGGGAATTCAACTACTCAAAAACTTTGCCGAATTGTAGAAATGCTTCATCCTAGAATCATTCCTTGCTTATTAATTCATCAAGGGGAACTGGTAAAAACTAGACGGTTTTCTGAACCTCAGTATGTGGGAGATCCTTTGAACGCAGTGCGAATTTTTAATGAAAAGGAAGTTGATGAATTAATAGTAGTTGATATAGATGCCAGTGTGACAGGAAGAGAACCAGATTTCAAACTGATTTCCAACTTGGCAGCTGAATGCCGTATGCCTTTATGCTATGGTGGAGGAGTGAAGTCTCCAGAACAAGTGGAAAAAATTGTGGGTCTTGGCGTTGAAAAAGTTGCCATCGGTCACGCTGCCATTTCAAACCCTCAACTAATTAAGGACGCTGCACAGCGTGTTGGAACACAGAGCATTGTAGTAGTAATGGATATTAAAAAGATTGGATTCCCTTTTAGTAAATATACAGTGCTGACCCAAAACGGAAGAAAAGTAACTAATTTGAGCGCAGTGACTTTTGCAAAACAGTCTCAGGACTTGGGTGCAGGAGAAATTTTAATTAATTCCATCGATCGGGATGGCACACTAGCAGGTTATGACTTTGAATTAGTGGATCAAATACGCCAAGCGATATCAATCCCCATGACAGTTCTAGGGGGTGCTAAAGACCATGGAGATATTTCATCTCTCATTTCTCGTTACGGAATTATTGGAGCCGCAGCGGGAAGTATGTTTGTATTTAAAGGTAAGTATCGTGCTGTGTTGATCCAATATCCCACTCGGAAAGAAAAGGAGGATATCATGATCAAGGCAAATTTCAACTATTTACCGGGATGATGGTTCAACTGTGTGCGGCATAGCAGGTTATTCAACTGGAACAGGTGTTATACCCCACACCAAAGCATTAATCCTTGCCAAGGATGCCCTAGCCCATCGTGGACCTGATGACTGGGGATTATTTACTGAAGCATTACACGGTATTGGCTTGGTACACACCCGTCTTTCCATTCAAGATCTTTCATTACTTGGTCATCAACCAATGTTGAACGAAAGCGGGGAAATAGGGATAGTATTCAATGGTGAAATCTATAATTTTCGAGAACTGCGGGATGAATTAGTCGAAAAAGGCTATATATTCCGAGGTTGTTCTGACACAGAAGTATTGCTAAATTTATATTTAGCTTATCGACATGAACCGGATGGCGTTCCCTCTTTTCTGCGGCGACTCAATGGTATTTTTGCTTTTGCGATTTGGGATGGAAATCAAAAAGGACTATTACTAGCTCGTGATCCCCTTGGTGTGAAACCTCTGTATTACTATACTACACAGGAATTTTTTGCTTTTGCCAGTGAAATTAAGGCACTACTTCCATTTTTGAATAGTTTCTCTGAACATGACTCATTCATGAAGAAACTAGATTTATCCGCAATTGATCGTTACTTAACTTACCTCTGGTGTCCCGGCGAACAAACTCCTATGGAGCTAGTAAAAAAGATACTGCCTGGACAAGCTCTTTGGGTGAAACGTGGAATCATTGAAAATCAATTGACTTGGTATCAGTTGCCTGCATTTCGCATGAACGCCAAACAACTTTACACACACCAGACGATGACCATGGCAAATGCGGTTAGGGGTACAGAACATTATCTTCGCCAGGCGGTTCAGCGTCAGATGGTGGCTGATGTACCGTTAGGGGCATTCCTGTCTGGCGGCTTAGACTCAAGCAGTGTGGTAGCCTTTGCCCGTGAACTTAATCCTACCATACGCTGTTTTACCATACACATGGAAGATACGGAAAAAGAGGGAATGGGGGAGGATTTACCCTATGCCCGACGGGTAGCCAAGCATCTAAATGTACCACTTGAAATAATACATGTAAACCCTCTGGAAATGGCTGCAGACCTCCCTGATATGGTAGCTCAACTTGATGAACCACTGGCTGATCCCGCAGGACTTAATGTACTGTATATTTGTCGTTCAGCATCTACGCAAGGTATCAAGGTTCTTCTTTCTGGTACAGGAGGGGACGATCTTTTTACTGGCTATCGTCGCCATCAAGTCATGATGGTTGAAAAGTTATGGGGTTGGATGCCTGAATGGATTTTAGACTGGTTGGGTTCTGGCAGTAACTGGTTAAATACGGTTAATCCTCTCAGCCGTAGGTTACGAAAACTGTTTCGTAGTGCCTCATTAAAGGGGGATGACCGTCTTGTTGATTACTTCCGTTGGATAAATCGAAAGGATCTTATTTCACTGTATACCCATGAATTCCGAGCAATCCTCTCTAAATCAAGGTCGGAAGATCCCATGTTAAAATTCATTGCTAATCTTCCTCCAAATACAGAGCCATTGGAAAGATTATTAACATTGGAACAGCGCTTTTTTCTTGCCGACCATAATCTAACGTATACGGATAAGATGTCTATGGCAGCTGGCGTGGAAGTGCGGGTTCCTTTTCTTGACTTGGAATTAGTTGACTTTGTTGCCCAGATCCCAACTAACCTAAAGCAACGGGGTAATAAAAGTAAGTGGGTACTCAAAAAAACTATGGAACCTTACTTACCCCACGATGTAATTTATCGTCCTAAATCTGGTTTTGGTGCTCCATTACGCAGATGGTTACGGGTAGAGTTACGGGATTGGTTGTTTGATACTTTATCTAGTAAGCGACTTGAACATCGTGGACTATTTGATCCTCTTGCGGTAAAACAATTAATTAAAGATAATTATGAAGGTCGTATTGATGCAGCCTATACCCTGTTGTCTCTAGTTTGTATCGAACTATGGTGTCAAAAATTCATTGATTAAATTTAGTTTTACTAAATCCCATGACTGACAGTCAACTCTATTTCATACGTCATGGAATAGCCACTGAACGGGGAGGTTGGAAAACAGATGTTGAACGTCCCCTCACCCCTGAAGGGAATACCAAGACTTACCATGTCGCTCAACGATTGAAAGCATTAGGTATTCAATTTAAACTAATCCAAACAAGTCCATTAATCAGAGCAAAACAAACTGCTGAGATTTTTGACGCTTTAGGTTTGAGTCTACAGGTGGTTGAATCGATTCATTTAATGCCGTCAGGACACTTGCAGGACTGGTTAACTGAATGGCAAGGGAAAAAATTTCCTGACCCAATGGCGGTTATTGGACACGAACCCAATTTATCTTTATGGGCAGAATTACTCGTATTTGGTCATCATTGGGGGAGATTGAAACTGAAAAAAACTGGAGTGATCGGATTGAATGTACCATCTTCTCCTCCATTTATAGGACGATGTCATTTATTTTGGTTGACTTCTCCCAAGTTACTTATTTAAACTCGATTCCATAGCAACTTGGTATAGTTTCTACACACAAATCTAGCAATTCCCACCTAATTAACTTGAGTTCGGGAAATCAGATTAATATTGTTCTTAGATTTTTTGCATGTATTGTACAGATAAAAGATTTAGATATTTATCGCAAAGTCCTTCAAAATTTGGTGTATAAACGCATATGTCTTCTTCGTGGATATACGTACTTCCGGCGCTCCTTCCTTTTCCCCTCCTTTTCTTATACGTTTTTTCTCGAGAGCGCACGCATCGGACTTCATCGCAACATTCCGTTCCTCGTCGCGTGCTTGATTCCTATATGCTGCAAAGCGCGGTGGTTCAGGCGGGATTTACGCAGCATGTTTGCGTAGTTGCTCTTCTTGAACTTATAGAACAGGGTTCGGTAATACTGGCAAAAGACCATGCAACATCGCTCTATCTTCGCAAGGGGAAAATTATTCCTCGCGAAGCTGTTCTTGCTATCCTTCAGCGTCAGCTCTTTGCAGAGCAAGACGAGATTCCGTTTAAGCGATATCAATATGAATTGCGTCGCTTGCTTTGGCGCGGTAGGGCGGCACTGCTCAAAGATGCCGAATGTGCAAATATTTTTCTTCCAGATCCAGGAAAGCAAAAACGTAAGTTAATGGGATGTTTACTGGCAACAGTGCTTCCGTGGTGGATGGCGTCACTTGTTCTTATGCAAACAGAGGCAGTATTAGGTGTTCTTGGCATCGCAACCACGCTGCTTTTTGGAGGTACAGCACTCCGCAGAATTGCTACGATTCCCGAAAGGCTCACTGCAGAAGGCGAGGTTCTGCGTGCGGAGGTGCTTCATGCAGCCTTAAGAAAAGATTTTTGGAATATATTGATACAAGGGAACGTTCCTGCAGAAAGCGTATCGCCACCTCCTCACATACAAGAGACCATGAAGGAGCTTAATATTTCTTTTCTAAAGCTGTACGCACAAATGCATGCAGCGCTCACTCGGGAGTACCGGGGTTCTCCTGTCGGGAGGTAGCGCTTTCTTGAGTTTTTAGCCGGAGGATGATGCATTGAGGTTTGAATTCGGGGATAAGGCATTTTCTTGACGCTTTTCCTAAGAAGCGGTACTCTTTTCTCGCCAATTTTGGCAAAATTTATTTATTGTAATCTCTCAGACGTTAGCAACCAGAGTGCATCCTCCCCGCGGCAAAAGCCAAGGGGCGCCTCTGAGACGTCGTGGAAAAAAGGAAACATTCTATGGCACAGATCCCTTCCGTGGAGGAATTGGTGAAAGCAGGTGTCCACTTTGGTCACCGCAGTGAGCACTGGCACCCTAAAATTAGGATTAGACAAAAGATTTTGCCATGGTAAAGCTTTCACCAGCTTCCCCGAAACTGCATACCCCCCATAGCGGTTAAGGTGACTGGGGTCTGAAAAATACCCATTCATGGATAATTCAGATTGGCTGAAGTCTAAAAAAGTAAAGC
>Ga0172367_10008639_pt1 | contig 11339 bp, 8 predicted proteins | sample Lak10m_FD_114542 | JGI IMG/M metagenome (GOLD analysis project Ga0172367, IMG submission 114542) | Freshwater microbial communities from Kabuno Bay, South-Kivu, Congo - kab_022012_10m | ecosystem: Environmental > Aquatic > Freshwater > Lake | place: Democratic Republic of the Congo: South-Kivu...
AGGAGCAGCTAGGGTTTCCGGACTTTGGGGACAATCTACTTCTAATGCTGCAAAAGACAAAACATCTGTGGGTTTGTCTTGAAGGCGATATTGAGCATTCAATGATTGAATTTCTGCGTCATTTGTCAAACGTAACGTTATTTCATAACTTGGCGCTGGCGGGAGATGAGGCTGTAGACTTTCTAACCAGCGATGAAACCATTCTTGCCAAGTTTCTGGACTAATTGGAGTATCGTGAACTCCAAAATCCATAGCTGGTTTTGGAGACGATTCATAGAACAAATCCTGGACATCTAGTTCGACTTGCACCAGTTTTAAATTCTCCTCAAAACTTGCAATTTTAGTTTATTGTTAGCGAGTTAGATAAGCAAGACCGACGAAAACAGCTAAAAGACCTATAGTGGTGAGGGCAAAATGTTTCAAGGAAGTACCTCCCTTGCGCACCATGTTACGCATGGCCAGTTTCACATAGCTAGGTTTGGGTTCCGTTGGCGAGTTGCTCATAAAAATTTGATTATAAAACTGTTGTATTTATAAATGTAACAGTTTATTGAGAGTGCTACTGCTATCTTCCCGATTTGGTGCATGAAAATGGCAAAATTCCTGAGTAGAGAAGCGATTAATCTCATCTCTACACAGAATTCCTGGAGGCTATTAAGGTAGCAGGAGGTTATCTCGTGCTAAGTAAAGAGTAAAAATATAACTACGTAGTTCAGGAAAAAGTTTTCGTACTCTTTCTTAGCACTCAGCACTTTGTATTTACACAGGAGTGCTTTCTAATAGCTGGTTTTCTTGCCGCAGATAAGCTTGAATAAACAAATCAAGGTCACCATCCATGACATCATCAATGGCTGTTGTTTCAACATTAGTACGCAAATCCTTGACCATTTGGTAAGGGTGAAACACATAGTTACGAATTTGATTGCCCCAAGAAGCCTCCACCATATCACCTCTAATTTCGGCAACTTCTTGAGCCCGTTGCTCTCTGGCAATGATAAGCAGTTTAGCTTTAAGACGAGCAAGGGCTTTTTCTTTATTTTGTAACTGAGAACGTTCTTCTGTACAGCGTACAGCAATGCCTGTGGGGAGGTGAACAATTCGCACTGCTGTTTCTACTTTATTGACATTTTGCCCACCTTTACCACCAGCCCTGGATGTAGTAATTTCTAAATCTTTTTCAGGAATTTCTAGTTGTACGGTGTGATCTAACTGTGGCATGATTTCAACCCCAGCAAAACTGGTTTGGCGCTTACCGTTGGCATTAAAAGGTGAAATGCGTACCAATCGATGTGTACCTGTTTCCGAGCGCAGGTAACCATAAGCGTAGCGACCAGTAATTTCTAGGGTTGCTGATTTAATCCCAGCTTCATCACCTTCTGATTCTTCGGTTAAATGAACTTTATAGGCGTGGTTTTCTGCCCAACGGGTATACATCCGCATCAGCATAAAAGCCCAGTCTTGAGCATCTGTACCACCAGCACCAGCATTAATTGTGACTACTGCTCCTTCCGCATCATAGGGGCCAGAAAGTAACTGTTGTAATTCCCACTGATCCAGTTCACGATGAAGCCGATTAACTGTAGATTCTGCCTCTTGTAATAAAGCTTTGTCGCTTTCTAACTCTAATAGCTCAATAACTGCTTTGGTATCTTCCAAGCCAGAACGCCATTGGTCATATCGCTGTAGCTGGGCTTTGAGGTCGTTAAGTTCTTGCAGGGTTTTTTGTGCCTGGGTTTGGTCGTTCCAAAATTCTGACTGTGCTGCTATTTGTTCTAAATCTTGAATTTTGGCAGTAAGTGCAGGTATGTCAAAGATAGTCCTGGGCTTTACCCAGACGACCGGACAATATTTCAATTTCGCGTTTGAGTTCTAATGCTTCCATAATGTTTACTAAATCCAATCAATTAATACAACATATTGTAGTATAAAATCGCAACTTTTTCTTTTGCCACAAAAAACCGTGGTTGCTGTGGATGAAGCACGATTGACGTAACGCGATGTTTGCCAAAGGGCATTCACGATTTGGTTAGCCATTTACAGCCACAGGCATTGGCAACATGGTTTTAAAGATTGCAACATCCTGAATGTTGAGTAAAAAGTCAAAAATCTCAACAAGGACTAATGACTAATGATCGAGGTTTTGGCTCTAGTATAAATGCGGGAATACTCTGTTAAATATGGGTATTTCCTTATACTTATAGCAGCAAGTCACCATAGGGCATTGGAAAACTTTAAACTGCCAGGGAATGAGTGTAAGAATTACAGCACATTTCATCTGAGTAGGTACAACAGTAGGTTTCCTGCCATTGGTGTCAAGTTAAGGCATCAGCCCAGATATCAAGAGAGGGAGCAGCCCTTCGTCGGTGGGGTTGACGGACGGCCTTGACTAAGCCCATAGAACGATGATGTTCCACAAGCCAAGGAATAAGTTGTAAATCAGGAGCAAATAAAAGTGCGCGGTGGAAAAATATAAACTGCGAAACACCATTTCCACAGAAATGCGTTCTAAAGGTCTTTGTAAAGCGAACGCTACATCAGCACACAAGTCATTGAGGACAGCGTAGAAAATCCAGGTAGCATATATTTGCATCTGTACACCATTAGTCCCACCAACCCAGAGATAGAACAAACCCAACAAACCCTTAGTCAATAAAAATGCCTCCTCAATCCGCCAACGTGGGCGGTATAAATCAAAAACTTCCTGTGGTGAAAGTTGTTGTGGGTCAAGAACGTTAGTCAAATAATAATACCAAATCTGACCCCACAATACTGACACTGGTCCCATGGGATAGCAACATGGGTGAGTATGATGCAATGCCATGTGAATAATTTCGCCTTTGTAATGAGAACCTTGAGAAAGTACACCTGTAACCCGATATCTCACCTTTTCCTTTTGCCGTGTGAGTACGTACTTGCCGGGAGCAGTGAGAGAATCAAACCACTCAAAACCATAAAATCCCATGTCTACTACGAGTAAACCACCATGAGGTAAAGGTTCTAACAGTCCTTGCCACCAACGAGTCTCATTGATTTTGCCATCAGCATCATACCAAGCTGCTACAGGAGTGTGAGTGAAAGCTTCCACTACCATCAGCATTTTTCCTGCCAACACTGAACCTGTTTTTTTCTTGCAATTGTCCGAAATGTTTTTTCATGGCTTCCAGTGTTGAGGCATCCCCAATCCAGATGGTAGGAAATCTCTGTGCTACCTATTTCTAGGCAGCGCAATACATCTGTTAACTGTTGTACTTTTAGATATGGGAGACTCAATATTATTGCTGCTATTACCGGCAGAGTCAGTACTCGTGAACGCAAGCTGCGTTCTTTGTCTTTTACCCCTTTAAGGTTAGCAAGTATACCTGGGTTAATTAATTCAAACAGGGGCAATTCTATCTCTTCACTAGCTGGAGCAGGTACGCTGACTCCATGGCGAAAATATGGGTTACCTTGTTTTTTCCGTGGTTTACCCATGGCTTTTTCAACCCCCCTGTGTTGACTTTTACCATTTAGCTTCCCACCTTGACATAAATCTATTTTTCTTAACTTGACACCAATGGCAAGATGCCCACCCCACAAAAGTTTTATCATTCATATCTGTACTTCAGATTCGGTGCAAGGTGCTGTAAGTGCTCAAATTTCAAAAATTCACTAATATTACATGGGAGAAACCCGATTGTTTGAAAAACCGGGTTTCTGAGTTGGTACTTATTCCACACGTATTTGATTAAAAGCCTGATTTGTGATGAGTTATCCCTAACTTATTCCGGGAAATGCGTGCATAAAAGGAGCTAAATTGACAATACTAGTCTATTACTTCACTCCAGCCTATATATTGGGCTAGTAATGCTTCATCATCTGTTATTTCACCCATACCAGGTGGGCTAAGATAAGCAGTTCCCAAGGCTTGTACATACTTTTCTTGGTTAAACTTCTCTTTTTCTTCTTCGTTTTGTTGGTTTTCTTGACCACCGCTAATGTAAGCAGCAACCTCAGCAGTCAGTTCGCGCAACAATTCATGATTTTCGATGTGTATCATCGATTTTTACTCCTTTAGTGCAATGAATTTTGACGTTGGTAAACTCTTGCTATTTAACTCCCGTAAGTTGAGACATTATTAATGTCCCAACTTTTCGCTTACACGTATGGTAACGTCCATGTTTTCTGATTACCTCCGAGTTGTCGAAAATCATTTAGGTGTTAATTGACGTATTGTGATGTGAATTTTTTTGCTTTTGCGTTGTTGAGAATAAAGTCATGACTCTATGACATTTATGACCAAAAGTAATGGTTTTGATCACGCCAATTAACTAAAATTTCTCAATAAGCGAGTTGATCGGACATAAATTGCTATGAAATTAACCAATGTTGTGAAAACACTATGTAGCCTTGGTTTCGAGAATTTTAGTGATTAGCTAAATTTTTTTTCATCACAGTGATCAACGTATTAAGTCTGTTGCTTAGTTGACACTCCCCTGGCTTTAGGCGAGGGGATTCTACATTCACCGTCAAAACTTCTTGCTCAACCAGGCTTGGGCTATTGTTAAAAAATATATTGAAGAACAAAGACATTATGACAGCACCCGATGGAATGCCCCTAAAGAAGCTTCGTGATGGCGCCGATCGCAGTGCCGGAGGCAATCGCTTACGTCCAGCCCCTTTTGATTAGGGTTTGGTCAGGAGGATACGGAGCAGAGAGCAAGATTGTTCTACTTCTGCAATGCCCGTGTTTTTAAATCAGCGATCGCACCTTTAGTCATGGCGGCAATGGTTTTATCGCTGGCTTTGGGCAAATGATAATAATTGCCTGCGGCTGTTTGCGATAATTCTTTAGCAAAACCAGTAGACACAAATTTACTTTCGGTATCGATTACCAACAGTTGCATCCCCAAGGCGCGAATTCTGGCAGCAATTTCTAACAATTCTGCTTTGATGTCTGGTTTTTCTCCTGGTTCTAAGGGTTCACCTAAAGAACGGGCTAGGGGAATGTTACCGCGCCCATCGGTGATAGCGACTATGACAACTTGCCCAATATCTCCACTCATTTGGGCATTTACACCTATACGTACTGCTTGAGTTAAACCATGTGCTAGAGGTGAACCACCGCCACAAGGTAGTCTTTCTAGACGGTTACGTGCTAAGGCGATGGAACGTGTGGGAGGTAATAATACTTCTGCTTGTTCTCCTCGGAAGGGAATTAAAGCTATTTGGTCACGGTTTTGATAGGCTTCCGTCAAAAGTTGCATAACGGCACCTTTAGCTGACTGCATGCGGTTCAGAGCCATGGAACCAGAAGCATCTACCACAAATACTACTAATGCTCCGGCTTTGCGTATCAACCGTTTGGAACGGATATCGCCTGATTCAACAATAACTTTTTTATCTGGGTGTCTTTCTCGTCTGGCTTTTTGATAGGGAGCAGCAGATCTGAGAGTGGCATCTACCGCTATGCGTCGTACTTTGCCTTTGGGTAACATAGGCTTGATGTAGCGTCCCCGGTCGTCAGAAAAGATGATGCTGCGACTACCAGATTTGCCTTGTCGCTTTGCCATTTGGGCAAAGTAAAGTACGCTGTCATCAAGAATTACCCCTTCTGGATCAAAAATAAACTCCTCTGGGATGTCGGGTGGTTGTTGTTCTTGGTCTTCTTGGTCTTGGTCTTCTTGGTCTTGATCTTCTTGGTCTTGATCTTCTTGGTCTTCTAGTTCTTCTTGATTCTGTGGTGGTGGTGGTGGTGGTTGATCTGGTGGTGGAGTTTGCACGATTGTGGAACGTGGTACAATTACCAATTCCACAGCCCTACGCAAATCTTCAGCGTTGACTGTTGCGCGTCCTTCTAAAGCAGCCGCAGCTTTAGCTACTCGGAGAGCGAATAATTCGGCGCGATGTCCTTGGACTCCACCGCGAATAGCTTCGTTAACTAGATAGTTAATTTGTTCTTGAGTGATGGTGACTTCTTTCAACCATTCCCGCGCCAGAATGATTTGAGTTTTCAGCCCGTCTAAGTCTTCTTGGTATTGTTGAAGAAATTCTTGGGGAGATTGAGCATAGGCGATGGCTTGCTCCACAGCTGCCACTCTTTGATCTAAGCCTAGTACACCATCAGCAGAAAGAGCAATGGCGATTCTATCGAGTAAATGCTCTCGCAATGCTCCTTCTTCTGGATTGTAGGTAGCGATAAATAGAGATTTGCAAGGATGCTGAAAACTGATGCCTTCGCGCTCTATTTGGTTGCGTCCGTCAGATAATACTGTTAGTAGCTGATTTGATATTTGGTCATCTAATAAATTCAGTTCATCCACATACAGCACGCCTCGGTTTGCTGTGGCGAGTAACCCAGGCTGAAAAATAGTATCGCCTTCCTTGACTGACTTTTCTACATCCACAGAACCCAGCAACCTATCTTCTGTTACTCCTAAGGGGATCTGTACAAAGGGTGCTGGAATAATTTCCGTGGGGACTTCTTGAATATCTTGATCTGCATACTCTGCTAACAGATAATCATTCCAATCTTCCGGGCGGTTGGGGTCGCAGTTACCAATGGAGCCTTTAACCACTTCGATGGGTGGTAGTAAGGCATGGATAGCACGAGCCATTACTGATTTTGCCGTACCGCGACGGCCGGCGATCGCCACTCCTCCCAAGCCAGGATCGACTGCTGCTAACACCAAGGCTAATTTAATTGCTTCTTGACCGACTACAGCTGTCAAGGGGAAGGCTGTGATTGTGGAGTTGTTAGTAAGCGCGGGCATGTTTGGCAAAATAGCGATTTTTGGCTGCTACTTAATAGCATAGCAATTTCTGGTCAATATCATACTCTTGGATCTGCTAAAGCGCCTGTGGACGAATTCTTATTTTGTCTCTCCTTCATTAGGACGCGCTGCTAGATGTAGTTAAGATGTATATTCAAAACCAAAAAGGAACTTGACAGCGAATGAATTCGCCTGGGGCCAACCCCCATAAATAGAATTTAGGGACTACCTCGCCGCAGTGAGTTTGGTGTAGGGCTTAAAGCACTATATTGGGTTATCAACACTATCTCAACCTATTCAAAAGGCGGTTACCGTTTTCGGTTCCGCCTTTTCAAATTTGTATTCATTGAGGATTTATTGACACAGTTTCTGGTGTTCCAGGAGCGAGGATTCCTTCACAATACACAGTAAATTGCTACTGGATACTCAAATGTTGTTACAGTCAGTTTCTGTCGGACTAAAGTCTATCAATGCCCCATGGCGACTTGCTGCTATTGCAGTCAACTATGGGCAAATAGTCGTGCTAGGAAAGGGGTTTAGACCCAAAATTCCCATAACTATCAGTTTTTAAGTGATAATTGTCGTTTCTGTTTAGCTCCTCGTGTTATTTTTAAGACTCTAATATCTAATAATGTGGAGTAGGTCGCGGAGGACACTATATCCTGCTAAGTCCCAAAGTAAGTAGGCAAGAAAGCCAATCATTGCCAGCCGACCATTCCATAATTCAGCTTGAGGGTTCCAACCAAAAATAAAAGCATTACGATCCACACCGTTATAAGCTCTAGCAACTGGTGGTAAATCTGTGGAAGGACGAGTTTCTCTAGTTTCCATTTTTTTACTCCAAAATCAAACTAATTCTTCAATTTTTTCTCTTTAATAGGCAATGAGATTAATAACTAATGAGATGTAGCACGTCGCGGAGGACACTATATCCAGCTAAATCCCAAAGTAAGTAGGCGAGAAAGCCAATCATTGCAAACCGACCGTTCCAGATTTCCGCTTGAGGAGTCCAGCCAAACAGAAATGCATTACGGTCTCTGCCGTTGTATTCCAGTGCAACTGGCGGTAAATCCGTGGAAGGACGAGTTTCTCGAGTTTCCATTTTTTTTGTCCAAACTCATTTATTGCTTAACTTAAATTTACCTATTTATCAGTAATTTGCTTTCCATCTGTAGGTACAAACTACACACACCTCTCGTGGAGGATTATTATCAACTTATATGTAGGTTCAAATCCACCTTAAGGGGGTGATAAGACTTTTAATTATACATGTAAATTAACACTTGTAATTGAGAATAAAAATCTTGCATTTATCGGTGTAAAACCAACATATAACCTAATAATTAATTAGATTTTAACTGACGTAATAAAGAATAATTTCAGTAAAGATTTTACCGTTAAAAACTTAAATTTATCTCTAGCGTTAGAGATAAATTTCCAACTTTAGAAGGATATGTAAAATGGCTAAATTACATGATTCTGAAAGTGAGCAAAAATTTGGTATTGCCATAGATACAGGAATAAATAGATGTAGATGTTGACTTGCTACGGATGAAATTCCTCATTCTCCCCAAATCTAAACTTAGAAGAAGGAAATATAATGTTTCAATGTACGGAAAACATCCTGGAAATTTACAAGCCACTATTGTGGGTGGCACAGGTTCCAGTGGTTCCCACAAGTATTACGCCAGCGCAAGCATCAGTTATCAATTCTGGTCCGCGCTTTTTTGTGGCTTTAATCTCCGGTGTGATTTTAGCTTTTGCTTTCCAATTAGTTTTAACTAACCTCTCAGTTGCGGCTGGTATTTCCTACTTGGGTCGTCCATCGGACTCTAATGCAGTTGTTGGGGAAGTGGGAAATTTCGGTGGTACGATTCGCAAAATTGGTACAGCCCTGGGGTTGTGGACATTAGTTACTGTTACGGTTGCTTTATTAATTGCTTGCTTCTTGGCTGTGAAGTTAAGTCTATTGGTTTTAGATCCCAGGTTGGGTGCAATTCTGGGATTAGTCATTTGGGGTGCGTACTTTTTGCTTTTGGTGTGGGTGAGTTCGACTACCGTGGGTTCAGTGGTGGGTTCGGTGGTGAATTCCGCTACTTCTGGTTTTCAGGCGATTATAGGAACTGCTACGGCTGCATTAGGTGCTAGATCTGTCAATCAGCAGGTAGTAGCAACTGCTGAGGCTGCGGCTTCAGCAGTGCGTAGGGAATTAGTCCATGGGGTTGACCTTACTAGTATTCGGGAAAAGATAGAAGATTACTTAGAACAGGTACGTCCCCCAGAATTAGATTTATCCAAGGTGGGTAGGGATGTTGAAAATTTACTCAAAGATCCGCAATTACAAGCCATTGCGACTAGTCCAGACCTAGGCAATATTGACCGCCAAAAGTTTATGGATTTGGTCAGCAGTCGCACCGACCTTTCTCCACGAGAGGTAAAGCGGATAACGGATATACTATACAACGTTTGGCAGCAGGTAGTTAGCCAGGAACAACCCTTAACAGAAAATTTAGGTGAGTTAGTCAACCATCTCAAGTCACTTGCACCAGGACAAGTGAAGACGGATGAACTCAATGCTAAATTGGATCGGTTAATTGCACAAATGCCCACTTCTAAGAAAGGAGTAGCAACACCAGAACAACCAGGTGTGATGCAACAGACTTTACAACAGGTCATCACCACGCTGACTGGAATTGCCTTGGGAAGGACGGATTTATCTGATATTGATGTAGAAAAGATTTGGCGATCGCTGATCACGGCTAAAGACAAAGCTATTGAACAAGCTGATCAACTGGGTTTACCAATACCATCAGCACCCTATAGCCCCATTCGGGCTGATGTGGAAAACTACCTACTCAATACCTATGCTTGGCAATTGAGTCCAGAAAGAATTGCCGCAGAATTTCGTAATGTTATCTATGACCAAACGGCAGACCCTGGTATAGTCAGGAGAGAGATCGAGGGAGTTTCTCGTCAGGATTTCGTGAATACCCTGCAACAACGGGGACTACTGACCCAACGACAAATCCAGCGCATTGCTGACCAGTTAGAAGCTGTACGGCAAGAGGTATTAGTTTTGGTCACTGCTTCGGAAGAAAGAGAAATTGCCCAAGACTTACAACGCCGAGTAGAAAGTTATCTGCTTGTGATCAATAAAGCAGAATTGACTCCAGAAAGAATTGAGCAGAACTTTAAGCTATTATTAGAAGACCCAGAAGCAGATTATGAAACTCTGTCGCTGCGATTATCACAATTTGACCGCCAAGAAATGCGGGAGATATTGCTAGCACGGAATGATATTGAAGCAGAAGAACTAGAGCCAATTCTCAACGAGTTAGAACACCAGCGCGATCTCGTCCTGATAGAATCTCAAGGAATAGCAGGGCAAGCCAAGTATCAAGCAGAAACCTTATGGTTGAATATTGAATCATATTTGCGGAATACAGGAAAGGGCGAGTTAAACCCTGATGCTATTCGCGCTGATCTGCAGAAGTTGCTGGAAGATCCACAATCGGGAATTATCGCCATCAGGGCTAGATTAGCTCGCTTTGACCGTGATACCTTAGTGAAATTACTCAGTCAACGCCGAGATTTGAGTGAAGAACAAGTTAATGAAATTATTGATGCTGTGGAAGAATCTTGGCATAATATCCGCCATACACCTCAAGCTTTAACAGAAACCGTTAAGGAACAATACGACTCTGTAACCGCCACCATCGCTGATTACTTACGCAATACTGGCAAGGAAGAATTGAATCCTGAAGGCATTCAACGGGATTTAAACAGATTATTTCAACAACCAAGAGAGGGTGTTGTAGCATTGCGCCGTCGCTTGTCTCGGGTAGACCGAGATACCTTAGTGAAATTACTCAGTCAACGGCGAGATTTGACTGAAGAGCAGGTCAATGAAGTTATTGATGCTATACAAACTTCGATTCGTAATATTGTCCGTGCTCCTCGTCGTTTAGCTACACGCACACAGGAAAGAGTGGCAACATTCCAAGCTTATTTAGAAGAGTATTTACGACAAACTGGTAAAGAAGAACTGAATCCAGAAGGTATAAAACGGGATTTGCAATTATTGTTGCATGATCCACGGGTGGGGATGGAAAGTTTAGGGGAGCGCCTGGCACATTTTGACCGTTCCACAGTGATTGCTTTGCTGAAAATTCGCGAAGATATGACTGATGAAGAGGCAGCCATGATTGCGGATAATATCATGTCGGTGCGTGACCAATTTGTAGAACAAGTACAGGGTATTCAACGGCGAATTCAAGATGTCATAGAAGGGATTTTTGCCCGTATCCGTAACTATCTCAACTCTTTGGAGCGCCCCGAACTCAACTATGATGGCATCAAGCGGGATATTCGCACATTATTTGAAGATCCACAGGCGGGCTTTGAAGCGTTACGCGAGCGTCTGTCTGCTTTTGACCGCGACACTCTTGTGGCGATTATGAGTTCTCGTGAGGACATTTCTGGAGCAGATGTCAACCGAGTGATTGACCAAATTGAGCGAGCACGCAACACAGTATTACAACGTGCAGAACGCCTACAACAGGAAACACAACGCCGTTTAGAAGAGGTCAA
>Ga0172367_10008640_pt1 | contig 11338 bp, 12 predicted proteins | sample Lak10m_FD_114542 | JGI IMG/M metagenome (GOLD analysis project Ga0172367, IMG submission 114542) | Freshwater microbial communities from Kabuno Bay, South-Kivu, Congo - kab_022012_10m | ecosystem: Environmental > Aquatic > Freshwater > Lake | place: Democratic Republic of the Congo: South-Kivu...
AGCGAAAATCGTGGACAAATTCAAAGAACAAAAAACGTTTTTAGTGGGAGAACCAAAACCAAAAGCAGAGACTACCACCTTAAACCCAACGGATTTTTGTCTTGACTAAAGGGTCCACTAAAGGAACGATCACTGCAGGTACGGGAATGGATGCCTTATTTGATATCTACCAAGTAACCATCAATCCCAGCACTGGCATAACGGTCAAGACCAAAGATACGAGCGCGATAACGGTCCTGACTATTCCCGCTGCCATGATAGCAGCAAATACAGCTCAGGCACTGCCGTCGCTTTTAAGTGTGTTCTCTACGGCGATGCTCAGTGGTAAAAGTTTCACCGTAGATGGTGGCACACTTATCTTCAATTCTGATGGCTCGTTATCTGGTGTCGGTATAAATGTTACCGGCGAGACATGGAAAGTTAATTCCTCCGGTCAATTGGTACTCACCGGCTCAAGCAAAGGCACCTCCACAAGCACCATTGTCTCAGGTAATGCCGCGCAGGGTTGGACCGTCAATAGTACATATACCGATGGCTCAACAACTGCTGGAACATTAACGCCCGTAACAACAGCTACAACAAACGTGTTCACGTCGGAAATGCTTAGCAGTAAGTCCTTTACGGTAACTGGTGGCACACTCACTTTCAATGCAGATGGATCATTGTCTGGTGTCGGTATAAATGTTGTCAACGAAACATGGAAAATTAATTCTTCAGGCCAACTTGTGATCTACGGTTCCAGCAAAGGGACATCCACAAGTACCCTCGTTTCCGGAAATGCCACCCAAGGTTGGACCGCCAATACGACGTACACCGACGGTACAACAGCGACCATGACGTTAGTTCCTGCAAATACACCTCCACAAACAACCGGTTTCACAACCGCGATGCTCAGCGGAAAAAGCTACACAGTAACTGGCGGCACATTAACCTTCAATACAGACGGCTCATTGTCTGGTATTGGTATAAATGTTGTTAACGAAACATGGAAAATTAATTCCTCAGGCCAACTTGTGATATATGGTTCCAGTAAAGGGACATCTACAACCACCCTTGTTTCCGGAAATGCCACTCAAGGTTGGACTGGTAATACGACGTACACCGACGGTACAACAGCGACCATGACGTTAGTTCCTGCAAATACACCTCCACAAACAACCGGTTTCACAACCGCAATGCTCAGCGGAAAAAGCTTCACTGTAACTGGCGGCACATTAACCTTCAATACAGACGGCTCATTGTCTGGTGTTGGTATAAATGTTGTCAACGAAACATGGAAAATTAATTCCTCAGGCCAACTTGTGATATATGGTTCCAGCAAAGGGACATCCACAAGCACACTGGTCTCTGGAGATGCCACGCATGGCTGGACCGGCAATACAACATACACCAACGGAACAACTGCGACCATGACGTTAGTTCCAGCATAAGCTGGTATTACTCAATTAAAGCATCAATTGCTTAGAACAAAACAATGCCTCCGAGTTTTTTTTGTAACCTCGGAGGCATTGTTTTATGCATCGGTAAATAACTGCCTCTATGGGGGTTTCGGTGGTGGAGTGGGTGTGGAAAATGGTGGCAGCGTGAATAAAAATACCCCTGCCAGATATGGTTACTCTGGCAGGGGCTCGTGTTGATAAACTGAATATAGCTCGATGACGGCTTGAAACTGTTACAGCAGACTATTTCTTGGCTTTTGACTCTTTCACCTTGACCATATCTTTGCCACAGCCGCATTTGCCGCCTTTCTGGCTGACAGAGCCGCAGTTGCAGCCATCGCCGCAGCCACAGCCGAACTTGCCCTGCAGCGGTGCGGAGATTTCCTTGCCGTCAACGGAGTAGAAAACCTTCCCTTTTTCAACCTTGCTGACGGTTGCTTTTACCAGATCCTTACCGCAGCCGCATTTACCCTCTTTTGTTGCCAGACTTCCGCATTTACACCCCTCACCGCAACCGCAGACATAGATGCTGTCACCGGCCTTGGCTTCAAATTTACCGAGCGAACCTTTTTCGGCAAATGCAAAACTAACAGCAGCAAATACGAATAACAGTGAAACAACGAGCAAAACTGATTTTTTCATGGTAATTCCTCCTTGAGATATGTAGTGGGTGCTGATTTTACGTGGAAAACTGGAGTTGTCAAGCTTCTACCGTTCAATCAGGTAATCAGCAATTGCGGAGGTAGTATTTCTCCTGTCCAACTCGCTGATTTCCGGAAGTATTACCCTGTAGTTAAGGTCTTTGCTGTTAAACAGGCGCTCGGGGATGCCGTGCTTGACGGCATGCCAGGTTCCGGCAATAGCTACAACCTTTCTGTCTGGATTGTTCTTCCGGTAAGTCGCGAGCGACATGGCCATGCCGCTGTTGCGTACCGCCTGGGCTTCACAGAAATAGGTGAAAACCTGTCCCTTGGCTTCATGCCCGAAAACCCCTTCGAATGTTTTCTTGAGGAATTCAGTTCCTGGTTTGTTGATATCGCAGGTAATGCCGAACGGGAGACTCTTGCGCTCTTCAGCGGTCAGTGAGGCAAAGCCGTTACGTGCAACTTTGAAAACGATCCCTTTCGGAACGTTGAGCGAGATCATCGGAATGCGATTGTCTCTGGCAAAAATGAATAACTCCCGATAGAGGGACCAATCGTAGGACCAGTTTTTGGAGTAGATTTCTTTGAAATTCTGTTCCGGTATCTTTCCTGCCGTCCAATCGTCCAACTGCTTTTGATAGTCGGTTTGAAACATTTCCAGTCCGATTGCCAAGGCTGTTTTTTTTGCCGGGAACGAGCGGATGACGTCAAGCTGCAGTTCATGATGCTTTTTGCTGTCATGGGTATCTGCGATCAGAACGACATCAGCGCTCTGCACATCAGTAACCATCTGCTCAAAACTGACGGTCTGCCGGTCACTCAGGCGAATGATCTCTCCGGCGGCATGCGCAGGAGCTGTTACTGCAATGCAACAGACGATCATCAGAATATGCTGTGCTGTTTTGAGCATGTGTGGCCCCTTTTTCTCACGGAGTAATCTTGTGGAAACCGGGGAACCATAACAAAAAATTAAGCGCTCGTAAATTTATTCGAGTCATGGCATGTCAAAATTGTTATGGTGTCCGCTCATTAAACGGATGTGGGGGTGTGGTGTGGCTCGTTTGTTCTCGATATTAATCTGTTTTTTCTCTGTATCCGGTGCGGCCACAGCAGTCGCAACAGATGCTCAGCTCACCACAGTTTTGAGCCAGGAGATTGAAGTTGCTCTGAAGCCATCGCAACATCTCTTGGTTGGCGTCAGTACGATTTCCTTTGCTGCTGGCCCCTCGGGAGTTTCACTGAGGCTTTCTCCGAACGCAGAAATCGATTCGGTTACGGTGTCCGGCACAAAGCAGCGCTTCTCCTTTTCCAACGGAAATCTTTCCCTGGACATCCCCCGCGTAGCCGAGCGGTCGACGGTTTCAGTCGCCGTCAGCTACCGCGCACGTTTTAACGATCCGTTGCCGCAGCACTCAGGCAGCAGTGAAGACCCGACCTATGGAGTACATGGAGCCATTACCACCCAAGGCACCTTTCTTGATGAGGCCTCCGGATGGTACCCCGTCACGCCGACGCTTCCGCTCCAGCGCTCGATCCGTATATCCGCACCGGCCGGTACGGAGGCGTTAACATCCGGGAGAAGGGTCAAGCGGGGTACGAAAGGTTCCGTTACCTTCTCATCCTGGGAGGAACAGCGGCCGAACAGCGGCCTGGCTCTCTGTGCCGGTCCCTATCTGATCGCGGAGCGCCGCGAAGCCGGGATTGATCTGTACAGCTATTTCTATCCGGAGAATGCTGCCCTGTCAGCGCGCTATCTGGAAGCGGCCGCACGCTATCTCACGCTGTACAGCGACCTGTTCGGCACCTATCCCTATGAGAAGTTTGCCGTCGTGGAGAACTTTTTTCCGACCGGCTATGGATTCCCCTCATTCACTCTGCTGGGAAGTGCGATTATCCGGCTGCCGTTCATCATCGATACCAGTTTTCCACACGAGATCGCCCACTCCTGGTGGGGTAACGCTGTCGAGGTCGACCAGAGTGAAGGGAACTGGGCGGAAGGGCTGGTAACCTATCTGGCTGACTATCTGCTCAAAGAACGTCGCTCGGCTGCGGAGGGGCGCGAATACCGTTTGCAGCTGCTCTCTGATTTCGCGACACTCGTGGCAGCGGATACTGATTTTGCGCTTTCCGGTTTTGTCAGTCGTGTTGATCCGGCTTCACGGACAATCGGTTATGGCAAGAGTGCCATGCTCTTTCATATGATCCGTCGGGAGATCGGCGAGCGTGCTTTCTTTGCCGCTCTGCGGGAAATCTACGCAGACCGGCGCTACCACACTGCAACCTGGGGCGACTTCACACGGGCATTCTCGCACAGTTCCGGTCGGGACCTGTCTGCCTTCATGGCTCAATGGCTTACCCGTCCGGGTGCTGCGCGAGTGGTACTCTCGAACGTAACGCGTAATCATGACGGAGGCCGGTGGATTGTGTCCGGGACGCTGGAGCAATCCTCCCCGCTGTATGATCTGCAGGTGCCGCTCCGGCTGGAAACTGGGGGGCCGTCTTTCGAAAAGATTCTCTCTACTACTCAAAAATTAACTCCGTTTACATTGAGCAGCCCAACAGAACCAAAGAGGCTGCTGCTTGACCCGGATGCAGATACCTTTCGCCAGCTTACTGCGGACGAGATACCGGTAACGGTGAACAGCATCAAGGGGGCGAAGCACCTTTTGGCCGTAATTACCGGCGATTGCCGGGCCAGGGAAGAGACCTTCAGGCGGTTGCTGGAGTCGCTGGGGAAGGGTGGGGCAAAGATAATCACAGAGGAAGAGCTTGATCAGGAACGTAATCGCAGGAATGATCTGATCTTCTGCGGGCTCCCGACACAGCGGTCGCTGCTGCCGATGCTTCCTGACCGGGTTAGCCTGCATAATAGAAGTTTTTCTGTAAATGCCGAGGTTGTGCAGGCCTCGGACAGTCTGCTGTTTCTGGTGCTGCCGTCCTCCGTTCCAGGCGGGAGAGTTACGGCACTGTTTCAGCCGCTTTCAGAAGCGGCGGCGGAAAAGTATGTGTCAAAAATAACGCATTACGGAAAATATGGCACGCTGGTTTTTCATGGCGGCGCTATCCGTTATAAGGGCACCGCCCCATCATCTGCCGGGGGAAGTCGCGTAGATTTTTAACGCTATCCCGCGTCAGGATGCCGAGCGGGTCGCGCTGATGGCGGTAATTGTGACAAGCATGTCGCCGCCTGGTTTACGGACGGTAACTTCATCGTCGACCTTTTTGTGCAGCAGCGCCTGACCGACCGGTGAATCGATGCTGATCCGGCCGATACTGACGTCAAACTCATCCGGTCCGACCAGTTGATAGCAGCGTTCCTCTCCGCTCTCCTCTTCGTAGGTAACCCAGCAACCGAATGATGCCGTCGTTGGATGTGGCGGGGCGGAGGCTGCCTTCAGCACTTTCAGGCGCGAGCCAAGGTGCTTCAGCTGACGATCAATCTCGCGCAACCGTTTTTTGCCGTAGATATATTCGGCATTTTCAGACCGGTCCCCTTCGGCGGCGGCATCAGAAACGCCGGCTACAACCTTGGGGCGCTCTACTTTCCAGAGATAGTCATACTCTTCACACAGCTTTTTCAGCCCTTCAGCAGAAATCAGATTGGTCATGCAATAACTCCGTTAAATGAGACAAAAACAGCCCGCTAGGTGCGGGCTGTCTAAGGTGCAGAAAGAAGAGAAAAACTATTTTGCGACGTCAAGCAGTTCCACATCAAACAGCAGCGTTGCATTTGGCGGAATATCACTTCCGGCACCGCGCGGACCATATCCCAGTTTAGAGGGGATAATCAGCTTACGCTTGCCACCGACCTTCATGGTCATGACACCCTCATCCCAACCCGGGATAACCTGGCCGATGCCGATGATAAAGGAGAACGGTTCTTTACGATCAACCGAACTGTCAAATTTTTTGCCATTTTCCAGGGTCCCGGTGTAATGCACTTTGACCTGTTTGCCGGCAGTCGGAGCGGGGCCCTTGCCGACTACAACGTCGGTGTATTTCAGGCCTGATGCGGTCGTGACCGTTTTTGCGCTCTTCTTTTCGTCTTTGGCTGCAAAGACCGGAGCCGCAATAGCAACTGTCAGTACAGCGGATACAACCAGTTTCATGAAGCGTTTCATTCTCGTAAACCTCCTGTTTGATGTTGGTGCTGCCGCCGCTCACAATAGAAGTTTTCAACTGCGCTGGCAACAGAGTTTTTACGTGCAGATCCGCTTCCGCTCAGACATCCCGTCCGCAGAAACGGCATACTTTTGCCGCCGATTTGATTATCTCTGCGCAATGCGGGCATTTTCTTCCGCCTGCCGCCAGAGCCTGCGCCTCCTCGATTTCCGGTACGGGTCGAATCAGCAGAGCATGCGGAAGCGCGATAACAAAAAGCAGTGTGCCGTACAGCCAGAAAGTGCTAAAGCTATGCCCCTTTTTCTGAGCAATCGACGCCGGAATCAGGCCAAGTAACAGAGCAATTATGAATAAAAACATGGACAGGTCTCCTTTATTGGATTCAGTAAGGGGTAACGCTGCTGCGCCTGGTTACGCCCGAGACAGAAAACGGCCATCGCGGGTATCAACCTTCACTTTTTCACCCGCCTCAAGATAAGGGGGCACGCGGATTTTCAGGCCGGTTTCGAGGATAGCTTCCTTTGTTTCGGCGGTTGCGGTCGCATTTTTCATGACCGGCGGCGTTTCCGTTACCGTCAATTCGACCGTCATCGGCAGATCGACATTGACCATACGTCCCTCGAAGAGTCCCAGCACGACTTCAAAACCATCCAGCAGATAGAGCGACAGCGGCTCAAACTCTTCAGCCGGCATCTCGAACTGTTCGTAGTTTTCCAGATCCATGAAAACCCCGTTGCCGCTGTCGGCATACAGGAACTGACCTTTATGACGTTCAAAATCGGCTTCATCAACCTTGTCGCCGGAGCGGAAGGTCTTGTCAAGCACCTGGCCGGTGATCAGGTTGCGATAGCGGGTTTTAACCATAGTATTGGCACCACGCGCTGTAGGTGATTGCGTTGTGACATCAGTGATCAGGCAGGGGGCGCCATCCAGCTGGATGACGAGCCCTTTTTTGAAATCAGATGTAGAAAACATTGGTTTTTCATTCTCCTTGAGGATTGGAATTGTAGCAACAGGCTTTATTTCCGGCGGTAGTCGGCTGTCGGCCAGAACGGGATGCCGCCACGCGGGGTAAATTCGCCGCGCACCGTCAGACTGACCGGATCGAGCAGCTTCACGAGATCGTTGCAGATGCGGTTGACACCCGCTTCGTGGAACTCGCCATGCATGCGGAACGAGCCGAGATAGAGCTTCAGGCTCTTGCTCTCAACGCAAAGCTGGTCCGGCTGATAATCAATAATGATCTTTCCGAAATCAGGCTGTCCTGTCATCGGGCAGAGACAGGTGAATTCGGGACACTCAATATGTAATGTGCCGATACAGCCGGAGGGATTGCGCTCAATCTGTGCAAAGGGACTCGGAAAGGCTTCCAGCAGTGCCGCTTCCGGTTTGTCATAGCTGTAACCGGTGGAGCCGGCGCCAAGAGATTTCAGCTGTTCATGAAGTTCCATTATATCCGTACCCCTGACACGTAGTGAAAAGTGTGACAGCATAGCAATGATGCGTCCGGCAATCAATTCATTTTTCACAATTTATTATCTGAAGAAGCGGGCAAGAGAATACTATCGTGGCGCATTGCTTAAATCTGTGGCATACTGCCCAACCGTACTTTACACCACAAGATTTACGAAAGGATATACACAACAGATGGGAGTTTACGCAAATACTGTCAGCATTACACAATTTTCAATCAGTGGCGACCTGCCGAAGAGCGATCAATTTGAGTGGTTTTCTAAAAAACTGTCCGATCGTGGGTTTCAATCTATAGAAAACTCTATCGAAGAGACTTCAGAAGGGTGGAGTGTTGTAGATCGCCCCGATGATTCTTCCTTCGAATCCCCCTCCGATTTCTGGCGCGATAATTATCTGGTCTTCTCATTGCGTCGCGATCAACGCTCCGTTCCGGCGGCCGTGCTCAAATCGCACACCGGTCGCGAGGAGGGCGCTTTTCTGGCCCAGAATCCAAACCTGCGGCGCACCCCCAAGCATAAACGCGACGAAATCAAGGAGCAGGTTCAGATGCGGCTATTGACCAGATGTCTGCCGGTTCCGTCAACGGTCGATATTGTCTGGGATCTTAAAAAGGGTATTGTGACGCTTTTTTCGCTCGGAACCAAGGTGATCGACCGTTTTGAAGATTTATTCCGTAAGACCTTCGAGGGTTTCAGTCCGGTTATCATCCATCCGCTGGCCCGTGGACGCATGCTGCTCCAGGGCGAACAACTGGATAAACTGGAAGCGCTTAATCAGGCCGGTTCTGATGCGGTCGTGGCTCTTATTCGTGAAAATCAGTGGCTGGGGTGGGAATTCATGCTCTGGCTGCTGCAGCGCGGCGTCAACGGAGAGGGGGAGTTCAAAATCTGTCAGCCGGGGCACTTTGCGGCCGGAGAGTCTTTTGCGGCCTGGATTGACGACAAGATTCAGTTTCAAGGTGGCGGAGAAGAGGGGGGCATTCAGAAGGTGACCGTCTCCGGCTCCCAGGACAGCTATCTGGAGGCGATTTCGGCCCTCAAAGGGGGCAAGCGCATTACCAGCGCAACACTCTTCATGGAAAAGGATGAGAATCCCTGGAAGCTGACCCTGAAGGGTGATACCTTCGGGCTGGCTGCGCTCAAATGCCCTCAGGTGAGAGTCGAAAAAGATGCCACTGTTGACCAGATGAGCGAACGCGAAGCCGTATTTTATGAGCGGATGTTTTTGCTTGAGCAGGGGCTGCAGCTTTTCGACAGTCTGTTTACCGCATTTTTACAGGAACGGATCAGTCCGGCCTGGAATGATCGTCTGCTGGCCGTACAGGCCTGGGTGGAAGGGAAAGAAATAACACCATGAAATTTATTGATGAAGTAACACTGTTTGCATCTTCCGGACATGGCGGCGCCGGCTGCGTCGCCTTTCGGCATGAAAAATTTATTGAATTCGGCGGCCCCAGCGGCGGCGATGGCGGCAAAGGGGGCGACGTGATCTTTGTGGCCACGACGGCACTTTCGACACTCCTGGAATTGCGCCACCGTCCGCATCAGAAAGCCGAAAACGGTCACAACGGCATGGGCAAAAACCGGCATGGCGCCGGTGGCAATGATCTGGTGATCGAAGTCCCGGTCGGAACGGTTATCAAGGAGGCCGAACATGGCGACGTGCTGGCTGACCTGACGGAAGTGGGGCAACGCGTGGTCCTGCTTAAAGGGGGGCGTGGTGGTCAGGGAAATGCCCGTTTTGCGACCGCCAACAATAAAGCGCCCAAGTTTGCACAACCGGGCGAAGAACAGCAGGAGTGCAAGCTGCGCCTGGAGCTGAAGCTGATGGCCGATGTCGGGCTGTTGGGACTTCCCAATGCAGGAAAATCCTCGCTGATCAGCAAGGTCTCGGCTGCCCGCCCAAAGATAGCCGATTATCCGTTTACGACCATGGTTCCCTCACTGGGGGTTGTGCCGTATAAAAACTATCGTTCCTTTGTAATGGCCGATATTCCGGGCATCATCGAGGGGGCTCACGACGGCGCCGGACTGGGGCTTCGCTTTCTGAAACATCTGGAACGATCCGGAATTCTGCTGCATCTGGTTGATATCTCGTGGATGCCGGAGCGGGACCCGCTGGCTGAGTATGAATCGATCTGCCGCGAAATCAGCCTGTTCAGTCCTGAACTCGCCGCCAAGGAACAGGTGGTGGTGATTACGAAGCTGGATCTCCCACAGACACGTACGGAGCTCCCCGCTATAAAGAGCTGGTTCGAAGAGCGTGGTCTGATGGTCTTTCCGATTTCTTCAGCAACCGGCGAAGGAGTCGAAACACTGCTGGACGAAATTGCCCGCCGTTTGTGGAGTACGGCAGAAAGGGTGTCGTGATGCGCAAACAGCTGCTTTCATCGGTGAAGCGTATTGTCATCAAGATCGGCAGCCGGGTGCTGACTGATGCAGACGGTGCACTTGACATGACGGTAATCGGAAGTATCTGCTGTGACATTGCACATCTGCGCCGGCAGGGCTTTCAGGTCGTCGTGGTTTCGTCTGGCGCGATTGCTGCCGGTCGCAGCGAGCTGGGACTGACCGAAAAACCGAGAACTATCCCGCATAAACAGGCGGCGGCAGCCGTCGGCCAGACCCGATTGATGCGGGCCTACGAACAGGCCTTGTCGCCGCATGACATCAAAGCTGCCCAGATACTGCTGACCAGTGAAGATCTGGGCAGCCGTCAGCGCTTTCTGAATGCCCGGGCAACGCTCGATGCTCTGCTCGGTTTCGGTATTGTTCCAATCATCAATGAAAATGATACGGTTGTCGTGGATGAGATCAAGTTCGGCGATAACGACAACCTTTCCGCCCTGGTCACAAACGTTGCGGAGGCCGATTTACTGCTGATACTGACCGATATTGAAGGTTTTTATAGTGCGGATCCGCACACGGACCCGACTGCCCGGCTGATTCCACTGGTAACAGGCGTCACGCGTGAGGTTGAGCGGGCGGCCGGCGGATCCGGTTCAGCTGTCGGTACCGGCGGTATGGCTACCAAGGTTGCAGCAGCCAAGAAAGCAGGTAAAAACGGTGTAGCCACTATTATGGTCTGTGGAAAACGGCACGGGATCGTGGCTGCTGCCATGTGTGGAGACGATGTCGGCACTCTGTTTCTACCGTCAGGTGAGGCGGTCAACAGGCGCAAGCATTGGATTGCCTATACACTAAAGCCGTCTGGTAGGATAGTTGTCGATGAGGGGGCACGAAGCGTAGTGTTGAAAAAAGGTACCAGTCTGCTCCCTTCCGGCGTTATCCGGGTCGAAGGGCGTTTTGAACGGGGCGCCAGCGTTCGGGTCTGCGGGAATGACGGGATCGAGTTCGCCCGTGGTTTGTCTGACTATTCAAGCGCTGAAATCACCCGCATTGCCGGCTGCAAGAGTGCTGAAATAGAAGAGAGACTCGGTTTTCATTACGGCGATGTCGTTATTCATCGCGACAACCTGGTGCTGATATAGATCGTACACTTATAAATAAGAGTGATTTATTACACCATCTTCGGAACTTTTTTTCGGTTCACATCATTTTTAATTTGACAGTATGAAATTGTTTGTGATAGAAAGCGAGTCCCTTTTGGAGCAGAAGATTTGTTCCGCAGGATGCTCTTTTGAAAAGTCAGTTGCCGCGA
>Ga0172367_10008642_pt1 | contig 11337 bp, 12 predicted proteins | sample Lak10m_FD_114542 | JGI IMG/M metagenome (GOLD analysis project Ga0172367, IMG submission 114542) | Freshwater microbial communities from Kabuno Bay, South-Kivu, Congo - kab_022012_10m | ecosystem: Environmental > Aquatic > Freshwater > Lake | place: Democratic Republic of the Congo: South-Kivu...
AGAAATGCTTTAGCCGCTCTTTCAAAAGAAACATTTGTTAGGTTTCAAGAAGAATGTAATAAGTTCCTAAAAAATCCTTCCGTTGAATTTTTTGAACCGAGAAAAATTGATTTGGTTAAATTAAAAGAAAAAACAAAAAAAGAAAAAAATTATTTTGTTTTATTGCAAGCTTCGACAAAAAAACAAGAGGGAGATATTGCTGGTTCTAAACTGTTTAAGTTTTATAGGCATATGGAAGAAGAATTAAAGAAATTCTTTGAGATAAAAGAAAAAGGATTTAATTATAATTCAAAACAAGCAGCGAGGTTTTATTTTGTTGCTAAACCAAAGAAGGAGCTTATATTAGAAGGGCCTTTTGTTGATGACAAGAATAATGTTAAAAAGTTTAAATCAGAACATAAAAATACTTTCATTAAAAAGAAAAAGATTTATTCTAAGATGAAAGTTGATTTTGATTTAAAGAAGTTTTTAGATAAGTGGAAGACTAAAAACAAAGAGAGGATTAAAGAGATGTATATTGAGAAATTAGAGATTATTGAAGATTAAAAACTTCTGCTAATTCTTTAAGAGATAATGTATAAAGAGAATTAATTGATTTTCTTTCTCCATTGAATTTTTCTCTTAATATTTCTTCTCCTTTAGTATAAGGAAGACCAAATTCTTCATAATCTTCTATTAAGCCACATTCTTCTAAAAAAATACGTATTTCTTCTCTAGCCCACTTTATCTCTGAAAAATATTTTTTAGAGATATTATTAGAAACTAATTCAGCATCTCCTTCTTTTAAGAATTTAAAAGGTTTCTCCCATTTAGAATGATGTCTCAATTCTGGAAAATTAAAATGCTGAAAATAATGAACTAATTCATGAGCAACACATTTTTTTAAATAATCTTCATTTCCATAAAATTTTCTTGGAAAATAGAAAGTATTCTCCTTAATCCCATATTTTCCCCCTAAAAAAACAGGATGATTTAATAAAGGATAATTATAAGTAAAAAATAATCCTTTGTCTAAAAGTTTAATGTTAGGTTTTTTAAGATTAGCTTTTAACTGACTTTCTTCTTCTATTAAAGGAAGAAGTTCGTGCATATCTTCTGTTATATTTCTTTTTGTTATTATTCTTTCTTGACCCATAAGAAGTTCATCTAATCTATTCATTTTAAAAATAATTCTCCCTTTGAGGATTATATTTTTTCCAATCTTGAAAATTTGAAGTTTGTGAAGGGGCAATTTCCGAATCAAGAATATTATTTCTAAAAGCCAGTCTATCATTCTTCTGATACCATTTTAGCTTCTTTGTCTCTAATGCTATTGAATCTGGTAAAAAATGATTAATTGGTAATGGAAAAGCATACCCTACTCTCAATGCTTTATTACGAATATTGATGCATTCATACAATGTTGAACTAAAATCTTTTAAAATGGATTTTTTTATTAATCTGGAACCCCAACAAGGAACATCAGCTGTCTTTCCATTTGGAAGGATATTGTTAAAATCAAAGTTAAAAATCTCTATGTAAGGGTTATCATTAAAAGTTTTATATAATTCTTCCCAGTCGTTTGTTGGCCTTTTTTGACACAACAATTCATCTGCATCTAAGACTAAGGCATATTTTGTTTTTACTTTATTTAGAGAATAATTTCTTGAATTTCCAAACCCATCAAATTTATGATCATAAACTCTTAAATTAGGATATTTTGACTGCATCTCTTCTAGAATCTCTCTTGTTCCGTCAAGAGAACCAGTATCTACAATTACTGCTTCTTCAACAAAAGGAACATGCGCTTCAACGAATCTTTGAATCCCTCCAGCAGGGTTCATCTTTTCATCTCTAACAATTGAGCAAAGAGAGGTGTTTGGAAGAACAATTTTAGATGCCATTTTCAATTAACTCCTGGGGAACACGAGATTCTTTTAATAAACGCTCTAATCTTTGAATATCTAACCCCACACATTCCTTGAAATGTGGATGATTCTTCTTTATGCAATTCCCTGCATCAATATAGTATAATTCTTCATCAAGAGATATTCTAAAGTTTGGTTCAAATAAATCCATTCTTGCATAACCTTCTTTGTGAAAAGTATTTACTAGGTCTATTAGAGTTTGCTCTGCAACTGTTGAAAGTTGTTGGTCTGTCCAATCTTCTCCATCTATAAATTGTTCTTCTAAAAAATAATCTCTCACGTCTGTTACAAAAACTTTGGATTTTTTAGGCATCGGAGAAAGTATATCTTTTCTAAAAAGAATTTTATTAGGTAATCCCTTTAATCCTTTTAATCTTCCAAGAATCTCATTTTCAATTAGAGTTTGCCTACCATCATCATATTCTTTATCTCTTTTAATAACAGTTATTTTTCCAAAAGGATTCTCAACTAAATCTATAAATCTAGAAGAGCTCATGTCTTCAATGAATCTATATCCTTGATTTTTTAGATATGCATCAAAATAAGATTTGTTAAAAAAATTAACCATTTGTTCACTCCAAAAATCTTTCTAATGATTGTTTTAATTGAATTCTATTTGGTTCATAACCTCTTCCATTTCTGTTATCCACGGAAATTTCTCCATTATCTCTTACCCTTACCGCATATGCTCCCGAAGGTCTTAATTCTTCTCCATCTATAAGATATTGCTTATTACTTGTTCTGAAATCTCCCCCCAGATTTTTATATATTTCAAATGCTATCTCTACAGAATCTTCTTTATTTTCTGGAGTAAGAATATAAACATCTCCATCACATAAAACCCGCACTTCTTTTATTTTATAATCCTGTTCCATTTTTCCCTCTAATTGACAGCCATGTCAAAGAGGTCTGCAAAAGCAGTTGAGAAAAAATCCGAATTTAACCAAATAGCTGTGTCCTCTTTTGTTGACTCTTTAGTTAAATAGAATAGTATTTCTTTTTTATCTACGATGAAGAATTTAGCGTCAATATTAATCTTTTTTATTTTCATTCCTAAATCTTCTGAGATTGATTTGATTAGAGCTTCATTACCTGATAAAGCAATTTTAACTTTAATCTTGGCTTTTCCTAGTAACTCAATTGTTTCTTTGAAAAGTTTTTCTTTTGTTTTGAATTCTTCTGCATTTGTGCAGATAATAACTTCTTTTTCTGCGTTTTCCAAAATTTCCCTTAAATGATTAGTAATATTTGATCTTCCCTTAAGTGAAGCTGAAAGGTCTTCTCTTTTAACGGGGTTTATACCTACATTGTATAATTCCTCTAATTGAGTGTATTCTTCAGTAGATTTTAGATTGGCAAGACTAACAACTCTATCTTCTGCGTCTTTTCTTACGTTATTCTTTAATTTTTCAAGAATTATATTAGGTTTAACTCCCATATATTTTACAGGTTTACCTAATTTAACTAGGGCAAATCCTTTTTTTTCTAGAGATTCTAAAACATCATAGGTTCTTGATCTTGGAACTCCTGAAAGAGAAGCAATTTCTCCTGCTGAAGCAGTTCCTTTAGTTAGCAAGGCTAACCAAACCTTTGTTTCATAAATATTCAAATCAAAGTAATCTTTGATTTTGTTTACAAGTTCTTCTTTTAGTAACATTTTATTTTTTCTCCAATTCTCTTTTAGTTTTAGATGCAAGGTCATGTATATTACTATACCTGAATAAAACCTCTGAATCCACATTAATACCTGTTTTATTTTTGGGTAAAAATTTCACTAATTTATTATCTTCTTCTGGAATATACTTCTCTTCAGACATACCTACATCAAATCCATATTTATCATTAAAAACAGTTCTTAGTCCGTAGAAAGTTTGTAAAAAATCTTTAACATATTTTTTGTTTTCAGGTGCTTGTAATCTATCTGGGTTTTCTTGGTAATAATTTAGCACAGATTCTATTCTAGATAAAACTTCATTGAACTCGCCATGAAATTCTTGACTTTTTCTTTTAAGTTCATTTGATTGAGCTTCTATTGTTACCATTGTATTGTTACTATTATTCAGGGGTTTATAAATGTTTCGCTGATGTTGTGTTTTAGAAGGGGTGACAAAATAAGCTATATTCTAAGCAAAATAAATGTTTATATAACTAGTTTCCTTAGGTATATTATGACTGGTTTTGGGCTTCCAATTAGAGAGGATGAATATCAGATTTATCAGGGTAAGATGGTAAGTTTAAACTTAGGTGAGTATGGAAGCAAGATGGGGGTTGTTGAGAAAATAACCAATGAAGAATTCTTTTTGAGACCCTCTTTAATAATTGAATCCTTTCCTGATGGAGATGTTGTTTATAGAATAGAAAAAGAGCTTCCAAGCACTCATAAAAGGTCCGAAGTAACTGGAGTCGACCCGTTAAGAGAGGACTTCATGGAGAGAGCAATAAAGAAGGCTGAATTACAAAAAAAAAGAGAGTCTATTGTTAAACATCCTAGATTATTGAGGAATATTGCTCTACGATTAAAATAAATTTTCAATTACTTCTTTAGAATAATCCGAATAACAGAGCAATTAATAGTCCTAAGAAAATTCCTCCCGTTATGAAAGGCATAGCAGGATAAAACTTCTTTTTTTCTGAGAAACTCATCAATAAAGATAAGCCTAATAGGGCTCCCCCAATAACAAATAGAGAAATAATTGGGTTAAAGAGTTTCATCATTACTCCAGCAGTAATTATAGGGAAAACAACATCTCCCCCTCCTAAAACTGCCATATTCACTTTCATTGGTTGACCTTTTTTATTTTTTGATTTCATTGCTTTTACTTTTTCTCTTTGAGCTTTTGTTAGATAGGGAACTAAAAATCCTGAAAAAACCTTTAGTTCATCCATTTGATATCTTGCCATCTTCTGCATAATTTTAGATTTCCAGACAGCCCACATATCATAAACTGAGATTAAAACAAGAAGAATAATCATGCCCCAGAAATTTAAAAGTGGAACAAACACTGCAGCAATTCCTGGGTAAATCATTAATTCAGAGAGATTATGAGAGAGGAAATTTCTATCATAAACTTTTGATAAAGCTAAAGGCAAAGCAAAGATTAAACCTAAAAAAGCAAATTTTGTTGGAAGATTTAATAAGGCTGTAAAAAATAATCCGAGAGCAATTATTACTACGATTAAGAACCAGATTTTTAGTACGACTTTAGCCTTAAATTTTCTAAATAGAAAAAATATTCCTATTGCAAAAATAAAAGCAATAACAATTGAGAGAACATTCAGAGTTGATTCTGCAGGAATATCTTCTACACCCATTCCATAAGGCAAAACATGACTTGGTTGTAAATAATAATTAATTACAAATAATCCAATAAACTGAGTTATTAAAAACATTAAAAGAATTATTAAAGTTATTTTTATATTGTGTTTCAATTTAATCACCTAATTATTGTAAGAAAGCTGAGTTTTTAAATTTGAGGAATCACCATTCAAATCTAGTACTTCTTGATTCTCCTAGTACATTACGTGTTCCGTTCTCTAAGAATTTATCATAATCTGTCTTTAACATTTTGCCTTCTCTAAGTAATTGAAGTTGCTCAAATGCATCATCTTTGAAAAGTGAAGAAGGTAAATCATAACTATCTCCAGTAGTTATCCTTAATAATTCAGAATAAACAGGATCATGGTTATCTTTTGCTGGAACATATTTTTTATCCATAAGAATTAATTATAAAAGAACTTTTTAAGGATTATTATCTTTAGAACAACACTATCTCAACCTAATTGTCTCCAATCCTCTTGGAACAGAAGTTTCAACCTTATGCATTTTGTATAAAGAAGAAGATAAATCTAAACACTTTGAAATTTCTCCATGATTAATTATAATTCTTTTAGGTTTCGGTCTCATATTATTAAAGAATCCCATAATCTCATTTCTTCCTGGATGAGCTGTGAAACCTTCAACAGTAGAAACTTCAAAATTAATTTCAACTCTCTCTTCTGCTCCATCAACAATCATTTTAGTTTCCTTCAATCCTTCTTGAACCTGTCTTCCCAATGAACCTGCTCCCTGATAACACACAAAGACTAAAGCATTTTTTGCATTTGAAGCAAAATGTCTAAAGTATTCCACTGAAGCCCCTCCAACCAACATTCCTGAAGTTGCTAGAACAACACAAGGCCCCCCTTCAACAACTTGTTTTCTCTCTTGAGGAGAACCTACTCTTGAAAATAAGTCTGATAAAAAGGGGTTATTATCCTGGAACACCTGACTTCTTACATTTGCACTTAAGAAATCTGGATAGGCAGTGTGAATAGCATTAATATCCCAGATCATACCATCAATGAAGATTGGAATCTTTGGAAGTTTACCTGTTTTAATTGCATCTTCTAACACAAGCATTGTTTCTTGAGCTCTACCTAACCCTAATTCTGGAATTAAAACTTTACCTCCTCTCTCAATTGCTTTCCTAATTGGTTCTAATAATTGCTCTTCTGATTGAGCTCTTGGAGGGAGTACATCTTCTTTTGCTCCATAAGTTGATTCTGTGATAACTGATTCAACTCTTGGAAAGGTTGTCACAGCAGGGTCTAATAACCTTGATTTTCCATATTTATAATCTCCAGTATAAAGTAAATTATGAGCTCCATTTCCAACATTAAGATGAACAAGAGCACTTCCCAAACAATGTCCAGAATTGTAAAAGGTTAATCTTACATCAGGAGTTACGTCGGTAACTTCATTAAAATTTAAACAGATAGAACGTTTTACCATTTCTTTAATGTCTGCAGAACTAAAAAGAGGAGTTACTGCTTGTTTGTAAGCTACCCCAATAAAATCAAGAGCCAAGAGAGCTGCAATGTCTCTTGTAGGAGTAGTCATATAAACTGGTCCTTGATATCCCATTTTGTATAAATAAGGCAATAATCCTACGTGATCAAGATGAGCGTGAGAAATAATTACTGCATTTAATCTTGAGATATCAAACTCTGGAATATCAAATACTGGAAATTTATCTGCTCCCTGACCAGCAACGTTAATTCCGCAATCTAATAATATTTTTGAGTCAGGAGTTTGTAAAAGTAAACAACTTCTTCCAACCTCTCTTGCACTTCCCAAGAAAGTTATTCTTACCCAGCCATCTTTTTTTTCTGGATTCCAAGTATCATAGATTTTTTTACCAATATCATTTAAGAATTTTCTTCTATGATTATTATTTGCATATAATACCTCTCTAATATTTTCGGTTATTTTGCTTTTAATTGCAGGTGACCTTTGAACTTGGGGAGTCCAGAGGGTTTCTTTTCTTATATCCTCTAAAATTGAACCTTGTTTTCCAATAACTAATCCTGGTTTTTTTGCTTCAATAACCACAATACTTCTATGAAAATCAAAAATAACGTCTGTAATTTCTGCTTCCGCAGGCACAATTTCTTTTATTCTTTTTTCAACTTCTGCTTGAGGCTTTAGAATTTTTTGATCTGCTCTTAATTCAACTCTTTTTTTAATTTCATTTACAATTTCTTTTATTCTTGATTCTCCAGTTTTGAAGAAATTTTCGTTCTGAGTGTAGAGAACAATGTTAGCTCCCTCAAAGTTTGCTTCATTGATATCTCCTCTGAATCTTTCTGTTATGTTCTTTAAGATGTCCATTTTAGAATATAATTATTGATCTTTGTAAACAGATTCAACTGTTTGAGCAACAACCTTTTTGATTCCTTCTTTAGTGATTGTGTAAATGTCAATTCCATGACCAGATGCAGTATCTCTTTGACTTGACGATTTAATTGATTCTTTAGCTAATTCTATTCCTTCTTTTGTAGAAATACCTTTTTTATATTGTCTTTCTAGATAACCTAAAACATAGGGCATACCTGAACCGAAATTAGCATCATAATCTTCAACTAAAACCGCACTTCCTGCAGGTTCAACAGTGTATAATTCTGCCGAGCCATCCTCATTTAATCCTGCTAATAAAAATCCTGCTTGTTGAGGAATCATTGAGGGTTGTCTAATACCAGAATAATTAATGTTTGCTAATAGAGAGGCTGATTCTTTTACTGTTGGTCTTGATTTAGACCTTAATTCTTTTAATTTTAATTCAGCACTAAGTATTTTTGGAACTCTATCAATATCTGCAGCAATACCTGTTCCTGCAATTATTAGATAATCATTAACTGGAAAAACTTTCTTTGCGTTCTTGCTTGCGACAATTGAACCTCCAAGAGTGGATTTTTTATCTGCAGCAATTACAACTCCGTCTTTACAAACAATTCCTAAAATAGTTGTACCTGTTTTAATAATATTTTTTTCTATATCTTGGTCCATTTTAATTCACCAGAACAATCTTTACAAGGTTTAGAGAAAAAGAGATTTTATAAAGTTTTTGGTGAAGCCTAAATTTTAAAACTTTCTCCATGTTGCTTTTTGAATCTAATAACATTTTCAACAAAACCTTCGATTTTTTGTTCATGAGAAACCACAATTAATTGTTTTACCTTAAGCTGGTCCAGTACCTCTCTCATTTTGTCTAATTGTTGTTCTGAAAAACCATCAGTTGGCTCATCTAAAATCACCAAATCACGAGTTTTTAATTTAGACATTAGAGAATTAATCACTTGAGTGAGAGCAAGACGATAGGCGAGAGCAATGGCTGTTCTTTCTCCTCCAGAAAGATAGGCATAATCTATCTCATAATCTTGTTGTTCAATAACTGGGGTAAAGTTGTCGCTTAACCGAACATTAAAGGATTCAGGTACGAGTATTGCAAACCACTCGGAGAATAATCTTGAAAATTCAGATTTTAATTTTTTCATAACATTATTTTCAATAAAAGAAACAACCGGAATAAACTTTGTTCCTAACCAAGTTTCTAATTCAGAGATATGAGCCAATTTTTTTCTTATTAATTCCACCTTAGAAATTTTATCTCTTAATTCTAAAATTGATTTTGCAAAAACTTCAATTTCTTTTTTAACTTCTGCTAATTTAATCTCTGCAAGACGTTCTTGTCTTTGTGCATCCATTAATTCTTTTTGTTTATTTTCAAAAACTCTATCAAATTTTGACAAACTAACAATAGAATCATTTAGAGACTTCGCATGGTCATTCAAAAGAACAAGATCCTTCTTTAAGTCTTGAATGGAGGAATTTAATTTTCTATACTTTTCTCTTTTATCTTTTATTCCATCATACTTCATTTTCAAAATTTTCAATTCAGTCAGTTCTCTTTGTTTCAATTCTAAGTCCAAATCTGTTTTTTTTGATTTTTCTATTGAAGAAATCTTTTCTATTTCTAAAGCTTGAACCTGATTAGACAATGAACTTATTTCATTATGAGTTTTATTCAAGACATTTGCTCTATAAACTGCGTCGACATTTTGGAGACAAGTCGGACAAACATCTAAATTTGACATTTTATTTTTTAGTTTATTACTCTCCTCTATCTTAATTTTAATTGCAGTTATTTGAGAATTAAGCTCAATAGAAGAATTTAACAACTTTTCTTTTTCTTTTTTAATTTTAGAAATTTCATCTTCAATCTCTTGAAATTTTAGAGGATTAAATTGTAATTTTTCAAATTCCTTTATTTCATGAGTTAATTCTTCTAAAAGTTTTTCATTATTAGAAAGAGTTTCTTTTTTTGATAGCAACATTATTTTAGATTTTCCAAGCTCTTCAGAAAGATTTCTTTTTTCGTTAATTTTATCTTCTACTTCCTTTACAGCTTTTTCTTTCTCTCTTTTTTTGTCCGATTGAATTAATAAATCTCCTATTAAAATAACTAATTTTGATTTCATCTCTTCTAAATCTTTTTGTTTTTTCTCAACAATTAATTTATCATCTTCGAGATTCATAGTAATTCCCTCCATCATTCTTTTTTCTTCTCTAAGTTTTAATCTAACTAAAGCTACATTTTCCATAATCTTTTTGTATTTATCAATTCCAAAAACGTGCCTAAGAGTATTCACTCTTGTTTCTGGATCCTCAAGAATAATTTGTTTCATCTCTTCTTGAGGGGTATAAACTGTGAACTTATATAGAATATTTTGTTTCTTTGAAAATTCTTTTGGATAATTAAGTAAATCTAAAACCCTATTTTTTAATTCAGTTACGGCTAATTCTTGTTTTTCTCCGTCGATGGTTATTGAAGAATAATCTTGAGAAATTGTTTTTCCTTTTTTTAAAGTTCTTTCAACAATTATTTCTTTTCCATCCACCAAAAATTCTAATTTTACTCCCCCTTCATCTGCTCCATTTCTTAAAAGATAAGACCCTCTCTGCCCTGGTTGAAGACCAAATAAGGCAAATTCGATTGCTAAGAGAATGGAAGTCTTCCCACATCCAATATCTCCTGCTAATAAAGTTGAACCTAAATTAAAATCCACTTCTGTGTGAAGATAACTTCTTATATTATCCAAAACTATTTTTTTTATTATCATTTAATTTTCAAACTCCAGGATTTTATCTGATTCTTCTAATAATCTTTTATTAAAATTATCCACTGTTTCTCCCTCTTGTTTTTCTATTGAAAGAGTATCAATTAATCTTGGAATTAAAGCGTTAAACTTTGAAGGATTTTCTTTAGAATAATTTTTAATAGTTTCTTCTTCTAAATCTTCTGAATCATGAACCTCTAAATCAAATTCAGACTCCTTTGATTTTAGGTCATGAGTATTTCTTAAAACAAAATATGCTCCTTTCTCGTATGCAAAATCTTCTATCTTCTGAAATTTAATATCTGTGGGTTGTTGGTCATTTAATTCTCCTTCTAATCTCAGTAGAACAATCTTGTCTTTAAGTTCTCTTTTTTTTAATTCTTCTATTATGCTATCTGTTGCAAGATGAGCATTTCTTATTACAATATGAATGGGCTCTAATTCTTTTAATTTTAGGTGTATTTTTTCTAGAGGTTGGTCTTCAGAAAGGTCAACAATATAAAAAGTTCCATTATTCAGAGCCTCTAATTCTTGAAAATTGTTAGGAAAAATCGGACCAGAATAAACAAAGTTTTGGTATTTAAAATCTACATGAAGATGCCCAAGAGCGTAATAATCTGCTTTTGGTAGCTTTTCAATTTCTAAAGAATCAATTGGAAGCATGCCTTTTGCCTTATCAATTGTTGTGTGAAGCATTAAAATCTTGAACAAACCAGGAGTCTCTTCTAACTTAAGTCTTCTTAATTCATCAATTTCTAAACCAGACTTTTTACCTGGATAACCATAGATTGCAATGCCCTGATAAATTGTTGGATGAAGAAGGATGTCCTTTTCTCTTATCTCTGCATTAAAGACATTTTTACAAAAACCTGCTTTTTCTAAAACATCTAAAAAAGTTTTACCAGATACTGAATAATCGTGAGAACCAGCAATTAGAAATACTGGAATTCTTGCTTCATACAGTCTCTTAAATTCTGCAAAAGTTTCTTTTAAG
>Ga0172367_10008643_pt1 | contig 11335 bp, 5 predicted proteins | sample Lak10m_FD_114542 | JGI IMG/M metagenome (GOLD analysis project Ga0172367, IMG submission 114542) | Freshwater microbial communities from Kabuno Bay, South-Kivu, Congo - kab_022012_10m | ecosystem: Environmental > Aquatic > Freshwater > Lake | place: Democratic Republic of the Congo: South-Kivu...
AGTAGAGTCTTCCTGAATTACATCACCAAGAAATATTTTTATCTCAGTGTCTATTTTGCTGCTATCAGTTTTAGAATCTGTAATTTGTTTTACTTCTACATCTTCTGATTGAAATTTATTTTTTACTTCGTTTAACTTAGCTATGTAATAAGTTGGTATTAAACTATCGGCTTCAATTTTTGGCTCAAATGGATTATCAATCATAAAAATATTAAACATAGATTCGTACAGGGTTGAAAACACAAGCTTTTTTGTGTCTTTTGAAAGCGAAAGTTGATACAATCCACTTAATGAATTTGTAATTGGTTTTATAGAATTTTCGTTTACATCCTTTAAGGATTTTGTATAAATATTATTTATCCCGTTCAGGTCAGAAATAAAGATCAGTCTTTCTCCATTTGCTTCTTCTTTTGGTGATGTTTCATCACTAAATGGTAAGTTGGTTATTCTGATTATTGATCCATCATCTAATTTTAATAAGTAAATATCTTTCTGCGCAAAATTATGATCATACATTTTAAAGGCATTATCAATCTGGTCAGCCTTCAAATAATCATCTCTATCTGAAACAAAATAAATTGCATTGTCATCATTTGACCATGAAGGATCTGAATCACTAAAAATATCATTTGTAAGGTTCGTAACTTTTTTAGTTTCAAAATTATAAATATAGATATCGGATTGCTTAGAGTTTTGCCCGACAAAAGCAAGATGTTTGCCATCATTAGACCAAGTAACACTTTCAATTGATTCAAAACTTAAATCAAGCAATTCGTTTTCATCTTCTTCAAGATCAAAAATATAAATTCCATCAAAACCACTGCGTTCAGCAGAAAGTGCAAGTTTATTGCCATCAGGAGACCATGTTAGTCCAGGAGTTAAAATGTTTAGCTCTTCAAAATCTGGAGTTTGATTTCCTTCTACCAATCTTTTAATAGTCTTGCCAGTTAATGCATCCATTATGTATAGACCAAAATAGTAATCACGATTAGAAATGAATGCAATTTTATCACCCTGGGGAGAAAGAGTTGGCGAAGTATTATAAAAGCTTTTATCCTTTTCAGAATCAGTAAGTCTTTTTGCAAAATCTTCCGGATCATCTCTTAAGGCAACATCCGGCCAAAAAGTTTTTTTGATATCTTTTCTCCATCGCTCACCAAGTTCTTTAATATCAATGCCAAGAGTAGCTTTAAATCCTTCATCAACATTTCCGGTTCCTTTAATTTTATTAACAAGCTCACCAATTTTTTCTTTACCGTATTTATTAGCTATATAATAAAAAACCGATTGCCCGCCGCGATAAGCAAAGTAACCTCCCAGCCTGTTTATGTCAGGCAGATATTCACTTACAGCAGCATCACGGATAAACATATCTGTATCCACATCCCAACCAAGGGCTTCATATTCGGGTAAACCTTCACTAAACCAGAGTGGAAACTGCAAAGAAATGTTATTTGTTATGATGTTCTGAATAGAGCCACCGTAAAACATATCATTCATTACCGCGTGTGTAAGCTCGTGATGAATTAGGTGACGAAATTGTTTATATGAACCTGTAAATTGAACTACAACTCTGTTTTTAAATAATTCAGTAAATCCCTGGATACCTTCAGAAAGATATTCATCAATAATATTATTTTCTTGAAAAGCATTTTGGGAGTTAAAAATAATAATTGTTATACGATTATTTATTCTATAATTAAGTGTATTCTGTATTGATGCAACAGCATCTTCGGCTGATCTGGCAGCAAACTCGGTTAAGGTTTCACCATCTTGCGAAAAATAAATATCAAAATGCTTCGTCTGGATGTAATACCAATCATAATCTTTTATATGCACTTTATTTTTCCCAAACTGTGCAAATGCAGTTGAAGAAATTAAAAGTGAAATTAACAAAAATAAAATTTTACTTTTCATAATTATTCCTCTAAATCAAGAATTATAAAATCTAATTCTCCTCTTTCTTCATCAACACGAATTAGTTTAACATTAACTTTATCACCTAACCTGTATTGTTTACGATTTCTTCTTCCAACTATAGCATATCTTTTTTCATCAAGTACATAATAGTCGTCCTCAAGGTCTCTTAATCTTACCAATCCTTCGGCAAGAATTTCTGTAATTTTAACAAAAATTCCAAAATTTGTAACACCAGAAATTATTGCAGAAAATTCATTTCCCTGATGATTGCTTAAATACTCAATTTGTTTTTGCTTAACACTAAATCTTTCAGCTTCAATAGCGTTTCTTTCTGCCGCCGATATATTCTCGCAAATATCATCCAATTGTGCAAGTGAATAAATTTCACCAGATTTATTATTTGCATAATAATGCAGCAAACGATGTGTAATTAAATCGCTGTATCTTCTTATTGGTGAAGTAAAATGAGAGTAATGCTTAAAGCCCAAACCATAATGTCCTATATTTTTGGGCGAGTAAACAGCTTTAGCCATAGATCTGATTGCAAGCTCATTTATCAAAGCTTCTTCTTCTTTACCTTTTATTTGATTTAACAAATTTTGAAATGTTAATGATTTTTTTGATTCGTTTGGATCAAAAGAATACCCAAGTGTTTTAACAAATCTGGAAAACTCAACAATCTTTTCCTGATCCGGTAAATCGTGTACACGATAAACAAAAGGTTTAACTGCACCAGACTTTGGAACAGCAATATGTTTTGCTACAATTTTGTTTGCAAGAAGCATATACTCTTCAATAAGCATATTGCTTTCTTTGGTTTGTTTAATTGCTATTGATAAAGGCACACCAGCTTCATCAAGTTTAAATTTTACTTCAGGCGAAATAAAATTAAAACTTCCTTCTTTCATTCTTTTTGCACGCAGTATTTGTGCGATTTTATTTAGCTTTAGTATGTCATCGGCAAGATCGCCATTTCCAGTTTCTAAAACTTGCTGTGCCTCTTCATAAGTAAATCTTCGCTTACTATTAATAATGGTTTTGTTTATCGAGTAATCAACAATTCTTCCTCTTGGAGTTATTTCAACTATTACAGAATATGTTAATCTATCTTCATAAGGCACAAGTGAACAAATTGTGTTTGATAATTTTTCTGGCAGCATCGGTACAACTCTACCAACAAAATAAACGCTGTTACCTCTTAATAAAGATTCGTTATCAAGGTGCGAATCTTTACTTACATAATGCGAAACATCTGCAATATGAATTCCTATTGAGTAATTACCGTTCGAGAGAATTTCTAAAGATAAAGCATCATCAAAATCTTTTGCATCTTCAGGATCAATTGTAAAAACATTTTTATCTCTGTAATCCAATCGTTTTTTTATTTCTTCTTCAGGAATTTTTATAGATATTTTTTCCGCCTCAGTTAAAACTGTATTTGGAAATTTATATCTTAAATCAAATTCTCTTGCCAGAGATAATATATCCGTGTCGTGAGTTCCAGATTTACCCAATACTTCAATAACTTCACCTTCAGGATTTAGCATTGAAGTATCCCAGCTTATATTACCAACAACAACTTTATCGCCAACTTTTGCACCGTTATGTTTTTTAGGATTTATATAAATATCACGATGGATAGTTCTATCATCAGGCGAAATAAATAAAAGCGATTTTGATTTTTTTAAAATACCCACATACTCTTTTCGTTTTCTCTCAAGTACTTTTACAATCTGTCCTTCAAGATTTTTGCCTTTTTGTTTTGCAAAAAGTTCAACCTCAACAGTATCACCATCAAAAGCAGCATCTAAATTTCTTGCTGCAATAAAAACATCATTTACTTTGCTCTTGTTTATAATTACAAATCCATAACCATTTCTATTTATTTCTAACTTGCCGATAAGCTTATTTGTTTGCGGCTCTTTCCTTAGTTGATATCTTTTACCAATGTGCATAAGAAAGTTTTCCTGCTCAAGTTTGTGCAAAGCTGCTTTTAAAGAGGCATACTCATGCTCTGAAGAAATTCCAAGTTTTTTTGCAACTTCTCTGGCTTTGTAACCTCTGCCCTGGTTACGATTGAAGAAAGATTTAATTTCTTTTTTCATTAAAAGTCAAAATTATATTTCATGCCGCCTTCAAGAAATCTTGTATTACTTAAAGATGTAGTTTCATTTTCAGATTTTTTTCTTTCCATTTTTAATTGAAACCGCTGAGTAACCGGTAATTCAATTCTTATATCTGCACGACTTAAATCTTGAAGCACTTCTGTAGATCCGCCTACTTCATATTTAAATAGGAGCCTAAAAACTTTTGCTTCGCCTCTAAGTTTAAAAACGGTTTCAGAACCGGATTGCCTTAAGTTAAATCCTTTTACATAATCACCAAGATACTGATTTAATACACCACCAATCAATGTACCGGCAACGTCTGTTGTGGTTTTTGAAATAAAATCTTCTTTTTCCTTCGGACTTGCATCATCAGGAAATTTACCTAAAATAATAAAAAACATTGCATCGGTAATATCTCTTGAATCATCACGTTTATCTTCTTCGATTGCCTGTCTTCCGATATAGACGCCAATATTTTCTTCATCCTTCAAAAAATTTTTATTTAGCTCACTTAACGGTCCTTTAAGTTTTATTTTAATACCAACTTCCTGCTCGGTTGCAGCATCATCTGGATTAGACTGCCAGAAATTTTTATAAGTTGAAGTTATATCAATTATAGGATCATCAATTTTATCTAACTTAACTTTACCTGCGGCTTCAAACTTTTTAATAAAATTTAATTCTGATCCATCAAGTAAATTTAATTGTCCGCTCGATCTTTGCTTACCATCAATAGATTCCATAAAGAAATCACCATCCATAATAGTTACAAGATTTTGCCCTAATTCTTTTGAAAGAATGACATCAACTTCTGCCTCTGTTATAAGTTTAACATCAATTGTGTAGTTAAATTTTGAAGCATCTTTTACTTCTGTCTCAATAGCTTCAACTTTATTGGTAAGCGCAATTAAACTATCAAGCTCACTTTGCAATTGATCTTTTGCTGTATTATACTCAGCATATTTATAAATAAAACCTGATGAACTTGAATAAGCTGATTTACTTAATGGCACTGTTAAATCTGCAACTGTAATATCAACAGGAAGATTTAGATATGATTTTTCTCTGTTACCTGAATAAACAATATCGCCTCTTGTCATTAGAGCAAGGTTACCATAAACATACGGATTTGAATTTTTAGATAATTCATCCAGTACCTTTAAATCTCCATTTATTTTTATAAATGTTGAATCAAGTCTAAATTTATTTAGATGAATAAATCCTTCACCTTTTAACACTCCGGCATTTTGGATACCAAAAGTATTTTTTAGTTCTATACTTTCAATAGTAATATCCTGATTATCAATCCAAACTTTCGTATCAAAATCGTAATCCAGGTTATTGTTCTTAATTTTAAATTTAGAATTATTAATGCTAAAATAACCTAACGCAACAGGTTCATCTAAAGTTCCGGATATATAAATATCACTTTCTAATGTTCCGCGTTCAAATTTAATAAACGGTATCATTTCCTTTAAAGAACTTAAATCGTATTCATCAGATTGAATTGTAAGGTCTAATGATTTGTTTTTTAGTTCAGCAGAATCTTGCTTTTCAGAAACAAGAAGTGGGATAGAACCTGTTATTACAAGAGCCGGTTTATCAGGATTTTCAAGTGAATCCAAAAATCTTACATCAGTGTGCAAAAGTTCATCAGAGTAATTAAAAGAAGAATTAAGCGAACCAAAATTTGCGGCACCATATTTAATATCTTTTGCAGAAGCAACTACTGTAAATTTTGGTTCAGAAAAGTTACCAGTTAATTCTGCTCTAAGGTTTATGTCGGCATCAAACTCTTTAGCAAGCTTACCTATTGCATCAGTTACAAGTTTTTTACCAGTTAGCGAATCGAGCGTAAACACAGCACGATTATCGCCTTTGGCTCCAAACGTACCAGAAGCCCTAATTATTCCATCAGCAATGTTTAATAAAAAGTTATCAAGGTTTACGTTACCATTGCTGTATGAAAGTAAAATATCTTCGTTGTTACTAATATTTAATTCGTTATAATTAACATCAATCGTGCGAACGTTTAAATTTAACTGAGAGCCGGCTAACTCAGCTAAAACTGCAGCTTTTGCATTAACATTATTTTCATATTTACCATCAAAATCAAACTCAATTCTATTATCTATTAAATTGAGCCGGGAAGAAATATCATATAAATTTCCACTGGAGTAAATTCTTTCGGCATCAAAATTAAAATCAGCAAAAACAATTCCTGTTTGATTATTTGTAAGCGCATTTGAAATATTACTTTTAAGTTCCGCATTAACAAGAAACATAACATCTTTATCGTTCCAGTATTTCAGGTAATCAATATTTGAGTTTAATATTATTGCCAGCGAATCTTTAAATGATTTTAAGTTACCACTAAGTAGGCCATCTAATTCTAACTGATGATTGTTAACATCAATTACCATTTGCTCTTTAAAATCTAAAAGATAATTGATATTAACATCTTCAATAGCTTTTATATCATCGTTAATAATTGTTTGCTTTACACTAAAGTTGGAATCAGGATAAAGTATTGGATTAATTTTATTAAGCATTGCTGATTGAATAACCTCGCCTTCCTTAGCAAAAAGATTACCAAGTGAGGTTATATGATAATCACCGCTAACAGTAAGATCGGCAATATCTGAAATAACATTGATAACTTTTTTACCGTCGTCATTTCGTCTAACGTCCATAATCAAACGTGTGCTATCAATATTATATCCAAGTATGTTAGTTTTTTGAATATCAGTAACAAGAAACAAATCCAAACTGTCAGGATTAAATCCAACACCACTTGCATCAATATTTAAGTTAATGTTGGTTTGTAATGAATCATTATTCAAGATCTTAGCAATGTTTAAACCTTTTACAAATCCTTTAAGCTCATACGATGGATCAAGATTATTTGTATAATCAATATTGGCAATCAGATCCATCACTGTTAAATCTGATTCAACTTTAACTGATGATTTAATAATTCCATTTTCTGCAAAAGTATTTAAATAAATATTATCAAAATATTTTGTGCCAATCGTTGATGATCCAGCATCAATCGAAACATCCATTTTCATTTTCTGCGGATCAAAGCCGGTACCACTAATATTTATATTAGCGTTCATATCCGTTGGAATTGAAGTGAAAGATGATAGATCAAGCTTTTGCGATCTTAACTTAATATCATACACAATATCTTTTGGGCGTAGATCAATTTTAGCAGTACCATTAAGATTTCCTTTATCAGTACGCATTGCAAACCTTGATTCAAAATCCAACGCACTGCCTTTGTAAGTTAAGGTATCAATTTTAACAATACCAAACTCTTTGTACTCTGGCAATTCCATCGTTTTAAATAATTTATTTGGATCGGATGGATCTAATGTTGATTCGCTTATTGTTAAATCAAAACTCATCTTATCAGCATCAAGTAAATTTTTAAGATTTGCTTTTGCTTTTAGTGTTGTATTGTTGTAATTGATGTTAAATTTTTTAATTTGTAAATCAGCTAAAGTCCCCGATGCTTCAAGTTCAGAGTTTATCGTTCCATCAAGCATTGTTATTGGAGGTACATAAGTTGCAGCATCTCCAAAATTTAATTTTGGAGCTGTTATTGAAAATCTAATTGGAGCAGCAGAGAGTTTTACAGTTGAAAAATTCTCTAAAAAATCAACGCCCTGTATTGCCGCACTAAGCTCAACATCAGAATCGCGTGTAACCATTCTTAGTTTATTAATTCCTGCAAGTTCTTTTGTTAAAAGTAAAGTGCCGCTAAAATGTTCTAGTTGAAAAAAATGGAAGTTAGGGCTGAAAGAAAAATCATTTAGTGTTAATCTGTAACTGTATTTATTAATATCAGCAAAGGCACTTAAGGATAGATTTAAATTTTTTATTCTTAAATCTTCTGTAGTTAATGTTTGATAATACTCTTTGCTTCCAACTTTATCATATCGCTGCATATTAAGATCAATATTATTTAACGCAAAATCAGCAACTTCTATTGTGAAAGGAAATTCTGAAGCAGTTGTATCTTCTGGCTCTTCAGATTTGGGAAATATTTTTAAAAGATTTAATTCACCATCTGCTTCTTCAACCAGATTTATTCTTGCATTAGCTAATTCAAATTTTCTAACATAAATATTTTTAAATAATATTTTAAGCGGACTTGTTCTTAATTCAATTTTGCCGGCATAAACAACTGTGTCGTTTTGTTTAGAAGCTAAAGTAACATCAGTTATTATTAACGAAGTAAAAATTGTTCCATCAATTTTGCCTATCGAAAGTTTGCCGTTCAACTCTTCATTAGCAATCTCAACAACTTTATCCCGCAGCCAATCTTTAAAGAACGAAGTTTGCGAAACACCAAAGAAAATCATAAACAACATAAAAAGCGCTACAAAAGTGTAAACAAAAATATTTACACCAAGGCGCAGTGCTCTTCTGCCTTTACCAATAATTTTTTTGGTTTGTTCTTTTACTTCTTTTTCGTTCACTAATCTTTATATCGTTCTTTTATTATTTTAATGATGTTAGAAGTGGATTGATCATTTACAAATTTTATTGTTTTAACTGCACCGCCATTTGCTTCTACTGTTTCTCTGCCAACAATTTTATCAATTGCCCAATCAGCACCTTTTACTAAAATATCTGGAATCAATTCGCTGATAATTTGTGATGGAGTTTCTTCATCAAAAAAAGTTACATAATCTACAGGTTTAAGATTAGAAACAATAAATGCTCTTTCATCCTGTTTTAATATTGGACGTTTATCACCTTTAATTTTCTTTATTGATTCATCAGTATTTAATGCTAAAATTAAAACATCGCCCATTTCTTTAGCCTTAACAAGATAATCAACATGCCCGGAATGAATTAAATCAAAACAGCCATTTGTAAAAACAACTTTTTTATTTTCTTGTTTTAATTTATTCCTAATTGATTTTATTTCTTCTCTGGAACAAACAGTTTTCATTTATTTTCCTGGATCACAGTATTAAAAAGTTTTTCTTTGTCAATAGGAACAATACCAACTTCTTCACAAACCAATCCGCCAGCGTAATTTGCAAGATAAGATGCCTCATAAATATTTGCACCTGCACTAAGCGCCATTGTTAAAGTTGATATTACAGTATCGCCGGCTCCGGAAACATCCGCAACTTTTCTTGCTTTTGTTGACATTCGTTTTTCTGGTTTTCCATTTTCAAAAACAGCTATTCCACCTTCGCCCAGTGTTAATAATATATATTTTGCATTTAGTTTTTTAAGAAGCGTATTACCAGCAAAAGTTACGTCAGCATCAGTTTTTATTTTCATACCGAGTATATCTTCTGCTTCTTTTCTATTTGGTTTGAATACAGTTACGTTTTTGTATTCATAAAAGTTATGGAACTTTGGATCAACCGTAACTAAAGTTTTATTTTTATTTGCAAGTTCAATTATTTGATTTATAAGTTTAGCAGATAATACTCCTTTATTATAGTCCTGCAAAATAATTCCATCTAACTTTTTAATTACACTTTGTAGATGCTCAATAATTTTATTTTGGATTTTAGAACTAATAATTTCTTTACTCTCTTTATCTATTCTTACAATATGCTGGCTATCAGCTATTACTCTTGTTTTAGCTGTTGTTGGTCTTGCATCATCCTCAATAATACCTTGATGAGTTATTTTTTGTTCAGCCAAAAGCGAATTAAAAATTGTTCCATAATTATCGTATCCAATAACTCCAACAGGTTCAGCAACACCGCCAAGCGAAGAAATATTTAATGCACAATTTGCTGCTCCGCCAAAACGATAAAACTCGTTTTCAACTTCCAGCACAGGAACAGGAGCTTCGGGAGAAATTCTTTTTACATCGCCCCAGAAATAAATATCCAGCATCATATCGCCAATTATTGCAATACGTTTTCCTTTAAAATTCTTTTTTAACTGAAGCAATCTTTTTTCAGAAATCTTAATCATTGATAAGCCAGAATAGTTAATAAATTTGTTTGAAAAATAACTATAAAAAATGATGGTAAAAAGTGGAGAAATATAGTAATGGAATTATGAGATGATGGAGAAATGGTTGTCGCTTTATTAGTATTTATAGTTAGATGGTTTGTAAAACGGCTATTTTTTTATATGCGCTAATTCATTTCCAACTTTTAATCTAACTAAACCTGCTGAAGTTCCGATCCATAGATTAACTTTATCAAAAAATAGAGCTTGTATATTTGAGTTAGAGAGTTTAAGCTCACTCAAATCGATTGGAGTAACTTTTTTTGTAATACGATTTATTAAGTATAAACCTTTACCGTATTCTGCTTTATCATTTTTTTTAAATTCGTAAACGCCAGCCCAGATGTAATTTGCAGTTTGAGCTAAACAATAAATTCCATTTCCACCCAAACCATTTGATTTAGAAATTCTATCCCATCTTAATTTTCTATCCCAGATATACACGCCGCCAATATTATATTCCGGTTCATCTTTAGTAATAAACTCATCTGTACCAAACCAAATTTCATTCTTTGTAAAAACAAAATCAGAAACAGAAACCGAATTGCCTTCTGCTTTAAAGAATCTTCCGGTATTATTAAAATAGTTCCAACTCGATTGATCATCTATTTTATTTTTAGCCATAAGTTTGTGCATACCAGATTCAACACCAAACCAAATAACACTATCAGATTCAAAAGCAATGGAATTGAAGTTGTTTGTTTTGTCATCATTATTTATAACACGATTATAATCCGTAAACTTATTTGCTTTAACATCAAACACAGTTACATTTCTAAATCTTCCAATCCACAAACGATTTTTCTTTTCATCATAAACTAAAGTTCTTATCCAGTTACCAAATTCGCCGCCTTGTGTAAATTTTTTCTTTGTCCATTTTTTATTTTTCTTAGAGTAAATAAATAAACCTTCATTGGAGCCAGCCCAAACAAAATCTTTATTAGCAGCAACGCAATGGAAAAGATCATTATCCAATGCTGAACTTTTGCTTGAATAATTTATCCACTTTCCATCGTTTATTGAGTATTGATAAATTCCCTGTCCATAAGTCGCAATCCACAAAGAGTTTCCTTCTTGCTTAATATCAGTAACTCGGGCATCCTCTAGAAATAATTGTGATTCTATTTGAGAATAGCAAATTGAAGCAAGTAAAATGTTTATTGCTAATATTTTTTTAAGAATTGATTTGATCATTTACAAAAGGATTATTGGAATGACTTAAATTAAGTTTACCGAAATATTTATATCATATTAAGTTCAAATTCAGAGTATTCTGTTTTTTCAAAGTCAGAATTAAAATGTTCTTTAAA
>Ga0172367_10008645_pt1 | contig 11334 bp, 18 predicted proteins | sample Lak10m_FD_114542 | JGI IMG/M metagenome (GOLD analysis project Ga0172367, IMG submission 114542) | Freshwater microbial communities from Kabuno Bay, South-Kivu, Congo - kab_022012_10m | ecosystem: Environmental > Aquatic > Freshwater > Lake | place: Democratic Republic of the Congo: South-Kivu...
AAGAAGATTTAAGACAGTGGTTTAAGGATCGCTGGGTGAGAATGGATACTAAAGGCAATATTAAAGGTGATTGTGCTAGGGAACCAGGTGAAGGTAAGCCAAAGTGTTTACCACTAGCTAAAGCACGTGCTATGGATAAAGATGATCGTGCAGCAGCCGTTAGAAGAAAAAGAAGAGAAGATCCAGTAGCTGATAGATCTGGTAAGGGCGGTGCACCGGTAAATGTTAAAACTGAAGAAATAGAAAATATAGAAGAAAAAAATAAACCAACTAATCCAGCATTATGGTCTAGAGCTAAGGCGTTAGCTAAATCAAAATTTGATGTATATCCTTCAGCTTATGCTAATGGATGGGCTGCTAAATGGTACAAATCTAAAGGCGGTGGGTGGAAATCGGTTAGCGAAGCTGACGTAGACGAGAATTTTATGGATGGTAAAAACGCTCAAGATAAGGGCGATATGGCAAGACATGGCCTCAAAGGTAAGTCTATTGCCCAGCTTAAAAAAGTTAGATCTTCTGATACAGCGTCGCCGAGAAAGAAACAACTTGCCCACTGGTTTATTAATATGCACAAAGGAAAGAATTAATGTTTACCTTCAAGCAATACATTTCAGAGGCCGAACATCAAGGAAAAACCGTTCAGCTTAACAAGCCAATGGCCGGTGACGTTAAGAAGTCCAAAGTGTATGTCAAAGGACCTTCTGGTAATGTCGTTAAAGTAAACTTTGGCGATAAGAATATGACTATTAAAAAACATATACCAGCTAGACGCAGAAGTTTCAGAGCAAGACATAATTGTGATAGTCCCGGTCCAAAGTGGAAGGCGAGATACTGGAGTTGTAAAGCATGGTAAATAAGTTTAAACAGTTCATTATTGAACAAGAAACAAAGTGCCCTATTGCTACAATGGATGTAAATGTTAATGTAGAGAACAGACAGCACGCTATCGATGAGTATGGATACGGTCCAATGAACCCAATGGAAAATAATGAAGAATTTTGGCAGGAGAAAGCCGACATGTGGGGTGTGGATACAAAGATGGCGAAAACTTCTTTATGTGAGAATTGTGCAGCGTTTAACATTTCCGATCAAATGCGTGCCTGTATAGAGAAGGGTATTGAACAGGGACAGCAAGGAACAAATGCAATGGCAGTGATTGAAAAAGCCGACCTCGGTTATTGTGAACTTTTACATTTTAAGTGTGCTGGCACAAGAACGTGCGACTTATGGTTAACAAATGGTCCGTTAGATAATGAGGATTTATAATAGAAAAGATAGTATGAAAGGGATATTAAGTTAAATACTATTATGAAAAAATATAAAAGCTTTCTTTCAGCTGTTAAAGAGGTCTATAAAAAAGAAAACCAGGGATCGTACCGTTCATTAAAGAATTCTATTCTTGATGTAATTACGCCCGGTAATATTGAAAAAGGACCTGAAAAATTTACCACCGGGTCAAAGGATATACCTGTTACAAAAGAAAAACCAGATAAAGACGTAGCTAACACTATGTTTGCTATCTCTAGATCAATTAGAGCGCAAAGAAAACTTAAAATTATTGACGACTAAAGGAGAAAAAAATGTTGTACAATTCGCCAAAGTCTGTTATTGACGCGATCACTAAAGTAGTCGCTGATGACAGAATAAAATATAATCAAGAGCGCGATACCATCGAATCAAAGCTTCAGTTAGAAGCAATGAAAAAGATGAAGTTTGAGTATGTTGTTCCAGAAGACATTGAAAAAGAAGGTGTTGCTCATTTTATGGGTGCTGCTGCAGCCGCTCACAAAGCCGGCCAAAAGAAATTTTCTTTTGGTGGAAAAACATATCCAGTTAAAATTAAGCCTCATATCGCCCATCAGGTTGCAAAAGAAGAAGTAGAGCAGGTTGACGAGCTTTCCAAGGATACATTAAAATCTTATGTTGGCAAAGTAATTGACAAAACAAGAACAATGCCCCAAGGTGAAAAAAAACAAAAACACCTAGCCGGTCTTGGTAAAGCAATGGATAAGATGAAAAAAGAATCTTCTGATACACCGGGCAATTCTACCCATCAGTGCGCCATTCATGTCAAGCATGAGCAGTTTGGCGAGGGTAAGACAATTTACACCCAGCACGCCGAGCCCGCAGAAGATGGTTCTATTGAGTGGTATGATGTAATGTTTGAGCACGGAATTGAAAAAGCTGTTAAGACAGCTGACATGGAAATTGTTGTTTCCGAAGCTCATATGAATCATAAAGGAAAAAAGCTTAAAGAGGGCGTCGAGTTAGAAGAAGGCCGCGGCCGCCCTCGTAAAAATCCTAATGCTGCTGTTTGGAAAAAATCTGATGATGAAGATGATGATGATTACGGTCCAGATACTGGACCAGAGCCTGATCAGAATATTGTAAATCATCTTAAAAAGTCTGTTGATACCGGCGGTACGCATGACGTCAAATTTGGTGATGGTTCTGCCCATAAAGTACCCTCCCATGTTGCCCATAAAGTATTAGGCGCTATGGGCAAACTAAAACCTGCCGATAGATTAGAGATTCAAAAGCATATTCATGCATCACATAAGAACCTTATGGATGTACATAGGATGATTAAGTAATGGGAATAAGAGCTGCTAACATTGTCATAACCCCTAAAACAAAACAGAGGGAGGAGGCTAAACCTTCTCTTAAAGAGATTATTGTGAAGACTACAACCACGGTTGATAATATTACAGAGCCGTCTGTAGTTGTTGATGGTAAGGTAAAAAAAATTAGTAAAAAATCTGCATTTTTGTTGGATATGCTTACGCTAGATGACTAACATAAATAACAATAATTAACAACAAAGGAGTTTAAAATGTCACAATGGGGATCATCTGATGCAAGCTCAAATGCAGTTATCTGGGCTCCTACATCAGTAAGACTTGCACCAAACACTGCTAATAGAGATAGTCTCTACACTAATACAACACCTGACGCTTTTACGACCGGCCAAACAGTAGGAATGTTTGCTGTTGATTCAACGGAAGAAGCAGTTGGTTCTGGTAATGTAGCGCAGATTATTATTACTAATGCTGGCACAGGTTATACTGCTAACGCTGCAGTTACTATTTCTGGAGGGGGTGGTTCATCCGCTACTGCTAATGCAACAGCAAATACTTCGACTGGTAAAATTCAAATCGTTAATATTACTGCTGCAGGTTCTAGCTACGAGACGAATCCTACTGTAACTATTGATGCTCCAACAGCTATTACGTTTAATGCATTGACCGCTGTGTCTAACACAAACGATACAATTGCTCTATCAAGCGCTAATAGCAAATTTCTAGTTGGGGATAGTCTTACATATACAGTAGCTGCCGGTAATACTGCGGTCAGCGGTCTTACATCTGGAGATACATATTTTGTAGTCGCTGCTAACACCACAACTATTAAACTTGGTACGGCACCCAACGGAACAGCTATTAATTTGACTGCTGGCGTAACCGAAACCGGACATTCACTCACCGGAGTAAGAGCTACCGCAACAGCCGTAGTTGGTGGTGCATCTAATAAAGGTATCGCTCATACTGGATGGGTGTTAAGAACGGTGGGCTCTGGTGGCCGTGCTGGTCGTGTTCAATACGAAGTGCTTGCAGCTATTGGTATTGGCTCAGACGGTTCTGACGATGCGGTTTTACCTGACGCATAATGGCCGAGCGCTCAAAAAAGGTATCAGAGCTTAATGCTCTGACAAATGCCTCCGGGGACGATCTACTGATTATAGTAGATCAACCCGGCACGGCTAATGCTGCTACCAACAAAATTACTGTTGGTAGCTTCTTTGCTAATGTAAATACAAATACTGTATTTAAACAGGTAACAACAGCTAATACTTTTAAACTATCCAATACAACCAATACTCCTGCTAATTCTTCCGCCAACGGCGCTACAGGAGAAATTAGAATAGATAGTATCTATGTGTATGTCTGTGTAGCTAATAACACATGGAAGAGAGTTGCTATTAGCACTTGGTAATTATGCAGCCTGAAAAACTTGATGAATCAAACTTTTTATTATATGCAGCAAAACATTATGATAACCCATCCTGTTTTGATACTCTTGAATTTTACGAAGATTTAAATCGTTTTAAGTACCTTAAGCGTCTTTTTAGTAGATATGATGAGACTGGTGAACTGAAAGAGCGTTTAATATTAAATCACATTATAGTAATTTACAATCTTTTTGGAGTCGAAGCATCAACTAGAATGCTTTTCTTCAAGCTTAAAGGCTATCATCACTATTTAAAGCCTTTTTTAGTGTTTCTTAATTATTGTCCAGAGCGTGTAGTTGGAATTGGGATAGATAATAAAACAATTATTACTTCTGATGTTTTAATGGATCCAATCATAGTAGAAGCGCTAAGAAAAATATGGCAAGCATAGTAGATCTTTACCTAGTATATCAGTTTATTGTAAGACTTATTACACCATTTGATCAGTGGGATGCATATAAGCTTAAAATAATTGATGCCAACGGCAAGGTGCTTAGAAAACGTGCTACTCTTTCTACTCCCGAGGAAAAAAGAGCCTGGGGACACTTTGACATTCTAGCAGCTAATTTAAAAAAACTTCTCGCTAAATTTCCTGGCGGGGATACCAAGCTTATATCCTACGCCGCCGCCGGTCTTTTACTAAAAGAACAAAGCAAGCTAGAAAAAATGTCTGAAGAAGAGATAGAAATTTTAGTTAACGAAATTATGAAAGAGCTAGAGGAAGAGCCTGCAAATGTAGCCGGCTCCGGACAAGTAGCGGGTATTGGAGTTGGCAGTCAAGGGGAACCACCGGGTAAAACATCACTCGGTAAAAAAATTATTAGAAGAAAAATAATGGAGAAATAAAATGCAGTTTTCAGAAAATTTTTCACTAGCCGAAATGATTAAAAGTGAAACAGCATTAAGACAAAATTTAGACAACACACCTGGTGATGCTGAGATTGAAAACCTTCGTCAATTGTGTGTTAATATTCTTCAGCCCCTTAGAGATGCATACGGAAGAGGCATTAAGGTTAACTCTGGATTCAGACATCCTAACGTTAATGCTGCTGTAGGCGGTTCTAGAACTTCTGATCATTGTCGCGGTCAAGCAGCTGATATTGAGATTCCCGGTATTCCAAATTATGATCTTGCAAAATACATTTCTGAAAACTTTTGGTATACTCAAGTTATTTTAGAATTCTACACTCCTGGTATCCCTGATTCAGGTTGGGTTCATGTTTCCTATAACCCATCTGACCTAAAGTGCCAGACTCTTACTGCTATGAAAGAGAATGGTAAGACTGTTTACAAGCCTGGATTGGTTGCCTGATGGGAATTGGCGCAGTAATTAAGTCAATAGTTGCTTTAATATTTTTAGCTGTAGTGGCTGGAGGGCTGTACTACATTAGTACTATGCAGGCCTCTTTAGCCGTTTTAGAAATGAATAACAAGCAACTAGAAGACGGGGTAAAGAAGCAGCAAGAGTTAATAGAACAGCAACGGGCTGACATAGAAAACATTCAAAAGACAAATAAACAGCTTGCCGAGCAAAATGAAAAACAAAAGAAAGATGTTGATAATCTTTCAAGAAAATTTTCTAAGAGTGATATAGGCGAGAGAGCAATTGAAAACCCTGTACTAATGGAAAAATTAGTTAATAGAGGAACAGTAAATGCGTTGAGATGTATTGAGCTTGCATCCGGTGCTCCTCTCAACGATAAAGAAAAAGAAGCAAAAACTCCTATAGAGGCCAATCGTGAATGTCCGTCACTTATTAATCCTTCCCACTCTTCTACTAATTAGTGGGTGTATTTCTTTCGGGCCAAAAAAACCTGACCCAATTGAAATAAAAACTAAAGCTGAGGAAAGAGTTCGCTTGAATCTTGCCGACCCAACACCCCTTAAGGCAAGAGATATAAAATGGATAATAGTTACAAAGGATAATGTAAATGAGGTATTTAAAGAACTTAATAGCAAAGGTGTTGATATGGTTTTATTTGGTCTCACTGATGAGGGGTATGAGCAGCTTGCAATAACAATGGCTGAATTAAGAAATTATATTGCTACACAAAGATCAATTATAGTAAAGTATAAGGACTACTATGAACCTAAGAAGCCTGAAACTAATCCTCCTAAGTAGCGCCGTTCTTTCTCTTTCGGGATGTGCAGTAGTTGCAAAGTTTTATGATGCTTACTTTATGGCTAAGTATGATAATGTCGAATATGCATTAGTTAATAAAATTAGATCCATTTCTGAGCTTGGTGTAGAAGATTGTAAGGATCAAAGTAAATCTAAAGATAACTTTGAAGGTATGTATTTTATTTCTGTGGAGTTGAAAAACTTTACTCAGTTTATTCCTAATAATCCTGACGCTAATAAATTAGCCGGTAATTTAGTTGACTTAACTAAACAAGGTCGAGAAATGTATTTAAAAGGTAATGTATCTGAAGGTTTTTGTAAAATGAAATTACAACAAATAAATAGAACATCAGAGACCGCCCAAAAAGCCATAGGAGCAAAACCAAGATGAGCATTAATGTAATAGAACAATCAATTGCAGATTATAATTATGCTTTTGAACAGGGTCAAATTTCTAAAGATGAATATATTTCTCTCATGCAGGGATTAGAAATAGAAAAGATTGTAACGATGAACGCTGAAGAGTTGCAGAAAAAAGAACAACTAAATACTTATATCAATGCAGCAATTTCTGCTGCGTCTTTAGCTGTATAACAAATGGAACACGCAATGGAATTATTTGATTCCTCTTCAAGGATAGCCGTGCTAGAAAACGAAGTAAAAAATATTGCCTCAGACGTAAAAGAACTACGTAAGGAGCAAAAAGAACAGCATGAAACACTCATGTCAAAATTTGATAGCATGGACGAGCGCCTTGGTATTGTAGAGAGATGGCGCTGGATGATCCTAGGTGCAGCTCTCGTCATTGGATATATTATCGCCCACGTAAGATTCGAAAAGTTTTTTTAATTCAGTAGTTGCCTTTTGTTGTTTGCTGGATTATAATCGCTATGTGCGAAATTTAATCCGGACCTTATAATGCTCTTCATTGACCATAAGTATGTCTCTTTGCTCTCAAACCGTCTACTAAGGTTTACAAGAGTAAATCAAAAATCCTATAATTTCCGATGTCCCATATGCGGTGATTCTCAAAAGAATCTATACAAGGCTAGAGGGTACATTTACGAAAAGAAAGACTCCTTGCTCTACTTCTGTCACAATTGTGGAGCATCAATGTCCTTTGGCAATTTCCTAAAACAGTACGATCCTTTACTGTATCAGGAATACAATCAAGAGAAATTTCTCAACAAACAAGAGAAATTAGAACCAAAGCTGCCGGACATCACTTCTATGGGCAGACCTAAATTTCGCACCGATTCTCCTTTACGGCTTTTAAAGAAGATAAGCCAACTTGATCCTGACCACCCAGCTAAACGATACGTTGTCAAGCGAAAGATTCCTGCTCAATATCATCATAAACTATGTTATGCACCTAAGTTCAAACAATGGATCAATAGTGCTCTGCCTGGGAAATTCAATGGAGAACAGGGTGACGAGCCCAGGTTGATAATCCCATTCATAGACAAGGAAATGAACTGTTTTGCCGTGCAAGGACGAAGTTTTAAACCTGATGGTCTTAGGTACATCACCATCATGTTTGATGAATCTAAACCTAAAATCTTTGGACTTGATACGGTTGACTTTTCCAAACCAGTGTACGTATTAGAAGGTCCTATTGATTCAATGTTTGTGGATAATGCAATCGCCATGGCCGGGGCCGATGTAGACTTATCCACTATACCAAACTTAGAGAAAAACAAAATTATTTTTGTATATGACAATGAACCAAGGAACGCACAAATTGTCAAACGAATGGAGAAAACAATTGATCTAGGATATAATGTTGTAATATGGCCTGAAGATGTGCTTACCAAAGATGTTAATGATATGGCACTACTAAATATTAATGTAAATAAAATTATTAAAGATAGTATTTTTTCCGGTCTTGAGGCGAAAGTGAGATTGATGCAATGGAAGAGAGCATGAATGTTAAATTAATTAGTTATCAAAAACCCGATAGGTGGCTACAAAGTGAAGGCATACAGGACTGTCAGGAGTTGGTCGCGTACTGCGCACGCGTCTCCAATCCCTCCAATCAATTCAATACCGAGACTTCAGAAAAGCTCATCCAATACCTTATCAGAAACAGACATTGGTCACCCCTTGAAATGGTCAACGTCTGTCTTGAAATCACAACCACAAGAGACATTGCCAGACAACTCCTTAGGCACAGAAGTTTTACATTCCAAGAATTCTCCCAACGATATGCTAACCCAGTTGAGGAGCTCGATTTTGTTCTTAGAAAAGCAAGACTTCAAGACCCCAGTAACCGTCAAAATTCTATAGACATTGACCCTCATGACGACGATCATCGGCGTATTGCCTATCAGTGGGAAAATTTACAGAGAAGTTTAATAGAACAGGCCAAAACCACCTACGAGTGGGCAGTATTAAAAGGGATTGCCAAGGAACAGGCCCGGTGTGTACTACCAGAAGGAAATACTATTTCAAAACTGTATTGTAACGGTTCTCTGAGGTCCTGGGTACACTACATACAACTACGATCCGGTAACGGAACGCAAAAAGAACACACCGAAATAGCTAAACTATGTGCTAAAGTGATCAGTGATGTGTTTCCAATTATAGACAATTTCGTAGAAAAATAATAACTAGAGGCGTATATGGCTGATTTGGTTCACGGCATTAGGGTAGACTATTCTCGAGATACACTATTTGATGAGTTAGGGTTAAAGCGATTAAAAGAAAGTTACATGCGCGAGGACGAACAATCACCACAGGAGAGGTTTGCATATGTTTCAAAGGCTTTTGGATCAGATCAGGAACACTCGCAAAAGCTTTATGAGTATTCTTCTAGACATTGGCTTTCTTATTCTACTCCCATTCTTAGCTTTGGTAGGAGCAAGCGAGGTCTTCCTATCTCGTGTTTTCTACCCTATCTGGATGATTCCGCTGAAGGCCTGGTCGACTGTTTATCGGAGGTAAATTGGCTTTCAATGCTAGGGGGAGGAGTTGGAATTGGAATTGGAATTCGTTCAGCTGATGATAAATCTGTTGGGGTTATGCCTCACCTTCGGACTTATGACGCTTCTAGTTTGGCTTACAGACAAGGCCGCACCCGACGTGGCAGTTACGCTGCTTACCTTGATATTAGTCACCCTGACATTCTCATATTTTTGGAGATGAGAAAACCAACCGGTGACCCTAACATGCGTACCCTTAACTTACATCATGGTATTAATATCACTGATGACTTTATGCAGTTGATTGAAAAGTGCATGCAGGACCCCCATTACGATGATACATGGGAACTAAAAGACCCGCACAACGGGGATGTGAGAGATAAAATATCGGTAAGGGAGTTGTGGCAACGTATTTTAGAAATAAGAATGCAAACTGGAGAGCCGTATCTACATTTTATTGATACATCAAATAGAGCGATGCCGGAGTTTCAAAAAAAGCTTGGACTTAAAATAAGACAATCAAACCTTTGTTCAGAAATTATTTTACCTACCGATAAAGAGCGTACTGCGGTATGTTGTCTTTCGTCTTTAAACTTAGAGTACTACGATGAGTGGAAAAATGATAAACTATTTCTTAGAGACGTTGCCGAAATGCTTGATAATGTCCTTCAGCACTTTATTGATAATGCTCCTGACCCTATCAGTCGTGCAAAGTATAGTGCTCAAAGAGAACGTTCTATTGGTATTGGTGCCCTTGGGTTCCATGCTTATCTGCAGCGTAATAATATTCCTTGGGAGAGTGCTTTGGCCGTATCCGCTAATCATAAAATCTTCAAGCACATTAAAAAGGGATTAGATGAAGCTAATAAAGAGCTTGGTAAGGAGCGTGGAGAGGCTCCTGATGCTAAAGGTACCGGTTTACGTTTCAGTCATATGCTGGCTATTGCTCCTAACGCTTCTTCATCCATCATCATGGGCAACACTTCTCCTTCTATTGAGCCTTTTCGGGCTAATGCTTATAGACAGGACACATTGAGTGGATCATCCCTTAATAAAAACAGATACTTAGACAAACTTATCCGCAAGGAAGAAAAAAATCATAAGGAGGGCTGGTATGATGAAATATGGTCAAGTATTATTGCAAACGATGGATCGGTTCAGCACCTTGAGTGGATGGATGACTGGACAAAGGATGTCTACAAGACGTCTATGGAGATTGACCAAAGATGGGTCGTGGAGCACGCAGCTGACAGACAAAATTACATTGACCAAGCGCAATCCGTTAACCTCTTCTTTAGACCGGATGTAAATATAAAGTACTTACATGCCGTTCATTTTCAGGCATGGAAGCAAGGATTGAAAACACTTTACTATTGTAGATCAGAAAAATTAGCTAAGGCTGATAAAGTAGCAAAACGAATAGAGAGAGAAGTAATAAAAGAAATTGACATGAAAGCCTTAGTAGAAGGCGATACATGTCTTGCTTGCGAGGGATAAATGCAAAAAGAAAAATTAAAATTAGAAGACGAAAGAACACATTTTAAACCATTTGCCTACCCATGGGCTTATGAAGCATGGCTTAAGCATGAACAGTCTCATTGGCTTCATACAGAAGTACCGATGCTTGAAGATGTAAAAGACTGGGCTAAAAAACTTACTCAATCAGAAAAAACATTCCTTACCCATATTTTTAGATTTTTTACTCAGGGTGATATAGACGTAGCTGGTGGGTACGTAAAAAATTATTTGCCATATTTTTCACAGCCTGAAGTTAGAATGATGCTATTAGGATTTGGTGCAAGAGAAGCACTACACGTTGCTGCGTACTCCCATCTTATTGAAACTCTTGGATTACCGGAGACGATGTATAATGAATTTATGGAGTATCAAGAGATGAGAGAAAAGCATGAGTATGTTTTAAATATATCTTCTAAAAACTCTACAAAAGAAAATACAGCAACCCACATAGCTGTATTTTCAGCATTTACTGAAGGTATGCAATTGTTTTCTTCTTTTATAATGCTACTTAATTTTCCAAGACACGGTAAAATGAAAGGAATGGGACAAATTGTTACGTGGTCTATTGTTGATGAAACAATGCATACCGAGTCAATGTTAAAATTGTTTAAGACATACATTCAAGAAAATCCTGAAATATGGAATGACAGCCTTAAGTCTAAAATTTATACTATAGCCGAAAGAATGGTAGAACTAGAAGATAAATTTATTGACCTTGCATTTAATTTGGGGCCAATGGAAGACTTAACACCCGAGCAAGTAAA
>Ga0172367_10008646_pt1 | contig 11334 bp, 12 predicted proteins | sample Lak10m_FD_114542 | JGI IMG/M metagenome (GOLD analysis project Ga0172367, IMG submission 114542) | Freshwater microbial communities from Kabuno Bay, South-Kivu, Congo - kab_022012_10m | ecosystem: Environmental > Aquatic > Freshwater > Lake | place: Democratic Republic of the Congo: South-Kivu...
ATGTCGGCAGTCCGGCCAAACCATCGCGCCCGCTCAGCGATAAGGAAAAAGACTTTCTCGAATATTCCTATCAACACTACATCCGCCTGAAAAACCAATACCTAAATGATCACCAGCAATAATCTCAGAAACCCATGTTAATTCAGTGGTACCCCGGCCACATGCACAAGGCCAGCAAGGAAATCAAACACGCCTTGCCCGACATCGATCTACTGATCGAAATTCTCGATGCCCGCATTCCCTTCAGCAGCCAAAACCCAATGCTGGCACAACTACGCGGTGACAAACCGACCATCCGCGTCCTAAGCAAGACCGACCTCGCCGACCCCGAACTCACCCGAATCTGGCAAGAACACCTGGAATTGGAACAAGGCGTCAAGACCCTGGCCGTCACCACGCAGCAACCGGACAAGATTCGCCAGATCATCGACTTATGCAGCAGAATGTTGCCGGAAAAAGCCGAAGCCAACAAAGTCATTCGCACCATGATCATGGGCATCCCCAATGTCGGCAAATCCACCATCATCAATATTCTGGCAGGACGCACCATCGCCAAAACCGGCAACGAACCCGCAGTCACCAAGATGCAGCAACGCATCAACCTGAAAAATAACATTGTGCTGTCCGACACGCCGGGCGTACTGTGGCCCAACGTCGAAAACCGCCACAGCGGTTACCGCCTGGCAGTGACCGGCGCCATCAAGGAAACCGCGTTTCAGAACGACGACATAGCAACCTTTGCACTGGATTACCTGCTAAAAGCCTATCCGGCATTGCTACAAAATCGTTATCACCTAGAACAATTGCCGGAAGACGGCATGACGGCGTTACAAGCCATCGGCCGCAAACGCGGTTGCTTGAAGGCCGGCGGCCAGATCGAAATGGATAAAGCCGCCAAACTGTTTTTGACCGAATTGCGCGCCGGCACATTGGGCCTGATCAGCCTGGAAACTCCGGCAATGATTGCGGAGGAAATGGTGGAATTGGAGGCGATACGCGCCGAGAAAGCCGCCAAGAAAGCTGCACGAGGCCATGGCCGCAAGGGGCAATAAGTAACACAGATATTGCGCCGAATACATCCGGCGCAATACAGCTATATTTTATATGCACCCTACCCTGGCTTATTGATGCTCCTTTCGCACAACAGCTTAAGTATATGCATGATTTGAAACCTCAATCAGATTCATGTCTGGATCGCGAAAATAAACAGAAAGAATTGGGCCTGTTGCCCCGGTGCGCTGAACCGGACCTTCAATGACTGCCACCTTGCACGCAGCAAGATGTCTCAGCACTTCAGGCATCGGAACTGAAGTGATGAAGCACAATTCTGCCGAGCCTAGCGTCGGCTGTTGTACCCGCCTCCCCCTTTTTCCAAGACCACTAGACCGAGTGCTTCAGTATCATGAGCGAATGACTCGACAGACGACCTACTTGCATCAATCCAGTCTTACCCGACCCGCAGTACCATCAACTGTCACTTTATCGCCGTTCGCCAAAGCATCCAACACACCCCTGACGCTCATTACGGCGGGTAAACCAACTTCCCTTGCAGTCACTGCACCATGCGACAAAGGTCCGCCACTTTCCGTGATCACAGCCGCCGCCTTGTAGAATAAAGGTGTCCAGGCCGGGTTGGTGGTTCGAGCTACCAGTACCGCGTTGGCCGGAAAATCGGCGAAATCATCCTGCGACAACACCTTAAATACCAAGCCGCTTGCGATGCCGGAGCTACCGGGCAAACCAACAAAATCCCCGTCTTCAGCGGAATTGACTTGCGACTTACCCAATTCCCATTCTGGTGAATGCTGCCCATGGTTTTGATAAGCCTGTTTTTCCCTTTCTATGCTATCCGCCAAACAACGCCACGACTCTGCGTCGTTAACGCGGATTGTTTCCGAGAGCTGTTCGGCTCGGGCAAAGAACACATCCATCGCTTCCGTAATTATTCCCTTGGCCTGCAAGGCCGCACCCAAGGCTCGTAAACCCTTGCGGAACGGTAATGTTAGCCGTGTAGTCTGGTAATGTTCTATGTCGTCCAATGCGGTATAAACCCGCGTCAAGCGCAATATCTCCTGCACAGGAAACCGCAAATCCTCCGGCAGTCCACCGATCAATTGCCGTTCGGTTTCCAACATCTGGATTTTCAGAGTACGTTCCTTTTCGGCGGGGTCTTCCACGGCCGAGTCCAACATCATTTTCAGATTTTCAATTACCAGCCAAGGCGCTTCCAACCAGGTCGGATGGTAGGGATCGAATTCCACTTCCCGGTGGCCGTGATCCTGTAAAAAACGCTGAAAAGCCGTCTGTATATCCGCTTCCCGCGTAAATCCTCCGAAAGCCATAAACTCCCGACCGCTCATGGTTCGCAAGGCTTGAACAAGCTTAGGACGCTCGGCGATCCGCCGCGCCAACCTGTAAAGCTCCCTATTGACGAAACCTGTTTTGGTTTCGCAGTAAGCCAGCAAGCTATCAAAGGTCGCCGGCGCATCCGCTTCGCCAACCGCCGCCCCGACGATGCTGTATACCAGTTTGTAAAGCGTGCGCTGAGTAATCGAAATGGCAATATTAGGCAGAAAATATTCCGCACCAAGCTGTTTGACCCGCAAAACAAAGTCCCACAACTCGGGAATCGAAAGTCCTGTCAGCGGCTCGGCCATTAATTCGCCGAGCCCGATTAAATAGCGATCCAAATCGCGCGACCACGCCATCGGTAATTCCTGCACCCAGGCATAGCGTTTGCGTAGTGTCGGCAAAGCAGACATCAGTTCGGCAACTGACCGTACGTTCAATGAATTTGCAGTGCCTTCGGCATAAACTTCGACGGCATTCTGATTGCCGTATACATAATTATCGAACAAGGCGAACCACTTGCCGTGAAACGGCGGCAAGCCCATCAATTCGAAAGAATGCGACAGCGATTGGTGAAACCCCTCCTCTACCAAATCCCACGCCAACGGCGTAATCACCGAGGGAAATCGCTCGGCGGATTCGTCACGGGTCCAGCGCGGCGGGATACGGGTAATCGGCCGCGCTTGCAACAGCCATAATTGTTCACCTTCAAAACCCCACTCGATGTCCTGCGGATAACCGTAAAACTTTTCGACACGCCGCATCAAATCGGATAACTCAGTCAATTCAGGTCCGCTGAGACAAGGTAAATTAGCGCTATCATCTGACAAGTTCTTGTTACGCGTACCGGTGCGGTCGGCGACGATGCATGAGGATTTATGGGCTAGAACCGATTCCAACACTCGGCCGGACGACTTCTCCAGCAACCAGTGATCAACCTGATGGTCACCGCCCACCACCGATTCACCCAAGCCATAATTGGCATCCACCGATTGCTGTGCAGGATCGCCGGTAACCGGATTAATGCAAAACCCCACGCCGGCGACCCGATTGAAGGCCATTTTTTGCACCACCACCGCCATCGCGGTGTTCGACAAGCCAATGCCGGCTTGCAAGCCGGTAAGCAATGGCGCGGGCACTCCACAGCGACACCCAGCAATCCCGGATACGCGAAACAATGTCGTCGATGCCGATACAATTCAGATACGTTTCATGCTGCCCGGCGAACGCCGCACCGCCCAAGTCCTCGGCAGTAGCGGAACTACGCACGGAGAACGCCGTATCGCCCGGAAACTTAGCCAGCATCTGCATAATTGCCTGCTTCAGGCTTTCTTGCACCGGTAGCTGAGTCAACTGCTCGCATAAACATGCACACGCCCGCTCCAACGCCAGAGGATCGTCTATAGGCAAATTCTGAAGCAAATCCGGCAATGCACCGTATTGCTCAATGAACGCGTAGTAACCATCCGGCGGCAAAACAAAGCCTGGTGGAACGGCAAACCCCGCCTGAGTCAAGCGGGCAAGGTTGGCGCCCTTACCGCCGGACATGGCCGAATCGAGGGCAGACGGATGATGAAAATCAAACAGCGTTGGCATAGTTATCCTTCATGCTGGGATTGATGGCGGGGTGAGCGGCATGACGGCGAGCTTCGTACAAACCAAAGCCGGCCAACGCCAAGCCGCTGAGGACATCGATAAAATAGTGGTAACGCAAATAAAAAGTTGCGATCCATAAACCCAATATCGGCAATAACAAAACCCAGAACTCAAGGCGATGATGTCGTCCGGCAAATCCCAGTATATAAAGCGTCACAGCCACGTGTAGACTCGGCCAGACATCGACTTTATTACTGCCTTGCTCAACCATCGCGTGATTAAATGCCGTGATCGCGCCACCGCTCAATTTCACGTTGAACAGCTCCGGATAGGCCAACCAAGGCCCGGCAGCCGGCACCAGCAGATAACCGAGGAACCCTAAGCCGTAAACCGCGAATAGGCCGGTGTAAAATTCGCCGAGTAATTCCCGGCGCCGGAAAAAATAACGCAGCAGGCTGACCAGCAATAATGGCATCAATAGCAAGTAGCAAGCGCTCATTAGTTCGGTGAGCGGTGGGCTAATCCACCGTTCCAACCATACCGACGGCGTTTCACCTATCAATTGCCGATCCAAAGCCAGTAACTGGGCATCGAAGCGTACGCTCCTGACAGCGGGGACCGCCCCGGCCATGGCTTGATATGACACATTCATACCCACGGCCAGGCTGAAGCAAATGGCCGCTAATAGCCCCCAACTGCGTTGTCTGGAATACCTGCGCGCCAATCCGGCCATGCCGGCCAACATTGGACAAAACAATAGGCTCCAAACCGTCAGATGCGCGATTTCCATGGCTGAAACGGCGCCCAGATAGATACTGAAATAGCGTAAGGGCGGGTCGAGAAGTTTATTCATGCGCTTTGCGCTCCGCCAAATTCCGATATGCTGCTAACAATACCGCCCTCAGCTCAGGATGAAAAACCGCGTTACCAAGTGCTACCGTCAATTTACGGAATCGGTACCAGGCCAATATGCCAACGATGCTGATCGCGCCGTAAAGAACAAGCCAACTTGGCCCGGCAAATAAAAACAAACCAACGCAGACGGCCACAACCCAAAATAATCCTACCGGCAATCCGACCACCATCCGCCAAAAAGCTATGACATTCGGCTCATCCGGCAGAACCTTACTAGCGATATACCCAGCTGCCAGTATCGGAAAATTCAATATACTGAAACAACCGATGATAGGCGCCAGCAATAGCCACTTAACTAAATCCGGCTGCCATAAACCGACCACTATTAAAGGTAGGCCTTGATGAAGAAAAAGACCTTTTTCCTTGGCAACTGCCTCCAACTCCCGCAGCTGCTCGGAAAAAGCAGGCGCAACCTGCCCCTCGAATTTTTTTAAATGTTCAGCGTAGGAAAGATCGGAACCTAAAATGCGGGCATAAGCCAATTTTTCTGCCATTTGCTGAGCTTCGCTATTAACAAAATTAGCCCCAACGGCTTCCAAGCCATCGACAATCGACTGATGTATCGCTATCTCGTCGACATTTTGTGGAATTATGGGTTCACCTATTAATACCTCAGCACGGCTTTGCCAGTGAGTAGGATCTTCGTAATGAATAGCCAAGGGCTGGATAATTGGCCTGATGCCAGCGGCCATGGCTCGGGCAACGATACGCGCGGCACCACGATTAAACGGTAAATGTCGGCAACCGAGGGAACTCGTGCCTTCCGGCATGATGAACAGTTGTCCACCCACTTTCAGTAACTCCACGCATTCCTCCAAGGCCTTTCCATTATCGGCCTTGATTCCGCGAGCCTTATCCTCGGTACGGGCTACCGCAATACCAGGGAATAAAAATCTGCCCAGCGGCAAACGATGCAGCTGCGCCGATACCATCGGCATGGCCAAAGGAACAGCAAGCGAATATGGCGCAGCATCGAGCGCACCATTGCGGTGAGTGGCTACAAACACGACAGGACCGACTAACGTTAACCGCTCTTTGCCGATGACTCTTATTCGACTGAATGCCAGATAGCCAATACAGCGCCATATGCCGTAGTGAAGCAAACCCGCAATATTTAGACTCGTCATATTAACGCCCTTCCTTGTTAGGCAATATTCGTAACACGAAATATAGCTGGAGAATCCAATTAAGACATGTCGCTGACGAATTGCAATAAACCCAAATAATCCACTAGCCAGTTTTAAGGTGCAGTTGCCAAAGCAACGTTACATCGATCAAATGGCGACCGATGTTTTACTGGATGTCACAAAAAGTTTTGGGGTACTTTTGTCAATATTCCTGCCGTTTCTCTGGCCGCCCTGCGAGACAATGTTGGCGTGCAGCCCCAGCATAGCCTCGATTTCATCCTGCTATATTGTAACCTGACGCCTTTTTCGCCTTTATTCGGCCCCTTTTTCTGCATCAATTGCGATTCATGCCCCCATTGCTCCTAAGATAAAAGTAAATCTCACCAGCACATCGAATTGCTCATGTTTCAGCTGCAGGGCGTGGTGAGTTTATGAACCGCATCAATCGCGAACGATGCGATACAGGCCGTTACCCGAGCTAGAGGACTATTCCAAGCCGTGGTTTGCAAGCGGGTCAACCAATTCGAGGTCACCGTCGAGGTCGATCACGCGCAATACGCGCCGCTGCCCCATCTGCCAATACCAATACACTTCTGGATCGGGATCATCAGGCACTGGCATCGCGATATCGACGCCTTGGCGTGATAGTGTAAGCAACTCTGAATCAATTTTCGTCGCGTCATATTTGTATAAAAAGACATCGGCTGCATGGGTGAAGGCACCTGTTGTTGTGCTTACCAAAGCACCGTTTCGTCGCATCGACAAGAACTCCGGACTTTTATCGGCATATGACGAAATATCCGCTTGCGGAATACCGAGGACTGCGAGGACTTCTGCGGGGTCGCGAAGACGGCAATTCAGAAGTAGTGAGAATGACATCATTTTTTGCACTTCCTCCATAGCGACAGTACTTTTTTGACTTTCTCATCGTCAAGCCCAGGTAGATGCTTCGCAAATTGCATAGCATCCTCTAGCGAACCAGAGTTCAGTTTCTTCAGCAACTGATGTTGCGCTCGATCCATATTGACAATACCTGGGCCGGATTTTGGAAAAACAGTCCCGGTATCAGGGTGGTAACCATAGCGACGCTCACCGACTATGTAGTCTTAACCATCTCTTGCGAAAGCACCGCCATTGAGCGCCTTCAAGTCTGGTCCGATGTCAGTATCAGGGTCAACCATGGAGTTTTGCTCCTTCGTAGGATCGTTCCCGGCTGTCTTGCACGGGTCATGGCGACGCGCGGGAGGACGTACAGCTTTGGGCAACTTGCATTGCGTCGTGCAACTCGGTGGTTGAGAGGTCGGCGGCTTCTTCGGTGGAGGAGGTGGCTTGCGCGCGGCCCGTTGAATAATCAACTGCACCAGTTTTTTGATCAGAGCGCTCACTTGGTCAACTCATACAGAAGATCAATTGGGAGTTGGCCGGCATCATGTCCCAACAATATATAACGCCGGTGAGCAAGCTGATAGTCTGGACTCCCCTGCAATGATCCTCCGACCATAAATGACAAAACGTGAAAAGCAAAGATACCATCTTCGTTAAAGATTTTGAGCTCTTCGCATGACTTCCGGCATTCGGTGTTCAACTTCAGACGCTGTACCTGATCATATTCCAGAAAATGGTTATCCAGGTAGATGTCTAGAGAAGAGTAGAAGCGGTTTTTGGCTGCCTGATCGAGTATCTTAAACTGAGTTTGCTTTATATGGAGCATAGCAATTCTTTTCGTAGTTAGCGCATACCCGTCATGCCTAGCTTTGTAGTATGGGCACACGACTTTTGTGTCAATGCGGATTCAAAAGCTGTTGTCTTCATAAGGCTGCTTAGGGTCGCCCCCTAATCAAAACCCCGAATTTGTTGCATCTTCGTTACCCGCTGAGTTTGGAACATACATCGCGACATGACGCACAACCTATCATCCCTTAGGATGGGCTCACCTTATCGCATTGCTAAGTTCAGGCCTGTCCAGCATACTCAAAATTGCCAAGCAACTCACAAATAATGTTAACAGAATTTCAAGCTGCTCTCTATTCACCACTATGCTTAAGCAACCCAGAATCAACGGTAGCCTCTCAAAGGCTATATTGATTCGGGCGAAGCGATGCTGGACCGACTCGAGCGTCGGTTTCAGGTCTAAAAAGTGGTGAAGGAACTCTTGCTACACGTGCCGGAATGATCGCTACACGTGTAGCTGCTTTGGCTACAGATGTAGCTACCTTAGCTACACGTGTAGCTGCTCTTCCAGCAGCTGTTTCCAGAGCTGCCACAACCCAGGCGTACCAAGGCTTCCAGCGATTCGTGTTTGTAGGAGCTTTAGCTACAGCTGTAGCAGGCTTGGCTACACGTGTAGCTGCTTTAGCTACACGTGTCTGAATCATTCAGACACGTGCTGGAAGCTTGGAAATGTCTGCCGGAGGTTCACAGGCATATTTGGCGCACTGTGGCGACAGATTTGGCGAGTTCATAAATCACACAGTCCATTCAAATTACGGAGCAATTTATCATGGCAAAATCAACCTATATACCCGCGGCAGATGCCGATTTCTTGCAATGGCTTGACCATTTACTGGCCAATTTGACGCCAGAACTCGGCGTAACCGATGCCAACTTACAAAAGTTACGCTCGCTCAGCGCGGAGCTACACGCAAAGTTAGATACAGCCGTTAATGCGGCAGCGGCTGCCAAGCAAGCTACCTCGGAGAAGAATAATTGCCGACAATTAACCGAAACCATGATTCGAGCAGAAATACGCCGCATCAAAGCCCACGCCGATTACAACGCAACGTTAGGCATGCATTTATGGATAGAGGGGACGGATCATAGCAACGACTTGAGCCATTCCAGCCCGGAGTTGAGCGGTGCCGATCAAGGCGGCGGCAATGTCAGCCTAGGTTTTACCAAAGGCGGCAGCGACGGTATCAATATTTATAGCTGCCGAGACGGTGATAGCGACTGGTCTTTACTCAATCGTGCGACAACTTCGCCCTATAGCGACAAGCGCGCGCCGTTACAAGCCGGTAAACCGGAACTGCGCAACTACCGGGCAGTGTTTGTGGTGAAGGATCAGGAGATTGGGCAATTCAGCAAGGATTTGACGGTAACGTGCGCGCCATGATGGCGATAGGGGTACGCTGAAGCGGTATTTTGCTGCCGGATGGATATTCAATCCGCCCGCAATCTTACATTTTGCCGACAAAATGGGTTTGAAACGTTCAGGACGGGTTTGCAAAATCCGTCCTGCATAGGCCTTCTGATAAGTGGTACGTCCTTCGACAAACTCAGGACGAACGGTTTTTAAGAGGCTAATAGCATATTATCCAGCGACACCTTCGCCAATCTGGCAGTTTCGGCATCGACTTTGACTTGGTTGACGACGTGGCCGGCAGCCAGATTTTCCAGTACCCAGCATAAATGCTGTGGATCGGTGCGGAACATGGTGGAACACATGCTCAAGGTCGGCGCCATGAAATGTACGTTTTTACCTTGCGCCTTACCTTCCTGAGCCAAGCGGTTGACCAGGTTCAGCTCGGTCGCAACCAACCAGCGGGTGTTCGGCTCGGCTTCGCGGACGATCTTTAAGATCATCTCGGTCGAGCCGATGTAATCGGACTTTTCACAGACTTCGAAGCAGGCTTCCGGGTGGGAAATGACGATGGTTTCCGGGTATTTGGCCTTGAAATTGTCGATCTGCTCCGGCTCGAAGGCTTGATGCACCGAACAATAGCCTTTCCACAGAATGATTTTGGCATCGCGGATTTGCTGTTCAGTCAAACCGCCCTGCGGCCTGTTAAAGTCCCAGGTCACCATCTGCTCCAACGGAATGCCCATGCGGTAACCGGTGTTGCGGCCCAGATGTTGATCGGGGAAGAACAACACTTTCTCGCGTTTGGCAAAACTCCATTCGAGGATTTTTTGCGCATTCGACGAGGTGCAGACGATGCCGTCATGTTGACCGCAAAAGGCTTTCAAGTCGGCGGCGGAATTGATGTAGGTTACCGGCGTGACGCTGTTTTCGACATCGATCACTTTGGCCAATTCGTTCCAGCATTGCTGAACCTTGGTCTTGTTGGCCATATCCGCCATTGAGCAGCCGGCAGCCATGTCCGGCAAAATAGCGATTTGTTCCGGGCGCGACAGAATATCCGCCACCTCGGCCATGAAATGCACACCACAGAAGACGATGTATTCGGCTTCGGATTGCGCGGCTTCGCGCGACAGTTTTAATGAATCGCCGAAAATATCGGCATGCTTGAAAACTTCGTCGCGCTGATAATGGTGGCCGAGAATAATACAACGTTTGCCCAACTTGGCTTTGGCGGCCTCGATGCGGGTAGTGCATTCGGCGTCGTCGAGCAGGGCGTAATCGTGAATCGGCAATGCAGAACTTGTCATAGCGTTAAACTTCCAAGCGTAGGAACCAATCGATCAGCGCAATGCGTTTTGCAACGGCATCATGGTCGCCTGACCACCCTGCTGTTCCACGTATTGCAACATCACCGGCACGAAACGGGCCATCATGTCCGGCCCCATGCCCAATTGCTGGAAGCTTCCGGCAACCGACATCAAGCCACCCAAAGCACCTTGTTGTTGATAGCCGTTGTTGTTCAAGCGCGGCGCGGCGGCCAGATAACGATCCATTTCGGGCACGGCTGAACTCAAGCGGGAGAAATCGGCCGGCGCCATGCGTTGCTGTGCGGCAAGGAAGATGGAACCGGCACCGCCCATGGCTTGTTGCTGATTAATGCCGAGCTGGCCCATCAAAATACTCATCAGCACCATCCCAACCACGCCGCCCATCGTCGAGCCGCCCTGATTGCCGTAAGGCTGCTGCCCGCCGTAGCCGTATGGCTGTTGCTGCTGGTTGCCGTAGCCATAGGGTTGCTGGTTACCGTAACCGTAGGGCTGTTGTTGGCCGCCCCAAGATTGCTGTTGGCCCGACATGCAGGCGGTCAGGGTTACGGAAACCATAGCCGCGCAGGCGATTACTTTAACTGTTTTCATGGACATGACTTTTTCACCCCAATCAATCGTGTTTTTCAGTCTTGCCATCCGGCTTGCGCAAACGGATGCCCAATTCTTTTAATTGCTCTTCGCTGACATGAGCCGGCGCATTGAACAATGGGCAAGCTGCGGTTTGGGTTTTTGGGAAGGCGATGACGTCGCGGATCGAAGTCGCGCCGGTCATCAGCATTACCAAACGGTCCAGACCGAAGGCGATACCGCCGTGTGGTGGCGCGCCGTATTTCAAGGCATCGAGCAGGAAGCCGAATTTCTCGCGGGCTTCTTCATGTCCGATACCCAAAATAGCGAAGACGATTTGTTGCATTTCAGTACGGTTGATACGAATCGA
>Ga0172367_10008651_pt1 | contig 11332 bp, 9 predicted proteins | sample Lak10m_FD_114542 | JGI IMG/M metagenome (GOLD analysis project Ga0172367, IMG submission 114542) | Freshwater microbial communities from Kabuno Bay, South-Kivu, Congo - kab_022012_10m | ecosystem: Environmental > Aquatic > Freshwater > Lake | place: Democratic Republic of the Congo: South-Kivu...
ACAGCATTGAAGTCATCTCATCGATCTTCCTCTTGAGTCAAGTGCGTTTTTTACATCCTTGTTTATGCTTATCTGATTTTATTTGTCAAGCTTCCATTATACCAAATTAGATGAGCTTACCCTGCCGTCCTACATCTCCCAAATTCTGAGAGATAAATGTCTCAAAGGAGGGTAAATTTAATGAGCGCGAACCTTGATTCCAAATTTGCTCGATTTGTTCCCACCATTCTTGCTTTAAATTATCACGATGCTGGGGAATTAATTTATTTACTAATTCCTGCATTGGCTGGGGCATACTTTCATAGGATATACCTGATTGAATCGCCCAGGAAAGATTTTGTATGTCTTGATGGGCAATATTAGAATTAGCTGCTGCTAAATTTAATGCTGCTAATACCTCCTTACGCTTTCCTCCATATTGTCCTAACAGATAACGATGTCCATTGGGACTTGCTGCTACTTTTTGCAGACAGTAAACTTTCACAAAAATAGCATAGTCCCCAGGAGGTATAGCATCTTGTGGATTAGAATTTTGTAAATCAAGTAACACCGGGTTAAATTCATTTCCTGGAAGAGAAGAAATCCTGGGAAACAGTTTGTCACTGCTAACTGTGACAGGCGCATTTTTTTCAGATATTTCTCTGATTTGTTTTGCTAATAGGGATTCTGTCAGTTTTCCAGGATCAATACAAATTCCAGCAAAACAGATTTTTTTATCGCCTCCAATTATGATATCTAATAAACCTTTACGCAGTTCTGGTTCATTAGTAACAACCTGAGAAGCTATTACTTGTTCTTGAATATTTAAAGTATGACTGGTTAAGACTAAACTTAGTAGTAGTTTAGCAATTTTTCTCTTGTTAAAATTCATGGGTAACTCCTTTCCTCAGTCTCAAATTTATTTAGAGGATTTTATTTTTTAAATACAAAATACGAATCCCCAAGGCAGTTTTTGAGTTAGTGATTTATTAGAATAATCATTAATACATTCAAAGAATTTGATTCTATTAGCCTTTAACAATCCGTAAGTAACTACGTAATCACTGTGATTAAGACCAAAACTAACCATACTAACTGATGGGCAGTTGCTAATAATATTTTCGGTAATTGAAGTCAAAAATCTACCAGATATTAAAATAGATTCTGTTGCTGCACCCTCTAATCCAAAGGCATAGGAATGTGGGCGATTTTTAGGATACAATTTGTAATTCTCAGCAATGTTTGATTGATAAATATTAACAACTTTAACTTTTCTATTATTTTGAATTTGATTTTTTGCTAATCGCAAAGCTGTATTGCATCCAGAAATTGATTTGATATTTTGTGCCAGTGTGGGTAATGAAATGCAAATTATGCTATGAGTAGCAATCAACCCAGTTGCTATAAATGGATGTACATTCATATATTTATATCCTTATTACTTCAAAAGTTATTGGTGGCAATACTTATACAGCAAATTTCAGTATCATCACCAATTGCGTCTTTATTGGCTTATGCAAATTCTGCAATGTCATCACTATATCCTTTCATTTGTCCTCCACGACTATGACACGACACAAAGACGACCATACACTCGTGGTCTTTAAGTTACCAGTAAAAGATGTAGATTGAGCAGGTATCTGATGCGAATGACAAAAGAACTCACTTGCGTCAACAAGAAACAAGGAAGATGAACCAAGGCCAAACATCCACCCGCTTCCATTAATTCAACTTCCGAAATTTTCAACTGTCATAATTACTTAAAATTCCTTCACCGATTGTCTTTACCCTCTGGAGCAACTCTTCTGGAGTTACCACCTTCACCCCAGCACCAAAACCAACAATCCATCGCCACAAATCAAAATCATCTAAAGTCCACTTGGGAAAGGTGACTTGAAAACGATGGGGGAAATTGCGATCGCGGGTTTTGTTCAAGCAAAATAATGCATCTGGAATGTTATTGGTTATCTTGTGAATTGGCGGCGACATTTTCATCTGTGCAAACCGTTTTGTTCCCTCAGTAATAAACGGATAAATCCTATCGCTAAACCACAATTCCACCGTCACGCAGACTTGCATTCGTTTTTGTTTATCATCACTGAGAAACAGTTTTTGGTCAGTGGTGCTGTTTCCTAAGTGCATACCTGCACCGGCCTTAAATAATTTTTGTAACTTTTGTAACGTCTTTTCTTGTTCTTCCCGACTGCGTTGTTTAGTTTGTAGTCTACCTAAAAAAAGTCTATCCAGACGTTCAAACCGCAATAAACCAGAAGTTTCACCACTGAAGCACTCATAACCCAAATACCAAGCAAAGTTAGAAAACACGATTTGTAATGGATATGCTAAGAAAAAATCCTTTTCATCTGCTGTGTATTTACCTACGCCTGCAAACCGTTTTAACTCCAAAAGCTTTCCTTCTACAATCCCCCTTTCTAACTGGGCTAGATGATTACTTAACGCACTCCTATGGAGATGCTTGGGGTCCACAATGGAAGTATTAGCGATCGCCCGTACAGGATAAATATTTTCAGTATTTTCAATAATATGTGCTTGTAATAAACGCTGCTTGAATGTTTCGTAGATTCCCAAAGCCTGGGGGTCATTTAAACTGTTAGCTTGGGATTGAATCATATCAAATACCTTGATTAATTCTGGTTTAGAAAGGATGCCTGTACCAGCAAAATAACCGTTACGCATAGAAAAATTAGGCAATATTTTATAGGGTTTCAAGACTTTTTCAATATCCTTGCGAATTGTAGCTTTTTCTCGACGGTGGTCGTCAACTATTCCAGCTTGCCGTAAGGAGTGAATTAAAGTATTCAAGCTACCTACACCCATATCTGTTAAAAAAGGATAGTGGAGAATAAAGCGGATTGTACCGATTAAACGCTCAAAAACTTGCTTGTCTGAGTAAGAGTGTACTGCACTTAAAGATATCAATTCATCGCTCTTAAATTCTTGATTTTTGTGACTGGCTACAGAAAAAGTAGCATTGATAATTCCTTGAGTTTCCAACCATTCCAAATCAGCCGCTATGGCATCTTTGTTTGCATAAACTGCACCCCGCAGTTTAGCCATAATAGTAGTAATTTCTTCTAAAGAATTAACAAAATTAGGAACATAACCAAGAATATCTTCTAATAATTTAGGTTTACTTAAATGAAATTCCCCAATCCCAGGATAGTTAATGATTAAGAATATCAAATACATCAAACGCTCAAAATCTAGCAAACGACTATAACGATGGAGTGTGATTTTTGCATAACGATTTTGGGAATTGACAATTTTACGGGGAACATCTGCAATTAGTTTCGCAATTTGATGTGCGGAAAATTTCGGTGCAGTCACATCAATTTTATTGACTGCGGCGAATCCTTCCCCAGTAATGGGCGGAAATTGTTGCAGCATTTTATACATACTTTCAATGATAGTGGCGGGAACTTGGCGTTGGCGTTGTTGATTCCATTCCATACAAGTTGAAAGGGGAGTTTGTAAGTACCAAGCAATCCAGTTAGGTTGGGTTAATTTCCTTTGTGCAACTTGGCTATTAACTTTCAGCAAAAAGTCAATGCGAAAACAACGCTTAAAATTAGTAGCATCATAGATGATACTTTTACCCTCACTCAATGCAGTACAAATAAGCTGAATGGCGGTTTCCTCAATTTTTTGCCATTCCCCTTGAATTGCCGCATCACCATATAACTCTTCGCGGATGTCGTCAGTGGAAATGATTTCGCAATTTCCCAACCTAGATATGAGTTTTGCAAAGGTAGATTTACCGCTTCCTGGTGTTCCAATGAGAAAATGCGCGACGGCTTTGGAGTCAGTTTTGGTTGACACTTGATTCTTGAGTGTGGCTGTTGGCATCTCAGGTGATATTTATTTTGCTTTTTATATTCTGATGTTAAAGTGTCATGGTCTTTTTTACTTTTGTGCTAGTGCGAATGACGATTTTTAGTCGCTAATCTCTGGGGTAAATTTTCACTGTTTCCATTAAATCATCCCCACATTGTTAGTAGAGAGTGCAGAAGGCTGGAAGGTTTGAAAAACAAGAATTACAGGACTTATTTTCGCCGATCTCACTCAAAAGTATAATTTCAGCCATCGCCCATCAATATCTCATCTCTGAAAAAATCCTCAAATTTAGTCACAGCAAGGGCTTGATAATTTGCGCGAATCTCTATTTCATAGATAATGACTCAAACGCTGAACAGAAAAGGATTTGAGGATTATATAACAGTTGTTCGCCTAAAACAGCTATAGATTCCCGCAGTTGTCCTTGCATCAAACCCATCATTGCAACCCATGTTGAGTTAACTGAGTTATAACCCAGTCACGAACATCAGAGTAAATATAGTAAGGACTATTCAAACCTACATAGTGACTGACAGTTTTATTAAAAATCCGTGCTGTTTGCTGACTGATATTCGTGATTTCTGTCAAAATTTCTGTCGGGAGACAAGCTTGATTAGCATATTTAATCTTATAGTTTTTACACTTTCTATCTTTTTCTAGGATTTTTTCCATACTTTCTAAAGAAACACCTTGAGAACTATGGATAATTTGGTTTCGTTTATCAATCCAGTAATCCAGCCTATCTAAAGATTCAGTAATCTTTTGCCAAGCAGTTTTCTCTATGAGATTACTTCTAAAGTTAATTAGAGCATCGATAAAATTCCTCTTACTAAATCTTCCTTGTAAAAGGTATGGTAACTCATTGTTACATTTTCTACCTTCCGCTTTTTCAAAAAATTGCCACAATTGACGTTCTACTTGCTTTTTATCTACATACCAATTATCACGATATCCAGTTTGATCGAAATATTTCACCCCCCCCAAAGACCTAATTATATCATGTAAACTTTCTTCACAAAAAGAAGCCAATCTAGATAAAAAATGAGCAATTTGGTTCAGTTGCCAATAAATACGACATTGTGTATAAATATTTAAAAGCTTATTATAATTATCATCACAAACTAATTTGTGCAAATTACTAGATTGCCGCAAATATTTATTCTCAATCCTTTTTAAATCTTGACTAGCCTTCACATTATCTAAATTTAAACAATCTACTGCTACATTCAAGGCTGTAATAACTTGTTGAATTAGAGAATCATTGATAGCACTTGCCTCAAGTACATTTTCTTGGACTAAGGATTGTAAATATCCCTCAAAACTTCTCATTAATTGAATAGAACCATCAAAATCCCAGCGTTGTAAAATTTGGTTAACCGCCTGGTACTTTTGTCCTCGAATGTATAGCCAATAAGCATTTAATTTACAAGGAGATGGTTCTCCTGCTAAGACTTTGGTAATATCTAATTCCGGTTCTAGATAAGCTTGGAAATCTACACTCAAAGCCATAACTTGGATTCGCAAAGCGGTTTGCATTTGGGGTGTACCACCCTTGAGACTAATTAGAATCTTATCCTGTCCCTGACTAATTTTATGCAACTGTTCATAATAGTAATTAAACAAAGTATCTTGCTCAACAGGTTTAATGTGTTGGGGAATTATAATTGGAGTAATTTGCAAATCTAGAATTTCTCTTTGCAACCAAATATTGAGAATTTTAGCCAGATTAACCGTATCTGTAGGATAACCATAAACTTCAGACGGTGGTTGATCAGTAACAAAATAATAAACGTGTTTGACATGAAACTTTTCCTGGGCAGTTTTAATAATTCCCCATATTCTCCCAGGACGCAATCTAGAATGCCAGTAGTCAGGATTTTGTTGGTAATTTTCTAATATTTTATGGGTTAAATCTCGAAAAGAAGCATTATTATTCAGCTTGAGTTCCTCACATAAAAATTCTTCAATGAATGCTTCACGCTGGGACCAAAGTGCGGCTTCATTAGAATTTCCAGGTGGTAACTTAATATTTGGTTCATTCCGGTCAAATTTTATGGGAAAATAGTAATCTTCGATTTTAACTGCTAAGTCAGAAGTGCCGATATTAGCAATAAGGATAGACATATTCTGGTTCTCACTAAGGGTAATTTTTGGACAATTTAAGAGTGAACAGGGAACAGTTATCAGGTATATCAGCATAGACTTAAACCCAGGGATTTAACTGATAACTGGTTTATGATCTACCCTGCCAAATTTCTCTATGTTCTTTGATAGGATGCTTCTGTTGTATTAACAAATTGAAATATGCTTGACGACGTGGATTATCAACCCCGAAAATAGTTATGACATCAAAGCAATGGCCAACACGCGCAATCCAAATAGGCGATCGCACCTGTATTGAACCACATAACTCTGAGTCATAGCCATTCCCTGTATTAGCTTGTTGATGCAGCAAGGCTAAAGCTGGAGGTTTATCATTACTAAAATCACCCTGGACACAAATAATCCGACAGTTGCTATCAACCGCCTCCGCCCAATCACCACTTCTGGTTGCGGTTCTTGACTGTGTATGATCGAAACATAACTGAGTCAGTGTTGATAGATTCCTATAAAAAGAATCTAACCGACCACGAAAAAGACTTTGAAAATCATCTAACTGTTCGGGACAATTCCAATATTCATTTTCTGGACTTTCGCTCATGAGTTTAACAGTTGAACCACGCCAAAAAGGGGGTCTGGAGTTGCACCTTTTTTTGCGAGAATAACATGGTCTTCTTGCTCCTTGACCAACACCACCAAGATGGAAAGTTAACCATGTTAAACTTTCTAACAATTTTTTCAAAGCTGTTTGCTCTTCGGGCTGCATATCCCGAACAACTGCTGACTGATATAAAATTAAACTTCCTGTAGCTAATCCAAATTCTTTTTCTTTATCTTGAGCATTATTGCGGATGATTTTACCATCATAAATTTCTAATTGAAACATTCCCAATTTAGCTGTAGGGTCAATACCTCCAAAAATCTTTAATTCCCATTGTTTAACTGTACTTGCTTCCAACACTCCTAAAGCTAATGTCCGAAACCAATAACGCAACATAGAACGAAAAGCGGGAGGACGAACTTCAGATTTTGCCTCACCTGGTGGTTTCCACCCTGTCCCTTCACTATTTTTTGCCCACCTTTTAAATTCCTGTCTTCCACGGACTAATTGTCCCTGTAATTCAAATTTAACACTCAGAATTCGTTTTTTTGGTTTTTCTTGTTCTACTTTAGTTTGAACCTCTAACACTCCATAACCACTATTTACCCTTGAGCCTACGCCTTGGTTCAGAGCTTTAATTAACCATTTTTGCACAAGGTTAAGAATTTCTAGATTTTGCTTGTCATGTACCCGTAAACCAACTACAAAAGTCACTTTCCGCAATGATAAAAATACATTAGGATTAGTTTTATAATGTGGATTATCACCATCCCATGTCCAGATAGAGTTTGCCACATCTGGTACTAACCCAGGTATTTCATCCGGAGAATCTTTATCTGTTTCTGGGAATGGTAAGGGGTAAGCATCAAGAAAAATCACTTTCCCCATGGAAGTAGTTGGTTGGATGTCGCCAAATATTTCTCGGATCTCATCATCAGTGACATCGCGATGGCATCTTGCCATTTCTCGCGCCACACCCTTTAATGTAGAGCTGGGAATATAAGGCATACCCAAAGCATCAAAGGCAGGTAATAATATCGATGCTGGCCCTCGCATCCCTCCCACACGTACCCGCCAAGATACAGTAGCCTCAAATGATACTGTAGCTAACCTCCGAGTCCGGTCTGTTAATGTTCTCAGTCGAGAATCATAGTTACTTGTTTTTTGTAATTCATCCAGTAGTTGTATAACTTCACCGTTGTTGACTAAATCAATTTGTGTGGCTAATTTTTTCCCCCGTTTAGAAGTGTCATTTGGTTTTTCTCTTAAAATCCGCATCCATCGCAGATACTCGACGAAACTGGCTTCTTTTACAAAATTTAAATTGCGATGTAAAGGATGATTTAGCCAAGGATTAGTGGGAATAGGTTGTCTTGCTCCAGCATCAGTCATACTAACAGTTCCTACATCTTTAATGTTGCTGTACTTCTTTGATTAGGGAATTTCAACTAAAAAATATCCATGTGGGGTATGTCAGCGGAATTAACATTGAACATACCGATAAATTATTCAGGTGTTCGTAAATGAAAAGATGATATCAAATTGAGAAAATTTCTTCCTTTGCTCCTGAGCTTGTCTGAGTTCATACTAATGTGTGAGCAACGCCATTATTCTTACTGACGCACCGTACTAACTATTAACTGTAGTTACTTGATTAGTAGTTTGGTTGACATCATTATTAGACCTTTGTTTAGGGTACAATGCTTCAGCCCAAAACGAAAATTCCCGTGCTACTTGCAGTGCAACTCCTGTCAATCCCAAATATTCCGACGCAGACAAACCAATAATTTTTCTCATTCCCTCCATACCTACAAGTGGGTTAGGCTGGGTATTTGGGTAAACTAATTCTCCTAATGTTTGAAAAAAGCATCTCAGAATCTTCTGTTTTTGTATCTGATTAACCAAAGCAGGGTCTTCCCCTTTTAATCGCATTAATCCCCAAGTAGCAATATAAGTATATAGTTCAACAGCTTGACTTTTTTGTTCATCATGATGTTCGGTCTGTTGGGTACTTTCCTTTACTGCTTTCAGATTTTGATAAACCTTAATAGAATTTTTGCGAGGATCGTAGTTAGCCATTTATTTTCTTCCTATGTACAAAATGATGCAATTAATTCTCTATTTAAAAAATTAAAAATTTCGCACAACATTTTTAATTGTTAGTTTCAACTTAACGATTCGGTCGTCGAGGTCTTTGTAATGGTGGAGTTGGAGATATTGGGACTTGAGTATTTTCAGTTACGGGAGTTTCTGTCTTTCTTGAAGTTAATTTAGGTGTCCAGAGTTCCACTAAACCCCTTCCTAGACTTTCTTGTCCACCGAACTGCCAAATAATATCTTGCTGACTAAATATTTGTCTTAATTGATTACCAGCAGTATCACCATTACCATTTGCAGTTGTGGTAATTCCCCAAGGAAAATACATTAAAGTTTCAGGAGGAATTGCTTCTTCATAACGAAACCCTGCATTGTCAGCTAGGGTTTTACCTTGATTTAAATTCACCCTAACTTGTTTCCACAGACTGGTTTGAATCAAAACCTTACAATCTTGATCAGACATGACTAAGGCTTTATTAATAGTTGTCGTAATTTCATTATCTTGAGGAATATATTTCTTCCAATCTGACCATAAATGAAGTTCTCTTGCCTCAAATATGGCATCTTTTAAATAAAGCTGCTCTCCATTACCACCACTAAAACTATTTGGACATGGCAGACTCAGAGATTGATTATGTAATCGCAACCACCGACGCAGCAAAAATTGCGATGTAATCCAAACGATGCCATGACTTAAAGAAGGAATTGGAAACCAAAGAATTGCCGCATCTCCAATCCAAATAGTACCTTGAGTTAGATTATCATCTCCATTTTGCTGCACATCTTCCAGGGTATTCCCCCATAAGAATTTCTGCTGTTTTTCTGGTGTACTAGCCCTAACTCTACCACGCAGTCCCGCCCCTGGTATATAAGGTAAATCTGTATGAACTTCACGGGCAATTCCTACAATATTTCCCTCTTGCGTTGCACCTCCTGTATGTAAAGGTGACAGTAAATAAAGATAAGATAAATTAGTTTTCATAGCTACCTACTCCAAAGTAAAATACCATAATTGAGACTAATCAAAGTTTCCAACCATTTATGGTCAAACTCACGTTCCGTAGATTGTTTGGAATCAGGGACGGGAGATTTTTCCGGTAAAAGTCTGCTAACCTCATTCATACCTTGCTTAAATAAATACACTGTCCCTGGAGGCACGAATGCACGTTGTGGTAGCATGGGAGTTGCAGTATGTCTAGATTTACCACCCCATAAAATCGGGCGATCGCTAGCACAACTGAGTAAACTTTCTCGCCACACCCCAGGACAAATCCCATAAATAAATTTTTCAGGATCAATTGGTGCTAGTCCAGGGGTTAACAAATAAGCTTTGTTGCGGTGTGAGGATGGCCGCATGAACTCCTCAATAGCATCGCAATCAGGTAAACTCTCAAGGGGAGAAACCAAAGCCCGATGTCCCTCACCGCCCAAACGCACTACAGATGATTCCAAAGTTGTGTTAATAGCTGCAACTAACTTCCAGCCAGTGTGTAGCCGCACTGCAACTTCCGTAAAATAACCATCTTCATCTTGGACTTGACGCTGGTTTGTTTGCATTTTAATATGAGGCAAAACCTGCACACTCCAGGGATCGTCATGAAAATCTTGAGGATTATATAGACTTTCTCCCTTCAGGTATTGAATCAAGGCACCAACTTTCATCCAAGGTTTGGGACGACCACAAATCCATTCATTCTTACCTCTCACGGAGAGACTATCACAGATATCTGCATTGTCAGCAATTGGTGGCGGAATCATAGGGAGTAGATGATTTTCCTCCAGAGAAGCCGAACCGCAACAGACATACTTCCATACCGGACTTTCAAGGCTTAACGGTTGTAAACAAACCAGACGGAACCATTCATCCAATTGTTCTATTTTGTCGTATTCTGGATTTTCATCTGGGTTATCACTACGTTCCCTTACACAAAGTAAATCCTTTGGTGTAGGTAGCCACAGTTCTTGAGATATAGATGTCTCCCGCAGCAAAAAAGGTCCCATGAATTCTAACTTTTCTGTAGTCTTATCTGTTTTGGTGACAGAACGTAAGGCTTGAAAAACTGCCGTTGGCATTGGTGGAAACATTCCCTTAGCCCATGCACCTTCTCCCGGCGAAAATGGTTTTGCCTCTCGGAATAATAAGACATCTAACGCTTCAATTGCATACCATTTTTTCATTTTCGGCTAATATTTAAATCTGATTTAACAATCCAGTTACTTTCTACTTGCCAACGGGACATCAAAAACGCCGTAAATTTTAACAGCATAGATATATCTTCTGGAGAATTACCTAAAGCATCATCTTGATTATTTTTATTTTTTTGTTTTATACAAAAAGCCCACTCTTCCCATTCATCCAACCAAGTTAATAAAGCATTTTTGACATTTTCAGGAACTTCTTGATTACGACTATGCAAAACTACTTCAGCAACTTGTCGGAATAACTTATCATTTTCTGTAACATCAGCATGACGAGGTAATTCCTCCGCTAATCGATACAAAATTGGGCTGAAATCTACTTGTTTAAAATTTTGAATAGCTTGGATAAGCTGCCACCAACTTTCGAGTAAATGACCTTTCATTAAGGCTTCTAAAGTATTGCCAGAACCGTAAATTATTTGGAAGCACAAACCATCTTTATCAGATATTGTTTTATTTCCAATACTTCCACCCAACAGCTTTTTAGCCTTATCTTTTTCT